>OLXF01001083.1_pt1 | contig 10972 bp, 11 predicted proteins | sample 1673471 | NCBI WGS metagenome assembly OLXF01 (sample SAMEA103958113, study PRJEB25191) | human gut metagenome
CTCTCCGTCATTGCTTCGCAATGCCACCTCTCCTAGTAGGAGAGGCCTTGGCAGTAAGGGAAAGTTTCCGATTTTGCCAAGGGCTCCCCTACTAGGGGAGCTGTCGAGCGGATGCGAGACTGAAAGGTTGTACCAAGGATCACTTATTCCTCTTCGATTCGCCGAATGGCTTCCTTAATGACGGAATACGAAAATCCCCGCCGCTGCAGGGCCGCAATGACCAGATCCCTGCGGCCCGCTTCCAGCTTTTTGCGGTAATGCCCTTCCACCAGAGCGGCGGCGGCTTCCAGTTCCGGGTCCTCGCCAGAAACATCGGGGGTGTAAACAGCATCCAGCGCCTGCTGGATCTCGCCTGCGGCCAGGCCCTTCTGCCGCAGATTCTGGGCAGCGGCGCGGCGGCTCTTTTTTGCCGCCAGCAGGGCGTGGGCACGGGTCTCGGCATAGCGGGCATCGTTGATATACTCCCGCTGCACCATCTCTGCCACCACGGCGGCACTGGTCTGCTGGGTATAGCGGCGGTTCAGCCGCTCATACAGCTGGCTCGAGGAAAGCTCCTGCCCGGCCAGCAGCTCCATGGCCCGGGTGCGGGCCTTGGCGGCATCGGTGGATTTTTCCTCTTCGGCCAGCGGGCGGCGGCCACGGCTGTAAAAGGCCATTTACTCTTCCACCATGATATCCAGCTCACTCTCGCTGCTGCGGGCGGGAGCCTTGACCACCGGCTCCTTTGCTGTAGCAGGAGCTGCCGGTTCCCCCTCTGCAGGGGCGGCAGCAGCCTTGCCCCCCGGGCGGCGGGTGGCATAGAGCTTGTCGGCATTGGCGCGCACCTGACCCTCGATATCGTTGGCGATCTCGGGGTTATCGCGCAGGAACTGCTTGGCATTGTCGCGGCCCTGACCCAGGCGGATATCGCCGTAGTTGAACCATGCACCGCTCTTCTGAACGATGCCCAGTTTGACACCCAGATCGATGAGCTCACTCATCTTGGAGATGCCCTCGCCGAACATGATGTCGAACTCCGCCTCACGGAACGGAGGAGCCACCTTGTTCTTGACGATCTTGGCGCGGGTATGGTTGCCGATGAACTGGCCGGAAGAATCCTTCAGGCCCTCCACGCGGCGGATATCGATGCGGACAGAGGAATAATACTTCAGGGCGCGGCCGCCGGTGGTGACCTCGGGGTTGCCGTAGACCACGCCGACCTTTTCACGCAGCTGGTTGATGAAGATGCAGACGGTGTTGGTCTTGCCGATGACGCTGGTCAGCTTGCGCATGGCCTGGCTCATCAGGCGGGCCTGCAGGCCCACATGGCTGTCGCCCATCTCGCCCTCGATCTCAGCGCGGGGCACCATGGCGGCAACAGAGTCCACAACGATGGCATCAATGGCACCGGAACGCACCAGCGCTTCGCAGATTTCCATGGCCTGCTCACCGGTATCGGGCTGGCTGACCAGCAGGTTGTTGATGTCCACACCCAGCGCCTCGGCATACACAGGGTCCAGCGCGTGCTCCACGTCGATGAAGGCAACATCGCCGCCCTTCTTCTGGGCTTCGGCCAGAACATGCAGGGCCAGCGTGGTCTTACCACTGGATTCAGGGCCGTACACCTCAATGATGCGGCCCCGGGGCACGCCGCCCACGCCCAGTGCCAGATCCAGGCCGATGCTGCCGGTCGAGATGGCATCCACCTGCATGGCGGCGTTGTCGCCCAGCTTCATCACAGCGCCCTTGCCAAACTGCTTCTCGATCTGGGCCAGTGCCGTGGCCAGCGCATCCTTCTTGGCACCGGGATCGGTCTTCTGGGTCGCCGGGGCAACGTTGTTGTTCTGATTTTTTGCCATAGTGTCATGCTCCTTTGTCATCTGTTCCCGGCGCGGTGCGGCCAAACGCAGGCGCGGGCATTCCAATTCTTTCGGTACTAGTATAACACATTTTACAGATATTACAACAGGAAGTTGTAGATATTTTTATTGTTTTCTCGCCATCACACAGCGGTCATTGCCGCCAAAGTCTTTTCTGCACACGATATCCGTCCACCCGTTGGCGGCAAGCAGGGCCGTTACAGCTTCCCGCTGCTGCCAGCCGATCTCCAGGGCAAGGGCACCGCCGGGGCGCAAAGCTTTCTGGTAGTGTTCCGCAATGGCGCGGTAAAATACCAGCCCATCCTCCCCCGCTTCCAGCGCCATGGCAGGCTCCTGCGCCACCTCGGGCTGCAGTGCGCCCATCTCGGCGGCGGTCAGGTAAGGCGGGTTCGACACAATGAGGTCGAGCTGCCCCTCCGGCAGGGTCTGCCAGTAGGTGAACAGATCTCCCTGCACCGGGGTGATGGTCAGTACCGGGGAGAGATGGGCGTTCTGCTCCAGATAGCGGTATGCCGCAGGGCTCTTCTCCAGACTGGTGACCTGTGCCGCCGGGCAGAAGCGCTTCACGCCCAGCCCCAAACAGCCTGTGCCGGCACAGAGGTCGAGCACCCGGGGTGCCTCCACCCCAGCCAGCATTCCGGCGGCGGCTTCGGCCACCACCTCAGTATCGGCCCGGGGGCAGAGCACGCCGGGGCCGACAACCAGCTCAAAGTCGAGGAAGGGCCAGCTGCCGCAAAGGTATTGCAAAGGCTCCCGGGCCGCGCGGCGGGCCGTCAGGGCTTCCAGCCGCTCTGCCTGCTCTGCGCCCAGCGGAGCATCGGCAAGGCGGGCATCCCCGCCCACTGCCAGCCGGAAGAGCTCGGCCGCGTCAAAATCTGCGTCGGGGCAGCCTGCGGCGCGCAGGCGTGCCTCCACCTCCCGGACTGCTGCCCGGGGCAGCATCCCTGCGGTTACCATCTGCCGTCCTCCGGGTCCTCGGGCAGGACCGGTGTGACGGCAGCAATGGCCACCTCGATCATGCTGTCGTCCGGCTCAAACACGGTCAGATGCTGCACCCAGATGCCGGGCTGCCGGATGATGCGGGTGGCAATGTTGTCCGACCGGCCGCACCACTTGAGCAGCTCGTAGCTGATGCCCATGACCAGCGGCAGGAGCAGCAGCTTGAACACCACCCGCAGGCTGGTGCTGGACCAGGGAAGCACGCTGTACAGGAACACGCTGACGATGACCACCAGGATCAAAAAGCTGGTGCCGCACCGGGGGTGGAAGCGGGTATATTTGCGGACATTCTCCACCGTGAGGGGGTCTCCAGCCTCGTAGCAGGCAATGGTCTTGTGCTCTGCTCCGTGGTACTCGAACACCCGGTGGATCTCCTTCATCCGGGAGATGGCGGCCATGTAGGTCAGGAAGATGGCGACCTTGAGCACCGCTTCCAGCACCACCTTGGCCCAGCGGCCCAGCGGCACCAGATGGTTCAGGCCACCCACCAGCACCGTGGGCAGAACGGTGAAGAGCAGGATGGCAAACAGCCCGCCGATCACGGCAGCCGCCGCCAGCATGATATCTTCGGCCTTTTTGCCCAGATGGTCGCCCACCCATTTTTCAAAGGCGGTCTCCTCTTCGGCGGGGTCGTAGTCATCCCCCATGCTCACCTGTGCCGAGTACATCATGTACTTGTATCCCATGATCAGGCTTTCGATCATCGAGATGGCTCCCCGCACCAGCGGGATCTTTGTCCACACGCCGTGGGTGGGGGTGGGCTCGACCTTGGTCTCAATGGTGCCATCGGGCTTGCGGACGGCACAGCAGATGTTTTTCGGGCCCCGCATCATAATGCCCTCCATCAGGGCCTGCCCGCCCACACTCGTCTTGAAGCGTTCCTTGTTCGGTTGATTCATTGGCTCTCCTATGGGGCGCTGCGGCCCCTCTCTATCGTAAAAACTGCCCCTCTATCTTACCAGATAAATATGGACAATCTCTTATCGTTTGTAGATCGGCAGGCCCAGGGTGACCACTGTGCCCCGGCCCAGCGTGCTCTTGAGGTCCATGGTGCCGTCCAGTGCGGTCATAATGGAATCCACCAGCGCAAGGCCGATGCCGCTGCCCCGCACCGAGTTGCTGCCCTTGTAAAACTTGGTCTTGACGTTTTCCAGATCCTCCGGCGGGATGCCGCGGCCCTGATCGATGATCTCGATAAAGGCTTTGTACTCGCCCTGCCAGATCTTGACCGTGATGCGTCCGCCGGGGGCCGAATACTTGATGGCATTGTCCAGAATGTTGATGAACACCTGCCGCAGGCGGTCGGGGTCGGCGTAGACCGGGATCATCTCCTCCGGCTCCGCATAGGCCAGCAGAAGCCCCTCCCGCTGGATGCGCGCTTCACAGAAAAGGACAGCGTCCGTCAGCTCGGCCACAAGGTCCAGGGGGCGGCACTCCATTTTCAGGCGGCCATTCTGCAGGCGGCTGAAATCCAGCAGCTCCTCCACCATGTTGTACAGGCGGGCGGTCTCGTTGTTGATGATCTCCAGCCCCTTGCGGTAGTTCTCATCGGTGGGATCATCCAGGGTGCGCAGGGTCTCCACCCAGCCCCGGATGGAGGTGAGCGGCGTGCGCAGCTCATGGGAGACCGAGCTGATGAATTCGTTCTTCATCTTCTCCGTCTCTTCCAGCCCCTCGGCCATCTGATTGATGGTGCCGCGCAGGCGGTCCACCTCGTCCCGCTCGTCACCGGTCACAGGCAGGCGGACATCCAGTTCTCCCCGGGCGATGCCGGCGGCGATCCGCTCCACCTGCCCCAGCGGCACCACGATGCCCCGCACAAAGTACAGGCCAGAGGCCACTGTAAAGCCCAGAATGGCAGCCACCACGATCAGGCTGACGATGAAAACGCTTTTTAGCTGCGCCTGCACCAGCGTCAGGCTGGTGACAAGGCGCATGGCAGCCACGTCCTCGGCCGCATAGGGCACCAGACTGCATACGGCCATGACCGTTTCCCCGCTGGCGGTGCGGTAGATGGCCACACCCACGCCGTCCGGTGCATCCTGTGCCTTGTTAAAGTCGTCCTGCACCACGATGCCATCCGCACCTGTGCCGCTGGAGGAGGCGATCACGCCGCCGTAGCCGTCCAGCAGCATGAACTCATATTTGTCTTTATCCGCAAACTGCTCCACCATCCGGCGCAGGGCCACACTGCGGTTGGCCGCGGTCTTCTGGGCCGTGTCGCCGGTGTACATTTTCAGCTGACCGTTGATGGAGGAAAAACGCCGCATCATGGTCTGCTGGACGCTGTTGTAATAGCTGCGGCCGAAGTTGTACACGAACATGCTCTCCACCAGCAGCACCAGCAGCACGGTCAGGAACAGGCTTCCCCGCAGCCAGCGGTTGGTAATCCCACTGCGCATTGCTTTTCCTCCTTTCTGTCAGTAATCCTGGCTCTCCTATTGGGAGAGCTATCAAGCACAGCGCAACTGAGAGGTTTTTCTTTACTCCTCCCACCGGTAGCCGTAGCCCCACACTGTCATAATGTGGGTGGGGTGGCTGGGCTCATCTTCCACCTTCATCCGCAGACGGCGGATGTTCACATCCACGATCTTCACATCACCGAAGTAGTTCTCGCCCCACACGCCCTTCAGGATCTTTTCCCGCACCAGCGCGATGCCGGGGTTGTGGAAGAACAGCTCCATGATCTGGAACTCCACCTGGGTCAGCTCGATCTGCCGCCCGGCCTTGAGGAGAACACGGCGGTTCTCATCCAGCACAAATTCCCCGCTGACCAGTGTGGTGGGGGCATTTTCGTCTGCAGCGGAGCCGCCGCCCGAGCGGCCCACCCGGCGGCAGAGGGCCTCCACACGGGCCAGCAGCTCACTGACACTGAAGGGCTTGGTCATATAGTCATCCGCGCCGATGGACAGGCCGCGGATCTTGTCCTGCTCCTGCCCCTTGGCACTCAGGATAATGATGCCGATCTTCTGGTCGGTGCGGCGGATGGTCTCGCAGAGCGAGAACCCATTCATGCCGGGCAGCATCACATCCAGAATGGCAGCATCACAGCCGGGCTTCTGCTCCAGCAGAGGCAGGGCGGCTTCGGCGCTGTCGGCCTCCACCGCCTCCATCCCCGCCAGCCGCAGGTTCAGCGCGATCATCTCGCGGATGCTGGCTTCATCCTCTACCACAAGTACCTTGACCATCTAAGACCTCCATATTTTTCTGCCTTCTCCCTCTGCCCAAGAGCACACGGAGAAGCATTTCACCTCAGAACACCCAGCCTGCATCCGGTAAACTTCTGCAAAACTGAGCGGCATCATCAATTCAACCGGTACAACGACCGGGACAGTCGATAGCTCTGATCCTTCAGCACCACGTCCGGCCCGAACTTGGCCTGCATCTGGCGAGATGCCACCACGCCCAGGCGGGTCCAGCCCGCCGCGCTCTCGCTGGAAGGAACCAGGCGCATGGTCAGCACCAGCTTGCCCTCATCCACGGTGCGCAGCTCCACGGCTTCCTCTCCCTCAGCACTGTCGGTGAGCATCAGGTTGCCCTCCCACTCGGCAGGCAGCTCAATGTAGCAGCTGCTCTCCTCGTCCAACAGGCCGAAGCTCTTTTCCGGCTCCGGGCTGGTGTAGTCCATCCAGACGATAAAATCCATCCGCCGGCTCTGGCTCAGGTTCAGCAGGCCCGCTTCGTCAGGCTGGGTGGGGATCTCCACGATGCCGTCGCCGTCCAGATCCCGGCTGACCAGCGTGGAGACATTGCGCAGGGACGCATTGTACAGCTCACTGGTGCTGATCTGCTCCGCGGGCAGCATCTGCTGGCTTTCCTCATCAAAATAGAGCAGCACCGTAGCCAGATTGTTGCCCGAAAGGCCGGTCCAGCCGTCCAGCACCAGATAGCGCTTGCCGTCCGCTCCCAGGCCCGCCGCCACAGCGGCGCAGCCCGAGAACTTATCTGCCGAAAGGCCCATGACAGCCACCTGCTGGAACATCCCGTCCCGGTCAACGGTCAGCAGCTCGATCTGCACCCCGCCGTCCTCCAGCGTGGACATCAGGATCAGATCCTCGTTGCCGCCGCCGGTGATATCCTCCACCAGATACTGCTCATAGGACTGTTCCAGAATGGCATTGACCGTGCCGTTCTCGTAGGAGTACACTGCCAGATAGCTGTCGCCCTGCGCGGCGAGGTACCCCACCACCAGCTGGGTTGCGGCACCATCCTGCAGCTGTGCCAGCCGGACATTGTCCACTGTATCCGCCAGACCCTCGATGCTCTGGCGGACCTGCCACACGCCTGCGGCATCCTTCTGCAAAAATGCAATGCAGACGTTGGAGCTCTGGGCCGTGGTGTAAAGAACAGCGGCATCCTGCTGGCCGTCACCATCCAGATCCTGCAAAAGGAACGGCGAGAGCAGCTCCCCCTGCATCGGGTATTTCAGCTGGGCGCTCTCCCCCAGCCATTCGTTCAGGGCATTTTGCAGTGCACCGTAGTCGCCCGGAAGGCGCGGGGCACGCAGCAGCTCCTCCACCTGCACATTTTCCGACATCGGAAGGCCGCACGCCGAAAGCAGGCCCATCATGCAGCCTGCACTCAGCACCAGAAACCGTCGTCTTTTCAACCGCCGTCCCTCCCTTCTGTGGAAAATTCGCAAAGTCGTGCAGAAATACAGTATAATTATAGCATTCTTGCCCCGCCATCACAAGCCCCAGCTGCTAACGCCCAACCGGGCAGCGCGGCATTCCCACGCAAGTGAAACGGGCCATTCCATCGCCCGCCCTACTGCCTGCGGCAGCAGGGTCCCACCCCAGCGGACACTTGCTCAGGAAACTGCCCGCCGACCCTCAACACATCGCCGTAACTGCAAGCCTCCAACTTGCAGTTTTTTCAGCGCATGCTCCGGCGTGCGCTTTTGAGCGCCGGGAGGCGCACAAGGAGTTTTATTATGGCAGAAGAACGTATTCAGAAGATCATGGCCGAGCAGGGCTTGTGCTCCCGCCGCGCGGCCGAGCAGATCATTGCCGAGGGCCGCGTCAAGGTCAACGGCCACCCCGTCAAGGTGGGCGACAAGATGGACCCCAACCGGGATGTGCTGCATGTGGATGACGAGCGCATCTACATCCAGAAGAACCAGCAGCTCTACTATCTGGCCCTGTACAAGCCCCGCGGCTATGTGACCACCGCCAGCGATGAGCTGGGCCGCAAGACCGTTATGGAGCTGGTCAGTGATATCCCCGCCCGCCTGTACCCGGTGGGCCGCCTGGATAAGGACAGCGAGGGCCTGCTGCTGATGACCAACGACGGTGCCTTTGCGCAGGCTGTCACCCATCCGTCGGGCGGCATCTCCAAGCTGTACCGCGTCACCGTGCAGCCCCGGGCCGATGAGAGCCAGATCCTGAAGATGAGCTCCGGCGTTGTGCTGGACGATGGCACCAAGACCATGCCCTGCGCCATCAACGTCGTCACCGACGAGCCCGGCCGCACCGTGATGGAGATGACCCTGAAAGAGGGCAAGAACCGCGAGATCCGCCGCATGTGCGAGGCCGTTGGTCTGGAGGTCGTCCGCCTGAAGCGCAACGCCGAGGGCGTGGTCAAGCTGGGAATGCTCAAGCCCGGCACCTACCGTGAACTGACCAAGGCAGAGGTCAGCGGTCTGCGTGCCGCCGCCGCCAAGGGCCGCGCCCAGACCCGCAGCGCATCGCTGCAGTCCAAGGCTGCCGCCCGCCGCCCCAAGGGCCCTGTGGGCAGCGGCAATGCCCCCGCAAAACGGAGAAAGTGATCGTTTTTTCAGCTTTCACGGCGCAAAAACCGTCTGATCCTGGAAAAGATTGTGAAATTTTTCCGCAAAATGGGCCTTTCAGCCCTTGTGAACGCTCTCAAAATAAGGTATAATGATACTAATTTTGAAAGCTCAAAATAAAAAGCTCAAAATAGAAAAGCAGGAGGTCTTACCATGGCTTCAAAGAGTAACAAAGGAGAAATCCTCGCCAAGTTTTTCGATGACGGGGAGTATACCGCACTGTTTGCGGACGGCGCAGTGAGTGCTGCCTGCGGCTATGCGGCTGGTCAGCAGGCTTATGCTGTTTACCAGAACGGCGAGGCTGTCTCTGTCAAGGACGTTGAGAAGAACATCAAGGTCCTGGAGATGGCTGCTCAGACCGGCTGCCCGGTGGTCACGTTCTACAACTCTGTCGGCGCTAAGCTGGCTGAGGGTCTGGACGTTCTGACCGCCAGCGCCAAGCTGAACGCCACCATCGCCAAGGTTTCCGGTGTCATCCCCCAGATCGCAGTCGTCACCGGCGTGTGCGGCGGCACCAGCGCACTGAGCGCTGCCAATGCTGACGTGTGCGTCATGGCTGAGGATGCAGAGCTGTTCTTCACCGCTCCGTTCACCTCCGCCGCCAAGGGCGACAAGGTCCCCGGCGCAGGCACTGCCGAGGCTGCTGCCAAGGCTGGTGTGGCTGCCATCGTGGCTGCCAACGCTGAGGAAGCTGCCGAGAAGGCTGCCCACATCGTGGGTCTGCTGCCCGCCAACAACCTGACCGGCCCCGCCATCTTCGAGTTCGAGCAGCCCACCAGCGTTCTGAGCGCCGGTGCTGCTCCCGAGAAGGCTGCCGCTGCCCTGATCGACAAGGACAGCGCTGTGGAGCTGTACGCAGGCTTCGGCAAGCACGTCTACACCGCATTCGCAACCATCGGCGGCAACGCTGTGGGTATTGTGGCCACCGGCGAGACCCTGTGCCACAACTGCGTGGCCAAGGCTTCCCGCTTTGTCCGCCTGTGCGATGCTTTCAGCGTGCCCGTGCTGACCATCGTCAACACCAACGGCTTTGTACCCAGCGCCACCGATGACATCGCAGGCGGCATCCGTGAGGCTGCCCGTCTGGCTGCCACCTATGCCGATGCTACCACCGCCAAGGTGGCTCTGCTGTCCGGCAAGGCTGTGGGCCCTGTCTACACCGCTCTGGCCAACGCTGACCTGAAGATCGCCGTCAACGGCTGCACCGTCAGCGCTCTGGAGCCCAACGCTGCCGTCTCCGTCCTGTACAAGGCCGAGATCGACGCTTCCGACAACATCATTGCCGCCACCAACGCCAAGGCTGCCCAGTACACCGCTGAGGTGTGCAGCGCTGCCAACGCCGTTGCCGCCGGTGCCGCTGATATGACCTGCGACGCTGCCAACGCCCGTGCAAGCGTGGTTGCCGCCTTTGAGCTGCTGAGCACCAAGCGTGCCGCCCGCCTGCCCAAGAAGCACGGCAACATGGCTCTGTAAGCGGTTCCGGAACGTAAACCGTACATCGAATCCATACATTGATTTTGTTCAGGAGGATCCTTCCATGAAGTACTACAATATTACCGTCAATGGCGTTGCTTACAGCGTTTCCGTTGAGGAGACCGCCGCAGGCGCTGCTCCCGTTGCAGCTCCCGCTGCTCCCGCCGCACCCAAGGCTCCGGCTGCTCCCGCTGCCGCTCCCAAGGCTGCTGCTCCCGCCGGTGCTGATCTGCCAGCCGCAGCATCTCCGGAGAGAAGAACACCACATCTGTCTTTTCCGGCTGCCGGTCCTGCTCCATCCGTTCATCGCTCATATAGATACGCCTCCTTCCGAGGAATTTGTCATAATAGATGATTGTACCACACTTTCCGCCGCCACGCAAATTCCCGCAGAAAGAAAAACGCCGGGCGGTGACCCGGCATTTTATAGGGTTCTGACAGAATGCCGGGGCGGCAAAAGCCGCCCCGGCGGATGCGATTCGACAGGCTTAAAGCTGTTTCTTTCTCCGGCCATGGGCCCGCTGGCAGGCTTTTACGATCTCCACCACGGGGATCACCAGCACCGCCAGACCCAGCGCAATACCGTACTCCGTCCAGCTCACCGGCGTAAATCCGAAGGCGTTGGCGACGAAGGGCACCTCCAGCACCACGGTGGTCAGCAGCAGACTGCCGATCAGCGCCTGAGACCGGAAGCAGACGAAATAGTACAACCCGAAAAACACCAGCGATACCAGCACCGTGATAAAGAACAGGCTTACGGTATATTTCAGCCCGCCTGCCAAGCTTCCGCACAGCTGCAAAAGATAGTCTGCACTCATAATCGGTTCAAAACTCCTTTACAGGCAAAAGTTTC
>OLXF01001087.1_pt1 | contig 10949 bp, 6 predicted proteins | sample 1673471 | NCBI WGS metagenome assembly OLXF01 (sample SAMEA103958113, study PRJEB25191) | human gut metagenome
GGACATGATGTATATCTGCGAATTCGCCAGGTCGAAATAGATGTCGTAGGTGCCGTCGAGCTGGACTTTCATGTTCTGCGAACCGCCGCTGGTGATGATGTCGACCGCCTTGTTGATGTCGACCGCACCGCCCGACGCCGTGCCGTAGTTCTTGGAGTCGTCCCAGGCGTTGTTGAAGCGGATCTTGAACTCGCTGGCGGTGGTCAGGGCTACGCCTTTGCGAACGAGGTAGGCGCCCTGCTCGCTCATCGAGAAGTCGCCCAGGTCACCCCATCCGGTGATGTTGCCGACCAGGCCCCATGTGTCGGCGACCAGCTCGGGCTTGGCGCCTGCGGCCATCACGTAGGCGCGTCCCGCCTCGGGCAGCAGCCAGTAGTCGTAGGTACCGGCTTCGGCGATCACGGCATTGACCTTGTCGGCGGAAACCTTGAAGGCCGAGCCGATCGTGCAGGTGTAGGAGCTGCTGCCGGCGAATGTGGCGTCGGCCCCGATCCACTGCGACTCGTCGCCGCTCTTGAAGAGGAATTCCGAGTTGGCGGCTACCTCGACCCCTGCGGCCTTGTAGGCCACGATGTTCGAGCTGGCGCTCTCCATGGCCGTCGGGCCCCAGTCGGGGGTTGCGACGGTCTGGCCGTGGATGTACCAGTCGGCCTTTTCCGGCCCCGGGTCGGGTTCTTCGCCGCCGCCCGTGCCGTAGTCGCCGGCATTGAGTTCGTAGGTGATCTCCGCAGAGTTGTTCAGGGTTGCGTATACGCGGTAGTTGCCCGCCGTGGCCTTGATGTTGTCGCCGTTCTGGGAAAGGCGTCCGTCCGCGCCGCCGAAGTTTATCGTCCAGTCGTTGTCCGCGCGGAATTTGAATTCCCCGGCGGTCAGTGTGACATCGACCCAGAAACGCTGTTTTTTGGTGTCGAAATTCATCTCCGTGTCCGTATCCCAGCCGCCCGGAGTGGCATCGCCGATAATACCCATCGAGTTGAACGACAGCTTGTTGATTAACGTCAATGTCGAACGGTCGAATACGAAGCGGTAGAAGCGCTTGGAATAGACCATGATGTTTCCGGAACCGCCGCTGGAGATCAGCGTGATCGACGGGGCTTCCGTTTCCGGGGCCGCAGCATCGCCGTCGGTGCCCCAGTTGCAGGCATCGTTCCAACCGGCTTCGCCGCTCAGTTTGAAGCCGTTGGCGGCCTTTTCGCCGAAGTCCACGATGGCTTCGTAGGTGACCTCGTCACCGGAGAAACAGAACAGTCCCTGTGCGTTGTCGAAGTTCCAGCCGCAGTAATCGCCGATCACCCAGACCCGGGGGTAGGTGCGCTCGGCCGTGGTCACGGTCATGCGGACGGTGACGGCGGCGGAGTAGAATTTTTCGAAGCCGGTGCCGATCGTGGCGCTGATGTAGAAATCCACGTCCGTAGGTTCGCCCGAGGGTACCCCCAGGCCGCCGTCTTCCACGGACAGCGCAAGGATGTTGTTGAGGCTTTCATAGGTCTGCTCGGACGAGGTGCCGTCCATCCCCGTGAAGAGCACCAGTTTCGCACCGTCGTTGTACGAGGCTTCGATCGAGTAGTTGATCTGGGTGCGGACGCCGAAGTCGGCACCGTCCCAGGTGAAGGTCTGCGTCGAGCCCATGTTGTCGGGCGTGATGACGATCTCCCCGGGCAGCGCATGCAGCACGGGCGCCACGACCTTGTCGGGGTCGTAAGCCTTTACCTCGTCGAGCTTTTGGCAGGCGGAGAGGAGCCCCGTCGCGGCCGCCAGCATCATCGCATATCGTGTAATTTTCATAGTCGTACGATTTTTAGGGTTGGTTATTTATCTGTTGCGGTTCCGTAGCCGGGATTCTGGTGCAGTTCGGGGTTGGAAGCGAGCTCCGACGAAGGGATGGCAAAGATTTTCATGTAATCGTCGAATCCCTGTCCGGTGAAGGTGCCGCCCTTGTATGTCCAGAGGAACGACGGGGTGGTGAACTTGCCGTAGCGGATCAGGTCGGTGCGGCGGTGCCCCTCCCACATCAGCTCGCGGGCACGCTCCTCGAGCAGGAAGTCGGCCGTGACCGACGAGGGGGCGGATACCCCGGCGCGGTCGGTCAGCTCCTTGAGCTTCGGCAGCGCGGTGTTGGCCTGTCCCAGGTTCATGCAGGCTTCGGCGTAGATCAGGTAGATCTCGCCCAGGCGGATCATCGGGAAGTCGATGTCGCTGTACGCCTTCGAGGCGGCCGTGGCAAGGAATTCGTCGTTGGTCATGTTGTGGGGAATGTTGTTGAATTTGAGGCAAGTCCACCCGTTGAGGAAGACATAGAGCGCATCGTTCATCGACTCCTGGCGGCCTTTGATGTAGAACATCCCGCCGCGTTTGTCGTTGACCGTATATTCACCCGTCGTATAGTCCGCGTTGCGGGCGTTGAAATATTTCTGCACGTATTCGTAGGGTACGCGGATGCCGGCCCAGCCGTTGTTCACGCCGTTGATCTTCTGTTCGGCCGTCACGTCGGTGGCGGCGATGGCAGCCAGCGTCAGGTACGACGTGCCGCCGTAGGACTGCGTCTGCTCGGCGTCGTAGGCCACGCCGAAGATGATCTCCTTCAGGGCGTCGGCGTTCTCGCCGTTGTCGCCGCGGAAGAGGTCGGAATACTCCGGGCAGAGCGAGTAGCCCATGCCGAAGATCGCTTCGCAGGCGGATTTGGCCTCCGTCCACATCGGGGTGCCGGCGTAAACCTCGGCATTGAGGTACATGCGGGCCAGCAGGCCGTTGACCGCACCCTTGTCGGCACGCGGGTAGTTCGAGCGTGCGGCGGGCATCGCGCTTTCGTCCGACGCCAGGTCGACCAGTTCGTCGATGCAGTACTGGAACACGTCCTTGCGCGAGGCCTGTTTGGGGTTCACGCCGCCGCCGAAGGGCGAAGTCTCGGTCGTGAACGGCACGTCGCCGAACACGTCGAGGGCGATCCAGTAGAAATAGGCGCGCAGGAAGCGGGCTTCGGCGCGGAAGCTCTGGATCTTGGCGGCCAGTTCGCTGCTTACGCCGCGGTCGGAGAGTTTGTCCGAGGCGGTCTGGCGCAGGTACTCGTTCACGTAGGCGATGCCCTGCAACGTACGTACGTAGACGGCGTAGGTCGCGTCGTTGTCGGCGTCGGACCACGTGTCGGTATTCATGGCGCGAACCCAGGCGTCGTTCTCCCAGGCGCATTTGCAGGCGTCGGCCGTAACCTCCTGGATCGTCCAGAATGCGCGGATGAGCTCCGAGGCGCCGCCGTCGCTGACCTGCAGGTCGGTGGTGTCGTTCGAGACGAAATTGAAATAGAGTTTGGTGAGCCCGGCCAGGTAGCCGTTCTCGTCTTTCCCGTAGACGGTCTCCGAGGTCGAGTCGGACGGGTTGAGGGGCAGGGTGTCGAGATCCCCGATGCACGAAGTGAGCAGCATCGTTGCGCCTGCCGCCGCCAAGGCGAAATGTTTTATGTCGATTTTCATGGTTCGTTCGTTTTTAGAAGTTTACATTCAGACGCAGCGAATAGGTGCGCGGGCGCGGCCAGATCGAGCCGTCGATGCCGTTGACACCCGGTATTTCGGGGTCTACGCCGCTGTAATCGGTGATGACGAATACGTTCTGCACGCCGAAGGCGACGCGCATCGAACCCTTCCAGTTGCCGATCTTGTTGAACGTGTAGCCGAGGTTGATGTCGTCCATGCGGAAGAACGAGGCGTTTTCGAGGAACATGTCCGAATACCACTGCTCGCCGCTGTTGGCCTTCGTAAAGCCGGTCTTCTTGACCAGCCGTGCGAAGTTGGGCAGGTTGCCGGCGTTGATGTCGATGTTGGACGTCGAGTTGGCCGAGGCGAAGTCGTTGAAGACCCAGTTGCCCGCCGAACCGTGGCCGTTGAAGCCGAAGTCCCAGTTCTTGTAGCTCAGCTTGAGGCTGATGCCGTAGAAGAAGTCGGGGTTGGGGCTCTTGTCGGTCACGTAACGGTCGGCCTGTGTGATCTTGCCGTCCTTGTCACGGTCGACCAGCGCGTTCTGGATCGGATTGCCGTCCTGGTCGTATACCTGCTGGAAACAGTAGAAAGTGTAGGGCGCATAGCCTACCTTGTGGATCTGGAGCAGGTTACCCGTGCCCTTGGTGATGCTTCCCGTCTGGATGTTGTAGTCGGGGTCGTCGGTGTTGTTGAGCTTGGTGAACTCGGTGTGTTGGAACGTGCCGTTGAAGCCGACCGTGAGGTTCCAGTCCTTGGTCTGCACGGGGATGAAATTCAGGTTGAATTCCACGCCCTTGTTCTCCATCGAGCCAATGTTGGTGAGCACCGTGTTGCCGAAGTTCGAGCCCATGGGGGTGATGACGCTGTTCAGAAGGTCGTCCGTCTGGCGCAGGTACCAGTCGACGCTACCGTTGATGCGGCCGCCGAGGAACCCGAAGTCGAGTCCGACGTTGTAGGTCGTCGTGGTCTCCCATTTGATGTTGGGGTCGTAGGCGCCCGGCGTGAGGTAGAACATGTGCCCGGCGCTGCCCATGTAATAGGTCTTATAGACGTCGGTCGACATGTCGTAACGCGCCAGGTAGGGATAATTGGAGCCGATCTCCTGCTGCCCGGTCTGCCCCACGCTGACGCGCAGCTTGAGGGCCGAGACGGCACGCGAATCCTTCAGGAAATTCTCCTCGGCGATGTTCCACGCAAAGGCGCCCGAAGGGAAGAGGCCCCAGCGGGTATCCTTCGAGAAACGCGAAGAGGCGTCGTCGCGCAGCGTGAAGGTGAAGAGGTATTTCGAGGCGATCGAATAGTTCAGGCGTCCGTAGAACGAGAGCAGGTAGTTCTCCTGGCGGTTGAACGGGTAGCGCGAATCCTCGCCCTTCTGCTCGTGCGTCTCGTTGAAATAGGATACCGAGTGGTCGGAGCTGTAGAAATGCTGCCACGAATAACCGGCCATCACGTCGAGGTGGTGGATGCCCCACTCCTTGTTGAAGTTGGCGTAGAATTCGAGCAGCTGGTTGCGGCGGAAGTTCGTCGTCCACGAATACTGTCCCCAGCCGCGGGCCTCGGTGTCGGTGTATGCCTGGAACGAGCCGGGGTTCACGCCGTCGTAGGTCTTGGCGCTCGATACGTCGAGGCCGAGGTTGAGGTTGAAACGCAGCGCTTCGAAGCCGTGAACCTTATAGTCGATCTGGGCGTTGCCGATGAAACGCTTGGCACGCGCCGTATTGTCGCGGTCGTAGAGCTGCGAGAGCGGGCCTGCGCCCAGCAGGGTGTTGGGCGTGAAGTCCTCGCCGCGGCCCGATCCGTAGTTCCAGTATCCGTTGGTGGTCGTGTAGTCGATCGAACCGTCGTCGTTGCGGAAATAGGGGTCGATCGTGGGGTTGAAGAAGGCCGCCGAACCCACCACGCCGCCCGAGGCGTAGCGCTGCGACGTGATGACGCCCTTGGCGTTGAGGTTGACCGTGAGGTGCTTGTCGAAGAAGTTGGGCGAGAGGCTCAGGTCGAGCGTCCCGCGTTCGTATTTCGATGTTTCGAGCGTACCCTGCTGGTTGGTGTAGCCCACCGATGCGCGGTAGGGCATCCTATCGTTGATGTTGCCGATCAGGCTGACGTTGTGGTCATGCGAAATGGCGGTGCGGAAGACCAGATCCTGCCAGTTGGTGTTCTTGTCGCCGAGCATCGACTGTACCTTGTCGCCCGTGGTCGTACCTGCGGGATACACCTGGTCGATGTAGGTGCGGAACTCGCCGGGGGACATCACGGGCAGCTCGTCGGAGTTGGTCTGGACGCTCACGCTGCCGCTGTACGATACGCGGGGCGTGTTGCCGCGCCCCTTCTTGGTGGTGACGAGGATGACGCCGTTCGAGGCGCGCGAACCGTAGATGGCCGCCGCCGAAGCGTCCTTGAGCACGGTGAAGGATTCGATGTCGTTGGGGTTGATCGTCTCCAGCGGGTTGGCCATACCCTTGCCGCCGTCGACTGCGATGGGTACCCCGTCGATCACGATCAGCGGGTCGTTCGAGGCGTTGAGCGAAGCCGCACCGCGCACGCGGATGGTGGCGCTCGATCCGGGGCCGCCGTCGCCGGGGATGATGTGTACGCCCGGAACCTTGCCCTTGAGCATGTCCTGCGTGGAGACCACGGCTCCGCGGTTGAACTCTTCGGCCTTGATTGCCACGACCGAACCGGTCATGTCGTTCTTCTTGACCGAACCGTAGCCGATCACCACCACGTCGTCGATGCCCATGGCATCCTCTTCGAGCGTGAGGTGCGCCAGCAGCGACGAACTGGCCACCAGGCTGACGGTCTTGTAACCGACATAGCTGACCTCGATGACCGACTCGGGGCCGGCGGCGCGGATGGCATAGTCGCCGTCGATGCCCGTCGAGACACCGTTGGTCGTGCCCTTTTCGACGACGGTAGCGCCCAGGATCGGCATCCCGGACTTGTCGACAACTACGCCTTTTACCTCATAACCAGCGTTTTGCGCCAGCGTGAGGGGGGGGGTAAATTGACATATGAGCAAGATACCCGCACACATAGTTAAAAATCGTTTCATAAGAATTTTGGTTAGTTTATAAGTTGATTTTATGGATTGTAGGTCATTGGGCCTTGTGTTCTTTGACCAGGAAGACCGACACGGCGGCCAGCAGCATGAATACCCCGGCGAGCGCCAGCATGTCGGCCGCATCGGAGGCGAAGCAGTACTTGACGATGGCACCGCCGGTCAGTCCGATGACGATCTGGGGGACGGTGATCGTGAAATTGAAGATACCCATGTATACGCCCATGCGGCGTGGCTCGACCGCGCGCGACAGGATGGCGTAGGGCATGGCGAGGATGCCCGCCCAGGCGATGCCGATCCCCACCATCGGGAGCATCAGCGCGTACTGGTCGTGCAGCAGGCACAACCCCGCGAAGCCCAGCGCCCCGGCGAGCAGGCAGGCCGCGTAGACGGGTTTGTTGCCGTAGCGCGCGGCGACGCGCCCGAGGAACAGGGCGGCGATGCAGGCGGGGATGGGGTAGGTGCCGTTGAGCACGCCGACCCATGTCTGCGTGGCGCCGGCCGAGAGCACTTCGCCCGTGGCATGGTCGGTGACTACACCCGTGATGGCGGGTTTGAGGTAAGTCCACATCAGGAAGAGCGCCGCCCACGAGAAGAACTGCGTGACGCCCAGCCGCACCATCACGCCGGGGACGTTGCGCATGAGGCCGACGAAGCTCATCGGTTTGGCGTCCTCCTCGGAGAGGTTGTTGTAGCGGGCGAACTCCCCGGGCGGATATTCCCGTGTCTTGAACGAGGTGACGAGCACCGTGAGCAGCAGGATCGCGCCCCCGGCATAGTAGGAGTAGGCGATGTGCGGCGAAACATGCCCCGGAGCGGCCTCGTCCGACACGCCGAGCCATGTCATGACGAGCGGCAGGATAGCGCCGACGACCGCACCGAGGTTTATCAGGAAGGTTTGTACCACGTAGCCCTGTGTCTTCTGCGAATCGTCAAGCATGTCGGCCACCAGCGCCCGGAAGGGCTGCATCGTGACGTTGAACGACAAATCCATGAACAGCAGGATGAAAGCCCCCATGGCGAGCGGGGCGAAGGCGAGCAGTTTGGGGCAGTTGGGCATGAGCACCAGCGCCAGCGCCGAGATCAGCGACCCGCCCAGGATGTAGGGGATGCGGCGGCCCCAGCGCGTCCAGGTGCCGTCGGAAAAAAGCCCCACGATGGGCTGGACGATCATGCCGGCCAGCGGTGCCGCCAGCCAGAAGTAGCTCAGGTGGCTGACATCTGCCCCCAGCGATTCGAAGATGCTCGACGTGTTGGAATTCTGGAGCGAATATCCGATCTGCACGCCGAGAAAGCCGAAGCTGAGGTTCCAAATCTGCCAAAATGAGAGTTTAGGCTTGGTCATTTCGGTTTTTCGGTTGGTTTTCAGGTTATACAAATTTTAATAAAAAAATCCGGACGGCGAACCGCAGGGCGACGAACGGAAGGTTCAGCCGGATGAACGGGCGGATTTTTGCGACGAACGGTAGCCCGCGGGGGACGATTTGGAATTTCCGCGGAAAAACACTACCTTTATTCATAATAAACAAAACCCGTATATACTTTAATACAGCCTCAGTCAGCCTATATGCGATCGCTCAAAGTGTCCGGAATCATCCACCTGTTCGCCGTGCTCCATGCCGTGGTCGCCCTTTCGTGCCATCTGGCGGGGATCAACGACGAGTTGGTGCTGACGCTGCTGACGATCGTGCTGATCGTGCTGATCTGCCTAAAACGGGGCCTGAATGTGGAGTTCACCGCAGCCAGCGTGATCGTCGTCAATGTGATCGGCTACCTGCTGGGTACGGGTGGTGCGCAGCTGATCGAGCTGTTATTGCACGCCCCGCCCGTGGTGCATGCCGTCTCGACCTTCATCACCACCGAGATCCTGGGCTGGAGCATCGTGTGGTTCACCAAGTTGTTCCGCCGCGGCGACGACACGGCGAGCCGCTCCTCGGCCTGGACGCCCCGCATCGGGTTGCTGCTGCTGGCCGTGGGGGTGATTTTCGTGCTGAGGCTGGCCTATGTCGAGCTTTTCGCCTCGCCCTCCTTTTCCACAGACCGCCTCTACCACATGGCCGATTTACTGGCTTCCAATTCCGCGGCACTGATTATCCTGCTGTGCGTCAATATCATCTATGTCCGGCATACGCGCAGGCGTGAAACCCGACACGGCCCGATCGCCGAAATTGCGGCCTTCCTCCTGTTCGTGCTGCTCACGTCGGCCTGCGTGGCGCTCATTACGGGGCTGCACCTGCCGTTCGCCTTCGACCGCTCGTTCACCGCACGGGAGTTCCTGCAACTGTGGATCGTCACCCTGCTGGTCGAGGTGACCCTCTATTCGGTCGTATTTATGGTCGATTACGCCCTGGTCGCACGTGCCGTGCTGCGTGCCGAGCGCGGCAAGGCGCACCAGGCGCAGTTCCGTTACATGAAACTCAAACAGCAGGTCAACCCCCATTTCCTGTTCAACTCGCTCAATATCCTCGACTGCCTGGTCTGCGAGCAGCGCACGGAGCAGGCCAGCGCCTACATCCATAAACTGGCGGGCATTTACCGTTACATGCTCCAGAACGAGGAGGAGACACTCGTGCGCCTGCGCGAGGAGATGGCCTTCGTGGGGATGTACGTCGACCTGTTACAGGTGCGTTTCCCCGAAGGGTTCCGCGTGGAGACCGACATTTCGGACGAGGCCATGAACCGCCATGTCCTGCCCTGCTCGGTGCAGTTGCTGATCGAAAACGCCATCAAGCATAACTCGGTGGGGGCCGACCGGCCGCTGGTGATCCGCATCGTCGCCGTGGCCGAGGCCGTGACGGTGTCGAACAACCTTCAGCTGAAAGTATCCGGCAACCCCTCGACCCGTGTGGGGCTGAACTACATCCGCCAGCAGTACCTCGACCTGTCGGGCATCCCGATCGGGATACGCCGTACCGATACCGAATATTGTGTCACCTTACCGTTGCTGTAATATGAACGTACTGATCGTAGAAGACGAAATGATGGCCCAGGCAAACCTGGCGCGAGCGCTGACCCAGCATTTTCCCGACGTACGGATCGTCGGGACGACCGGCTCGGTCAGGGAAACGGTGCTCTGGCTGCGCACGCCGGGGAACAGTGCCGATGTGATTTTCATGGACGTGGAACTCTCCGACGGGGATTGCTTCGAGATATTCCGCCAGGCGGACGTAACGGCGCGGGTCATCATGACCACCGCATATGACAATTACGCCGTGCGGGCGTTCGAGGTCAACAGCATCGACTACCTGCTCAAACCGATCGACCTCGCGGCGCTGCGGCGTGCCGTGGAACGTTGCCGTGTGCGGAGCGGGGGCATCGACCCCGACGTATTGCTGAACGCAATCCGCAGCCCGCGCGAATACAAACAGCGCTATGTCGTGCGTTTCAACGACCGGATCGTCCCGGTGCAGACCACCGACATCGCCTATTTCTACTCGGAAGAGAAAAACACCTACCTTGTCACGAACGACAACAACCGCTACATCATGGATCAGTCGCTCGACGTCCTTTCGGACGAACTGGATCCCGGGCGGTTTTTCCGCATATCGCGCAGTTGCATCATCGCCATGCCGGCGATCGTCAGCATCGTGAAATACCTGGGCAACCGGCTGAAGATCACGGCACGTCCGCGTCCGGAGTTCGAGATGGTGGTGAGCCGGTCGCGGGTCGACGACTTCCTGAAGTGGCTGGAGGGGAATGGCTGAGCCTTGGTCGCGGCGGGCAGGTCTTCGGCCCCCCCCCCTCCGTTTCCGGGTTTTGTCCTCCGGCCTTCCGGGTTCCCGTTCCTGCGGCGGGCGGGGGCTCCGGTTCCGGCGGGAGAGGGGAGTTCCGCAGAGGAGTTCCTCTGGAATTTTCCGCAGAGGACTGAAAGTTCATTTTGAAGGATCACGCTGCGGGCGTTCCTCCGAAGGCGTCCTTCGAGGGCTTCGGTTGAGAGGTGCCTGGAAGGGATTCCCGTGGGAGGTTTCCGCAGGGGCACCCGGGAGGATGGCGCGGCGGCATGATAAAAGGGGCGCTCCGGAAATTCCGGGGCGCCCCTTATTTTTGCGGCCGGGGTCGGCGCTGCCGCAGTCTGCCCGTCAGCGGCGCCCGCTGCAGGCGATCATGTCGTGCAGCGACTCGTTGAAAGTCTCCTTGTGCAGCAGTTCCTCGAGCGGGAGGTGCATCCGGTAACGCCAGTAGTATCGGGCGACGGCCGGGACGTTGATGCGTTCCTTGGCCGGGTCGGGGTAGCGCAGTTCCCCGTCGGTCGAGAACCAGTCCTGCAACGGCAGGATGGTGAGCATCGCCGGGGAATTGAGGTGCATGTCGAGGATGCGCCGGCATATCCACGGCTCGCAGAAATAGGGAACGTCGCCCCCGATGCCGAGTGCTTCGTGGTAGAAGCGCGCCGTGAGTTCGCGGTCTTCCTCCCACCATGC
>OLXF01001092.1_pt1 | contig 10910 bp, 7 predicted proteins | sample 1673471 | NCBI WGS metagenome assembly OLXF01 (sample SAMEA103958113, study PRJEB25191) | human gut metagenome
ACTTACCATAAAAGAACTGTCCGAAATACTTCATACGAACCGTACCTATCTTTCCGCTTATATCAAGACTACGTATAAAATGACATTCCGCGAATGGATAACCGGTCTCCGGTTGGAGTATGCGAAAAACATACTGAAGGAGCATCCGGAAATCAATATACAGAAGCTGGCTGAGTCTTCCGGCTTTCTTTCTCGCAGTAACTTTATCAAATCATTTACCGAAAAGGAAGGATGTACGCCTGGCAAGTGGAAAAAAGCAAATCTGGAATAATTTGTGTGGTAAAAAGCCGATGAAAAAGGTCTCAGAAGCCCATTTTCAAAAAGTGCTCAAGCGACAAAAAAGTGCTAATTCGACAAAAAGGTGCTCAAACGACAATTTGAAAAGTGCTCAAACGACAATTTTTTATAAAACGCTGTATTTCAACAGAAAAAGTTTTTGTAATATTTTGGGCGCTGAATGGCATTTATTACCTTTGGAGATGACAAAGATAATGAATTCAAGTTTATATGAGCAGAAAAATCACTTTTCTTACCCTGTTTCTGTGGCTGATGACGCTAACTTTTCCTGTCATTGCGCAGCAGAAAGCAGACACGACCTACACCTTCCGGTTCGTTACGCAGAAGGACATGTTCTACGTGCCTTGGAATGGCAATGACACGGAACTTGCCCGCCTGTTGGAATGTATCGAAAACAACAAAGCAACAATTCTTGACGGCAAACTGCCGCTATTGGTTGACGGATACTGCAATTCGCAGAGCAGTGAAGTCAAGAACCTTGCCACGGCGAAGATCCGTGCCAACCGTGTGAAATCAGAACTGATTATACGCGCGAAAATCAAGGAAGAAAACTTCATTACTCGCAACCATGCGACAGAGGGCAATTTTGTCACCGTGCGCCTGACGGTACCGGTAAAGGAAACAGCCGTGATGGATGCGGAAGCGGAAGCACGACGTAAGGCGGAAGCCGAACGACTGGCAGCCGAGAAGCGTGCTGAGCAGGAACGGCTTGCCGAAGAGCAGCGTAAAACGGAAGAAGCCCGACTTGCCGCTGAAAAGGCAGAAGCCGAGAAAGCCGCTCAACAAAATACACTTGCCGACACGCTGTCGGAAACCAAAATCACAAATGATTATCATCTCTCCCTGCGTGCCAACCTGCTGCGCTGGGCTACCTTGACACCAGATTTAGGACTTGAATGGCGCATCTGTCCATCGTGGGGCATTGCCGTAAACGGCTCGTGGACTTCTTGGAGCTGGAGTGACAAAGACCGCCGCTATGCACTCTGGGAAGTGGCTCCGGAAGTACGTTACTATATGGGTGAGAAGAAAGCCTGGCATCTGGGCGCGATGTTCAAGGCTGGACAGTTCAACTACAAGCTTTCCGAAACAGGCAAGCAGGGCGACCTGATGGGTGGCGGCATCACCGCCGGCTATCAGCTGCGACTAAACAAGGCACTGACTCTTGATTTCAACCTCGGTTTGGGCTACCTGAATGCCGATTTCGAAAAATATGAAGTCATCGATGGTGTGCGCGTGCGCTGTGGCAACGAGACAAAAAATTGGTGTGGCCCCATCAACGCCGGTGTGACATTGGTATGGAAGTTATTCTAATACGGAGGAATAGAGTATGAAAGCAAGACAATATATAAATATGGTAGGAATGGCAGCCGCCGTGCTGCTCTCTTCCTGCGTGAAGGACACGCTTTATGACACGCCGCATCCCGACTATGGGAAGATTGCGGTGACAGCCGACTGGTCGGCACGCGGTGAGGGTATCGACATACCTACCACATGGACGGTTACCATGGGTGACTATACGGGTACGGAGACTTCCGCCACCCATGCCCCCAACCATCTGTTTGCTCCGGGCAGCTACACCCTTGCGGTGTGGAACCCTGCTGAAGGAATCATGGTAAATGGTACCACCGCCACCATTGCCGCAGCCACGGGAAACCGGGCAGGAACGGATGCCTTTGTGAACAATGCCCCGGGATGGTTCTTCACCTATACGAAACAGGTGAGCATCGAGAAAGACAAGGACTATCCGCTGACCGCCGCAATGAAGCAGCAGGTACGCGAACTGACGCTTGTCGTCAAACCGACGGGTGATGCCGCCGGACGCATCACGGAGATTGTTGCCCATCTGACGGGTGCAGCCAGAACTCTCGATTTCGCTACCGATACCTACGGAGCCGCTTCAAACGTCGTGCTGCCCTTCACCAAGATAACCGAAGGTGACGATGCCGGCAAGTGGAAAGCCACGGTGCGGTTGCTGGGTGTGACCGGCACGGAACAACTGCTGACGGGTGAAATCCGCTATGCGGACGGCAACCCGACCCCCACGACGCTGAAAAGCGACATCACGGAAGCCCTCAAGGGGTTCAACACCGGAAAGGGCGAATCGCTGACCCTCGGCGGAACGCTGGTTGAGACTCCCGAAGGCATGGAAGTGGACGGAGTCGAAATCAACGGCTGGGAAGAAGTGAAAGGTGATGATGTAAATGCCGATTTGTAAATAATTAGCAAACCGAACGCAGAAGCAAAGCTTGCTTTGATTTTGCTAAGGTGCAGCAATTATTGAAATGGAATTTAACTAATATAATAACAGAATATAATGAAGACAAGATTTTTTGCACTTGCGATGCTCGCCCTCGCACTGGTAGCCTGCAACAACGACAACGAGAACCTGAACGGTGACCCCGTGGCCGCCCAGTTTACCGCCAACATCGCCCCCGCCACCCGCGCCAGCGGAACCACCTGGACTGCCGGCGACCGTATCGGCATCACCGACATCGGCAACGATTCCCAGTACGGCAACGTGCCTTTCATCTTGAAAAACGGGAAATTTGAGGCAGAAGGAAAGGTTATCTATATCGAAGATACAAAGACCCATACTTTCCGCGCCTACTATCCGTACAACGCGGCGGGAGGCATCCTCACAGCCACGACCGATGCCACGGCGCAGCAGAACCAGCCTGCCATCGACTTCCTCTTTGCTTCAGGAGCCACGGGAGACAAAAACAACCCGGTAGTAAGCTTCACCGACAAAACCGCCAAAGGCGGTGAAGACAACTCCTTCCACCACCGCATGAGCCAGATAACCCTTACCTTCGAGGCGGGCGACGGCGTGAATTTCAGTGTGGTCAAGCCTGAACGTTACACGCTGGACGGATTGTTACTCACCGGTACGTTCAACACGGCCGACGGTATTGCCACCGCAGACAACGGACTACAGACCGGAGAACTGACCATGAATCTGGCAGACGGCAATCTCACTTCATCGATCATCCTCTTCCCGCAGACAGTTGCATCCCTGCCGTTGGTTGTGAATTACAAAGGTCAGGAATATCATGCCACACTCACCATGCCCGAAGGCGCACTGCAGGCGGGCAACAACTATACCTATACCGTCAAGGTACGCAACAAAGTCCTTGAAGTCAGCGAAGCCACCATTGCAAAGTGGAACGATATAGACGGTGGAGATGTGGGTGCTGACCTGTAAGATGTTAATAATTAATCGATTAGAATGAAGAATTATGAGACATAGATTATTTATCCCCGCAGCCACCGCACTGCTGTTCGCCCTCGCCGCCTGCACACAGGACGAACTGGCTGGCGATAACCGTCTGCCCGAAGGTGAATACCCCGTCGTCATCCGTGCCACAGGACTGTCCGTAGAGGCAACGCCGCAGGCAGCCTCTTCCACCCGTGCCTCCGTGGACGGCGACTGGCAGGGCGTCACTTCCGTGGCACTCAAGATGGGCGATGCGGTAAAGGAATACACCGTAACGGCTTCTACCGATTTCAAGAGTGCCACGCTTTCACGCGAGAACGACCCGTACTACTGGACCAGCCGCGACCCGATTACCGTATCGGCATGGTGGCCCTTCAACAATGCCGACATCACACAGATGCCTGCCGTGAAGGTGGCAGAAGACCAAAGCAAACTGGCTGACTTCCAGAACAGCGACTTCATCTCTGCTGAGAACCGGAAGGTGGAATTTAACAACCCGACCTTGGAGTTCAACCACCGCACGGCACGCGTGACTATCGAACTGAAGCCCGGCACGGGATTCACGAGCGTCGCCGGTGCCACGGTAAGCCTCGTGAGCCTGTCCGCCGATAACGGCAACCCGACAGCCATCAAGACCTACAACGCAAGCGGCAACACCTACGAGGCACTGACCGCCCCGCAGACCGTTGCGGCAGGCAAGCCATTCGTCAAGGTGGAACTCGGCGGCGGCACCTTCTACTTCCGTCCGCAGACCAACGTCGTATTAGAGGCTGGCAACCGCTATACCTACACCGTCAAGGTGAACGCCACCGGCTTGACGTTAGATGGTTGCACCATCGGCAGCTGGGCTGACGGCGGCGGCGAGAGCGGCGCAGCTGAGGATTTGGGCTACATCTACGACAGCAACACCAATACCTACACGGTCTATAACGCTGACGGCCTGCTGGCATGGAACAAAGCCATACAAAAAGACGAATCGATAAATTGCACCCTCACCGCCGACATCGACCTGACGGGTAAGAAATGGACACGTTTAGACACATGGCCAGGCTACTCCGGCGTCTTTAATGGGCAGGGACACCGCATTACGGGATTAAACTTTTCAGCAGCGAGTTTTGGACTTTTTTATTTTTTAAATGTAAGTGGAGTGATAAAGAACCTACAACTCATAGATGTGAATCTGGATGGCAGTAGTGGAGGAGCTGCTGGAATGGTGGACCGAAATCATGGCCAAATCATTGCCTGCTCTGTGACGGGAAAACTTACTGTACATAGTGGTGGTATAACCAATGCAAATTATGGCGATATCATCGCTTGCTGGTTCGACGGCACATTGATAGATGAGTCTGGCTGTGGAACTCTAGTGCGTTTCAACTACAAGGATATAACTTCCTGTTATTGGGGAGGCAATACCGGGCAAGGAGTACTCCGTAATGAAGGAGGAACGGTAGTTGCCACGAAGGTGGACGGCGCGACCGTGAAATGGCAGACAGCCGTCGACGGCATGAACACCGCCCTCACCGGCAACGACTACCAGTGGGCACTCGGCACCAACGGTCTGCCCGTACTGCAAAAGAAACAATAACAACCCCTAAACAACACGCATCATGAAACGAACAAACATCCATATATCCGCAGCCATCGCCCTGCTGCTCGGCCTTGCCGCCTGCACGCAGGACGAAGCGGGCTTCCTGCCGGAAGGGGCGGAAGGCACATCCATCGTCTTCACCGCCACGGGGCTGAATCCCGCCGCGACAGCCATCGCCGGCACCCGTGCCCCCGCGGATGGCAATTGGACGGGTGTGCAGAGCGTGGCAGTCATGATGGACGGCACGGTCAAGACGTACAACGTGACGCCCTCCACCGCCGACCCCACCAGCGCCACGCTGACCTCCACCGACCCGTACTACTGGACCAACCACAACAACATCACCGTCACAGCGTGGTGGCCCTACACCGCTGGCGAGACAACCCCACCTGCGGTAAAGGTAAAAGCCAACCAAAGTACCCAGAAAGACTTTGAGGGCAGCGACCTCATCGTAGCCGACGGGCAGACGGTGACCTACGGTAGCCCCACGCTTCGCTTCACCCACCGCACGGCGCGAGTGACCATCGTTCTGACGGACTACACCGAGGGGCTGGCATCCGTGCGACTGACGGGCCTCTCCACCGAAGGCGACAACCCTGCCGAAATCACCCCGTATGACAAGGGTAGCAACACCTACATCGCCCTCGTAGCCCCGCAAAGTGTGGCAGCTGGCACGACCTTCATTACCTGCACCTTCACTAACGGCAAGACCTTCGTTTATAAGATGAAGAATGCTGCCGACTGGCAGGCGGGCGGTGAATATACCTACACCGTCTCCCTCGCTGCGGCAAAAGACCTGGGCTATACCATAGAGAGCGACGGCAGCTACACCGTGACCTCCGCCGATGGTCTGATGAATATAGCCGAATTAGTGAACGGAGGTAAGAGCGACATTAACATTACCCTCACCGCCGACATTGACCTCACCGGCAAAGACTGGACGCCGATAGGCACAGACTACGACAACTCATACAAAGGCACCTTCGACGGTGGCGGCCATACCATTACGGGGCTGACCTTTACGACAAATGACGAATTTGCGGGTCTGTTCGGCTGGCTCAATAGAGCTGGTTCGGTGAAGAACGTGGTGATGGAGGGCGTACAGATAACAAGCAATCAAATATATGGCGGCAGTATTGGCGGCGTGGTAGGATATGGCTGGGGCACCATTGAAAACTGCTCGGTGTCGGGCAGCGTCAGCGGCACGGTGTATGTCGGCGGTGTGGTGGGTGTTCAAATAGGCGGTTCCATCACCGGATGCAGTTCCTCTGCCACAGTGAAGGGAACGGTCGATGTCGGCGGCGTGGCAGGTCAGACGAATTCGAGTGCCACCCTGACCGCTTGCTATGCCACAGGCAACGTGATCATAGAAATGGACCCCAAAAAGAATATCGCTGGCGGCAGTCTGGTGGGAATGAACGCAGGAAGCAGCCTCCTTGCCTGCTATGCCACGGGCAACGTAACCAGTACGGGTAGTAGCACTGGCTATGTACATATCGGCGGCTTTTTGGGAAATAACTACGCCAACGTGATGACCGCCTGCTATTGGAAGAACAATCATGAACAAGGTATCGGCTACAATAAGAAAAGCACCGAAGCCACGAAGGTGGACGGCTCTGTCGTTACCTGGCAGAAAGCCGTTGATGCCATGAACACCGCCTTGCAGAACGCAGGCTCAGAGTGGCGTTACGAACTTAAAGGAGCATTGCCTACCTTGAGGAAGCAGTAAACGTCGGGCGGAAAAAGTTCCGCCCGCAACGGAAAGAACCGAAGTATAACCCCAATAAAGAAAGGAGGACGTGATGGAACACACGGAGAATCCACCATATAATGCGAGTTCGGGATAAGCGTGGACTGAAAAGGTGTGATTCGGATGCAGACAAGGTGTCGGGCGACCATGAACGTGGCCGCCTGATGCGCTTTTGAGAAAATGGGATTTGGGCTATTGCCAAATGGTGAGCTGACAGTCTGAGTTCGGTTCCTCGTAGTCGAAGTTGACAAAAAAAGAAGAGAATGCCGGAATATCACATTCCACACATTCCCTTCGCCTTATAATGAAGAAACACTACTTTTCCTTGCGGGAGATATCCTCCAACGTTTGCCAACACTGATACAATCCTCTCGGCACATGGAAACATCCCTTCCACTTGCCGCCTTTCAAAGGCAACAGAACCTCGCCACGGCGATTGAGATAGCCGAACCATTCCGGAGCCTCCTTGTCCTTGAAATGCGCCCATGTATACTCGTGCACCTTCTCAAACCATTTCCAACACTCCTCGTTCCCGGTAAGGCTATAGCCTTTAAGCAATGATATCAACGTTTCAATATGCACCCACCACAGCTTCTGGTCCCATTCCAGCTCCTGCGGCGGACAGCCCTTGCGGTCCATAAAATAGAAGATACCTCCGTACTCCTTGTCCCATCCATAGTTGAGCATATTCAACGTTATGTCGACCGCCTTGTCCACAATATCCTTACGGCCAAGACGCTTGCCAAGGTCCATGCAGAACCACATCGCCTCAATGCCATGGCCTGGATTTACGAGACGGCCGTCAAACGAGTCGCTCAGCTGATTGTCGACTGTCATATTCTCCACGACGAGCCCCAACTCCGGACGATAGAACACGTCAAGCACCTCGTGCAGGCAGGTATCGATTGTGCGGTTAAGATATTCAGGCTCTATCAAATGTTCGATTTCCAATGCGAGATTGCACAGAATCATCGGCAACGCAAAATTCTTCAAGTCGCGCGTTCCGGGATGCAGCTTGCTCCACTTGCCTTTCGGGTTGTCTTTCTTCTTCAGAATGATGTCGAACGTGCGGCGGGCAATGTCGTTATACTCATCATTGCCTGTGGCAAGCCCCAGCTGCCCAAACGCTATCGTTGCGAATGTATACGAAAAGATATTGTATGGTTCTACCAACGGGCTACCCGAACGGTCGAGCGAAAAGTACCAGTTATAATGACCGTCATGTCCGTATTTCTTTAAGAATTCACCACCCTGGATGGCGCAGTCCAACCATTCCTGACGCTTTTCCACTTTGTTGTAGAGCATTGAGAACATCCAGACTTGACGGCCTTGGAGCCAGATGAACTTGTCGGTGTCGTAGACGCTGCCGTCGCGTTCGAGGCAGGTGAAATACCCCCCGTATTGTTTATCCTGGGAGTGTTCGAGCCAAAACGGCAGGACGCTGTCCAGCAACTCCGACTTATACTTGCCGGCCAGTTTCTGAAAATCCATAGTGTCGGTTGTTAGATTAATGTCCCGCAGGTGATCCATACGACGGAGGTCTCCGGTCTGAATGCGCACAGCACCGGATTCATTATTCGTGTTATTCATTTTTTTGCCAGTATTTCTCTATTTCTTCAAGCGAACGCCCCGTGGTTTCGGGAACGGCACGCCAGATAATCAACATATAGGGGACGCACATCGCCGCAAAGAGGAAGAACGTGCCGGCGGGCGTAAGGTTTTCGAGCATCCACGGCGTCAGCTGCCCGATGAGATAGGTGCCCACCCACAGCGCAAGTCCGCGCACCCGGGTGGGGTACATTTCCGAGAGCAGCACCCACACCACGGCGCAGATCGAAACGGCGCAGCAGAAAATATAGGCCAGGAAGAATATCAGCAGGAATACGTTGGGCAGCCCCAGCGCCGCACCGCACATGAAATAGAGCCCGATGCAGAGCAGCGAGACGATCATGCCCGACACACCCCAGTAGACCAGTTGTTTGCGTCCCACACGGTCGATGATGACAAGCGCCAGCACCGAGGTCAGCATGTTGACCACGCCCACGAGCACCTGCGAGAAGAGCGAATCGCCGCTCGACAGCCCCGCATTCTCGAAGATCGTCGGGCCGTAGTACAGCACGGCGTTCACGCCCATGAACTGCCCCAGGATGGCGATGAAAACGCCTATGACGACCGCCTTGCGGATACCCGGCTCGAACAGCACGCGCCATTCGGACTTCGACGAAGCGGAGGCAGTGCCGTGAACGGCAGCGATCTCCTCGTCGGCGGCTTCCGACGAACGGTAGATACGCTGCAACACGGCATGCGCACGCACGTCGCGGCCGCGCAGCACGAGCCAGCGGGGGCTTTCGGGAATGAAGAATATAACGGTGAAGAAAAGTAACGCCGGCAGCGTTTCGGCACCGAACATGCCGCGCCACAACTCCGTAACCCATATCTTCTGCATCCACGGGGAGGCGTAGACGGCCGTTTCGGCCGATTTGAGTATCTGGAAGTTCACGAGGTAGGCCGCCAGGAACCCGACCGTGATGGCCAGCTGGTAAAGCGACACGAGTGTCCCGCGCCAGCGTGCCACGGCGACCTCGGAAATATACATCGGCGAAACGATCGACACCACGCCGATGCCCACACCGCCCACGATGCGGTAAACGACCAGTTGGATGAAGTCGGCACTGACGGCACAGCCGACGGCCGAAACGGTGAACAGCACGGCCGACAGCAACATCGTCAGCTTGCGCCCGAAACGGTCGCTCAGCACACCGGCCACGGCTACGCCGCCGATCGAACCGACGAGCGCACACCCGACGAACCATCCCTGCTGCATGGCGTCCAGCGAGAACTGCGAGGCCACACCGGATATCGTACCCGAAATGACCGCCGTGTCATACCCGAACAAAATCCCGCCTATGGCGGCTACCAGTGACAGGAATGCCACATATCCCGTATTCGTCTGTGATTTCATCGGCTAACGGATGTTAAAGTATTCCTTGTAACGGTCGAAGAGATGCCCGGCCTGCAGGTATGCAGACTGGGGGCTCATGAAATGCGAAAATTCGAACGTGATGGCCTTGTCGTAGCCCGCACGCATGGCGGCTTCGAGCTTCATGCGCAGCTTGTCGAACTTGATGGGCAGGAACTTGATGGGCATGTCGCGGTCGAACGACTCGGCGTTGGTCCAGCACTGCATGCCGTACTTGTCGGCCAGGCGTTTGTTGACCGCGAAGAACGCGTCCAGCTCGTCGTAGTCGATATGCCCGTCCTGAAACGCACAGGCATCCACCACATCGTGAATCCCGTCGAATATCTCGTCCCACTCGCGTTCGTGCTGCTCGACGGAAACAGCCTGCTCCTTGGTCAGTTTGCTCCCGCTGGCCATCACCGCCTTCTTGCCGTCGATCCACGGCGAGATGAAGGTGGGCAGCCCGCCCGAAACTTCCTTGCACTGTTTGCCCAGGGCATGGAACGTCCCGATGGCACCCTTGGTGGCACGGCTGATCTCGCCGCTCAGGTACCAGCCGCCGAAACTCTCGTATTTGCGGCCGTACATGTTCCACACCTCGTCGATTACATATTTATTATGCTCCACCTCATGCGACATGTCGCCCGTGTCCCAGTATTCGCCCGAGTCGTAAAGCCCGAAGTAAAACTTCATGCCGTACTTGCCGGCCAGGCGCAGGAACAGGTCGAGCAGGTCGACCGACGGCATGTAACACCCTTTTTTGAGCAGGTAGGGCGAAGGGTAGGTGATGAACTTGCGGTAGCCCGAGCGAATCCCGATCACCGTGTCGATGCCGATCGACTTCATATGGCGGAAATCGGCGTCCCACTCCTTCTCGCCCCAGTTCTGGTGCGGGATGTCGTGCGAAATTTCGTCGAGGAACGTACCCGTGATGCGCAGCCCCTCCCCCTTGGGGACGATCAGCCCGCCATACCCCGGAGCGGATGCGGCCAGGGCATCGTCCGTGCCCGTACCGCCGAATTCCGAGGCCGCTTTGACCAGTCCGGGGACGGCAACTGCCGAAGCCGCAGTCACAGCCACTTTTTTAAGAAAATTCCTTCGG
>OLXF01001099.1_pt1 | contig 10892 bp, 9 predicted proteins | sample 1673471 | NCBI WGS metagenome assembly OLXF01 (sample SAMEA103958113, study PRJEB25191) | human gut metagenome
ATCTGATGCAGGTTATCGGTAAAATCGCAAACGCGCGGGGAAGCTTTTCTCCATGGGATGAAAGCAAAAACCTAAAAAATCTGATAGACACCATGCGGGCAGCAGATGGTTCACCGGTTGTAATTGGCCTGAAATTTCCGGGAGGCGGGCATGCAGTTGTTGGATATGACCTGCAGTATGATGCAACTCTGCAAAAATACACGATTCAAATTTATGACTGCTCCCAGTCTAAGTATCGTGCATATCCGCTGAGCATTTATAAGGATGGTGAAACTTATATCAAGGCCTGCCCAGAATGGCAAGCCGCATGGAGCAATGCCGGTGAAATTTTCATTAAGTACACCCTGACCGCCAATACTTTCCTGCAAATGCCCTACCTGAAGCACTCCGCGCAGGAAGCTGGGGCGGAAACTCCTGCTGATTACCGTCTGACGACCAGTTTCGATTCGTTTACCGTTTCCAACGGCACAAACACAACCACCGTGACTGGCGGCGAGATCGTTGGGGAGGATGCGCTCGGTCTGACTGTGCTCGGCGGTGAGGGGGAACCGGGCTTTGCCCTGTCCTTCGTGACGCTGCTGCCCGCACTGGAGACCGGCGCGTATACCATCACGCCGTCCGGCGGAGCGGGTGAGGAATACACGCTCGACCTTCTATATGACGATGATGCAAACGGCTTCTTCCATTCGCTCACGTCTGCCGCTCCGGCTTCCGTCACGCTGAGCAGCACCGGAACGCTGACGACAAAGGCCGACGCCTCCGCTGCGCAGACGCTGACCTCCGCGTATAACGGCAGCCAGATCGCGGCCGACGGCGTGACCGTCTCCGGCGAAACGACGGGCTTTACCGCCAGACTGGAAAACGGCGCAGTCAGCGTGACCTCCCAGCAGGAGACGCAGGCCGAACTGACGCTCTCGTCCGGACTCAAGGAGCAGACGCAGACGCTGCCGCTTGGCAGCAGCGCCGTTACGCTGCAGGCAGATGCGTCTGACAAAACCTGCGCGATCACGCGCGGCAGCGAAACGCTTGCCAGCGTGAGCCTTGGGTATGCAGTTGTCTTCGACGCCAGAGGCGGCAGCCAGACGCCGACGCAGTTCGTGCAGTCCGGCCAGACCGCAGTTGTTCCGGACGAGCCGGAATATAACGGCTATCTCTTCCACGGCTGGTTTGCCGACGAAGCCTGCACCGAACCGTGGAGTTTTGACACGGCGGTCACAGAAGACCAAATTCTGTACGCAGACTGGCGGCCCAATCCGGCCATGTGGAAAACGGTCGTTTTCCGCGTAAACGGTGTGGACGACCAGCTGATACTGGTGCAAACCGGCGATACATTGACTGCAGCGGATATTCCGGCTGCGGACCTGTACGCAGGCGCAAAAATCGTCTGGGATCAGGAGGAACTGGCCCAGCTTCTGGACACCCCGATCTGGAAAGACCACGTTATCCCCGGTGATGCGGTCCCGCTGGCCGGGCAGTCGGTACTGACGCTGAACGCCGCAAAAAGTGCGGACGGCGTAACAGCGACAGTCAAAAACGACGCAGCAATCAACTTCCAGCTTACTCTGTTTGCCGTTGCCTACGATGCAGACGGGCGGATGCTTGACTGCCAAGCTGTCCCGTTCACGGCAGAAGCAGGCGAAAGCACGACTGTCACAGCTGCGCTCTTTGCCGACGCGGCAGTCGTCCGCTGCTATCTGATAGACAGTCGCTTCATCCCGGTCTGCCCGCGTGTGGAGTTAAACTGAACCGCTCCTGGCAGTCTGTATAATCGCTGGGGATAAAAGAACCGCCCCGCCGGCTATGCCGGCGGGGCGGTTGCGTGTTAAAGAAGCATTACAGGTCGCAGTTGCCGACGGTGCGCGGGAACGGAAGCACGTCGCGGATGTTGGAGATGCCGGTCAGATACATGACGCAGCGCTCAAAACCGAGGCCGAAGCCCGCGTGGCGGGTCGAGCCGTATTTGCGAAGGTCGAGATAGAACTGATAGTCCTTCTCCTTCAGGCCGCACTCGTGCATGCGCTGCACAAGCGTGTCATAGTTGTCCTCACGCTGGCTGCCGCCGATGATCTCGCCGATGCCGGGCACAAGGCAGTCCATGGCCGCGACAGTCTTGCCGTCGGGATTCAGCTTCATATAGAACGCCTTGATCTCCTTCGGATAATCCGTGACGAAGACCGGGCGCTTGAAGATCTGCTCGGTCAGATAGCGCTCATGCTCGGTCTGCAGATCGCAGCCCCAAAAGACCTTGTAGTCGAACTTGTCATTGTGCGCTTCGAGCAGCTTGACAGCCTCGGTATACGTCACATGGCCGAAATCGGAGGTCATGACGTGGTGCAGGCGGTCGATGAGGCCCTTATCGACAAACTGGTTGAAGAACGCCATCTCCTCCGGTGCATGCTCGAGCACATAGGCGATGATGAACTTGATCATATCCTCGGCAAGCTTCATGTCGTCGGAGAGGTCGGCAAACGCAATCTCCGGCTCGATCATCCAGAACTCTGCTGCGTGGCGGGTGGTGTTGGAGTTTTCGGCGCGGAAGGTCGGACCGAAGGTATAGATATTGCGGAACGCCTGTGCAAACGTCTCGCCGTTGAGCTGGCCGGAGACGGTCAGGTTCGTCTCCTTGCCGAAGAAGTCCTTGCTATAGTCGATCTGGCCGTCCTCCGTGCGCGGCAGGTTATCGAGGTCAAGCGTCGTGACCTGGAACATTTCGCCTGCGCCCTCGCAGTCGGAGCCGGTGATGAGCGGGGTATGGACATAGACGAAATCGCGCTCCTGGAAGAATTTGTGGATGGCGTAGGCGATCAAACTGCGGACGCGGAACACAGCCTGGAACGTGTTCGTGCGCGGACGCAGATGCGTCACGGTACGCAGATACTCCATCGAATGGCGTTTGGGCTGGATGGGATAATCCGGCGTGGACGGGCCTTCGACAAAGACCTCGCTGGCCTGCAGTTCAAACGGCTGCTTCGCGTCCGGCGTCAGGACGAGCGTACCGGTGACAATCACGGCTGCGCCGATGTTCAGCTTGGAAATTTCGGTGAAATTTGCAAGTTCGGAGCCGTAGACGACCTGCACCTGCGAGAAAAATGTGCCGTCGGACAGGTTGATGAAGCCGAAGTTCTTACTGGCACGCAGATTGCGCACCCAGCCGCCGACCTTGATCTGTTTGCCGGCATAAGCGTCAGTCTCTTTAAAAAGGGAACGGACAGAAATAAGCTGTTCCATAGTGATCGATCCTCTCTTGTATTTATAATGTTGTGTAATTTACAGAAGCAGAATACCTGCGTCGCGGCAGGCATCCGTTGTAGCCTTGTCCCAGATGCTCGACTGCACCTCGCCAATATGGCAGGCGCCGATCATAAGCATGCACAGACGGCTCTGGCCGATGCCGCCGCCCATGGTCAGCGGCAGTTCCCCGCTTAAAAGCATTTTGTGGAACGGCAGGCTCCGCCGGTCGTCGCACCCGGCAAGCGTCAGCTGCCGGTCAAGCGATTTCTCGTCCACGCGGATGCCCATCGAGGAAATTTCAAACGCGCACTGCAGCACCGGGTTCCACATCAGGATATCGCCGTTGAGATCCCAGTCGTCATAGTCGGGCGCGCGGCCGTCATGCGGCTTGCCGGATTTTAACTTGCCGCCGATCTGCATGAGAAAGACCGTGTGGTGCTGGCGCAAAATTTCGTTCTCGCGCTCCTTGGGGGTCTTGTCCGGGTACATATCCTCCAATTCCTGCGTGGTGATGAAGAACACCTCGCGGTCAAGTTTTGTGTGCAGGCTCGGGAACGCAACGCCCAGCGCGTCGTTCGTCTCGCAGACGGCGCCGACAATATCGCGCACGGTGCGTTTTAAATAGTCCGTGTTCCGATCCTCGCGGGCAATGACCTTTTCCCAGTCCCACTGATCGACGTAGACGGAATGGAGGTTGTCTACCTCTTCGTCGCGGCGGATGGCATTCATATCGGTAAACAGGCCCTTGCCGACATTGAACTGGTAGCGCTTCAGCGCCAGCCGCTTCCACTTCGCAAGCGAATGGACGACCTGCGCCTCGGCGTGCACGTCGGGAATGTCAAAACTGACAGGCCGCTCGTAGCCGTTTAAGTTGTCGTTCAGGCCGGAGGCCTCCTCTACGAACAGCGGCGCGGACACGCGGCGCAGATTGAGCGCGTTGGACAGATTCGTCTGGAAATTGCTCTTGATGAATTCGATCGCGCGCTGCAGTTCGTAGACGGACAAGGGGGCGCAGTAGCCCTCTGGGATGAAGACCTTGCTCATGGGGAAGCCTCGCTTTCATATAGCGTTCAAAAATTTACAAAGTATTATACACCAAATTCCGCCTTCATGCAAGTACAGTGCGGAAATATGCAAACTTTTTACCAAAACAGAAGCCTGCGCAAAAATGCAAAAAAAGATTGACAAATCAAGGGGGTATCGGCTATAATACTTATCGTATGCTCCATAGGAGCAGCTAAATTTTTTTGACTCGCTGCGGCGGAGGCAGACCTGCGTCCGCTGTTGAGCATATTTTTACAGGAGGTGTAGATTCCATGGCAACTGTTCGTACCTATCAGCCCAGAAAGCGTCACAGATCCAAGGTGCATGGCTTCAGAAAGAGAATGGCTACCGCCAACGGCCGCAAGGTCCTCGCCCGTCGCCGCGCCAAGGGCAGAGCAAAGCTCTCTGCGTAATCTGACGCGCCTACACCGCAGCACACATACATTCGGGGTGAATGGAAGCAGTTCTGTTCGCCCCATCTGTTTATGTAACGAAATCAGCACAGTTACCCGAAGGTGGGCGTTTATGCAGTTTTCTTCCTCGTTGAAGTTCAATCATATCTTCCGCCGCCTCTACCGCAAAGGGCAGAGTGCGGCCAACGGCTATCTCGTGCTCTACTGCCGGAAAAACGGCTCGCAGGCGAACCGCATCGGTCTGACCGTCAGCGCAAAGCTGGCTCATGCCGTGCAGCGCAACCGCCTGCGCCGTCAGCTGCGTGAAATTTACCGGCTGCACGAGGCTTCGTTTGTCCCTGGATATGATCTTGTCGTCGTCGCACGGTCACGCGCCATCGGCGCGGATTACGCGGTGCTGGAGCACGCCTATCTTTCGCTTGCCGCAAGGCTTGGCCTGCTGACGGAGAACACGCTGTGAAGCGCGTGCTCCTGCTTCTCATCCGCCTGTATCAGAAGCATATCTCCCCGGGCCTTCCGCGCCGGTGCCGGTTTTCACCGACCTGTTCGCAGTATGCGCTCGAGGCGATTACAAAATACGGGGCGCTCAAGGGCGGCTGGCTGGCGCTGAAGCGGCTGCTGCGGTGCAATCCCTTTTATAAGGGAGACTATTTTGACCCGGTGCCGTAGGGCAGCGTGGTTTTTTCCCGTTGTCTGAACGCGTATCCCCATCACACTTGGAGGAAAACAATGAAGAAAAAAGTCCTGATCTGGGTCCTTGCCGCCGTGCTCGTGCTGTCCATGGCCGGCTGTGCCGCCGGTGCAGTCAGCACGAACGATAAATATGTGGACATGGAGCCCACCGCTGCGGCCGAGGCTGCCGCTGCCGAGACGAAAGACACAACCGGCCTGTCCGATCTCATCCGTGTCCCGTTCGGCTATCTGCTCGACTGGCTGTATACCTTCACCAACAACTACGGTCTGGCGCTGATTCTGTTCTCTCTGATCGTCAAGCTGGTGCTGCTGCCGATGTCGGTCAAGAGCAAGAAGAGCATGCTCAAAATGTCCCGCCTGTCGCCGCAGGTCAAGGCCCTTGAGGCCAAATACGGCGACGATAAGCAGAAATACCAGCTGGCTGTCCAGCAGATGTACAAGGAAGAGGGCGTATCCATGGGCGGCGGCTGCCTGTGGTCGTTCATTCCGCTGATCATTCTGCTTCCGCTTTACTACGTCATCCGTGAGCCTATCACCTACATGATGCACAACTCCCGCTCCATTTCGGAGGCCATCGTCGCCTTCATTCAGGCCAGCGGTGAGAATCTCGGCAAAAACAGCTACTACGCTCAGCTTGCCGCCGCCGGTCATATCGGCAATTATATGGAAGAACTCAAGTCCCTGGCCGTTACGGCGAACGCCAATCTGCAGGCCATGAACTTCCAGTTCCTCGGCATCGACCTGGCCGGTATTCCCTCGTTCCGCTTCTGGGAGTGCGAAGGCTGGGGCGAGATCGGCCTGTTCCTGATCCCGGTCGTTTCTGCCGGCCTGCAGGCTGCGTCCATGTGGATCAGCCAGAAGATGAACAACCAGGTCGCCACCAACGCCGACGGCGAGCAGGACACGGACGCCGCCAAGGCCGCCAATCAGACCAACGCGACCATGATGCTCATGATGCCGCTCATGTCCCTCTGGATTGGCTTCTCCATGCCCGCCGCGATCTCCATCTACTGGATCGCGCAGGCCGTGTTCGGCGCTGTGCAGGATTATTTCCTGACGAAGCACTACCGCAAGGTCTATGAGGAAGAAGACGCCGTCCGGCAGGAGCTTGCAGCCAAGCGCCGCGCCGAAGAGGCGGAAAAGGAGCGTCAGCGCCAGCTTCGCCGCGAGCAGAACCCCGACGGCATCACCGACAACGTCAGCAAAAAGAAGATTCGTCAGCAGGAAAAGGAAGCCGCTGAAAAGGCGGCCAGAGCATACGAGGCCAAGAAGAACCCTGTGCAGGAATCCGAGGAGAAGAAGCCGCTTTCCGGCGACCCGGAGCGCCCGTACAGCCGCGGCCGTGCCTACGATCCTGCTCACTACGGCAGAAAGCGTTCTGCCGGCTCTGACGCAGAACAGACAGAGGAGTAATTATGGAGAAATTTATTACCGCAACCGGCAAAACGATCGACCTGGCCATTGCAGCGGCTCTGGAAGAACTGCATATGGATCGTGACAGCGTTTCTGTCGAAGTTCTGGAAAACCCGAGATCCGGTTTCCTTGGCATCGGCGCACAGCCCGCGCGCGTCAAGGTCACCTATGAAGCACCCGATGAAGCGCCCAAGCCCGCCCTGTCTTCCGCGTCGCGCAGCAAGCCGAAAAAGCCTGCTGAGTCCAAGCCCGCGGACAGTGCGAAGGTGATCGCGCCCGCCGCTCCAAAGGTCATCGCACCGGCTGCGCCCGAAGCGCCCCGTCCGCAGGATACGCGCGCTTCCGCACCCAAGGCTCCGCAGCAGCCGCGTCAGGAACGCGCACCGAAGCAGCAGCGCGGCCCGAAGCCCGAACGCCGCGACCAGAAGCCGCGCCAGCCGCAGCAGCCCGAAAAGCCCGCTGTCCCGGCAGAGCCGAAGGTCTACGCGCCCGCAGAGCCCGGCTCCACGGAAGAGCGCATTGAAACCTTCATCAAGGGCCTCCTCGAGCACATGGGCTCCGACGCCGTGCCGCACGCCGTCAAGACGGCGGACGAGACGTATCTGGTTGATCTCGTGGGTGAAAACCTTGGCATCCTCATTGGCCGCCGCGGCGAGACGCTCGACGCCATCCAGCATCTGACCAACTATGCCGTCAACCGCGGCCAGAACAAGCGTGTGCGCATCAATGTCGATGCCGAAAGCTACCGCCTCAAGCGCGAGCAGGCATTGCAGCGCCTTGCGCAGAAGGTTGCGGGCAAGGTCACGCGCTACCGCCGCAACATCACGCTCGAACCGATGAACGCTTATGAGCGCCATGTGATCCATGCCGCGCTGCAGGATCATCCTGACGTAACGACCTTCTCCACCGGCACTGAGCCCAACCGCCGTATTGTCGTGGCCTACAGCCGCTACAAATCGGCAGAGGCCGCCGTTAAGAAGGACTTCCCGGAGACGGAAGAGGAATAAGCAGGACTCAGCCAAACACCCCTGCCGCTGCGACAGCGGCGGGGGTGTTTTCGTGTGCGCATCGAACAAAATATACGGGAAAAAATGTTTTTCCGGTTTTGCTTGCTTTTTATGACGGAATCCGCTATGATGGGGAAACAGGAACTTCCAGAGACTGTTTATTCCCCGAAAACTGCATATGCTACAAGCAGGGAGGATCGCGCTATGACGCTTTCGTCTGAACAATTTCACACGCTCTACGACGGAGCAGCCCAGCCGGTCGTCCTTGTGCAAGACGGCGCCGTCGCGGAATGCAACTGCCACGCGCAGGAGTTTTTTACCGCCGGGACGGCGCTCTGTGCCTATCTGCCGCAGGACACTGCGCTGCCGGAAACGCTGTATACGCGTCCGGCCATATTGCCGGTACTGGCAGGCAGCATCTGTGTCAGCGCCAACACGCAGCCGCTGGACGGTGCGCTGCTCCTGTTCCTGCCGCCGCGGGACACACGCGACGAACTCGCCGCATTCAGCCGCGCCGCGCAGTCAATCTCCACACCGCTGACAACGCTGCTGTCCGTATCGGAAACGCTTTTCCCGCTTCTTTCCGAGGCCGAGGACCCTGCGATGCAGCAAAACCTGGCCGTGTTCAACCGCGCCTGCTACCAGCTGCTGCGCGCATCGGAAAATTTGACTGATCTGAGTTTTATCCAGCGCGGTCGGCTGCCGCTGTCGCTGGAAAAGACTGATCTGGTTGATTTTCTGGAGGAACTGTCTCAGCACGCAGATGATCTGTGCTGGCAGGCAGGCCGAACGCTGGAGGTTGATCTGCCGCAGGCGCCTATTTTCGTCTGGATTGACCGCAGACAGATGCGCCGGGCACTGCTGGCGCTGCTGTCCAACGCAATCAAATTTACCGCGCCGGACGGCGTTTTGCGTCTGTCACTTACACGGCTCGGCAGACGTTCCATGATCCGGCTGTCTGACAATGGCGAGGGCATGGACACGGATGTCCTGACCAGCGCATTCTGCCGCTACGCAAGACCAGAAGTGCCGGAGGATCCGCGCCTCGGCGCTGGCTTCAGTCTGCCAGTCGTGCAGGCGATCGTGCAGGCGCACGGCGGCTCGGTTATGCTGCAGTCGCAGAAGGGCAGCGGCACAGATGCGCTGCTCACGCTGCCGGTCGGCGACCCAGCAGACTGGACGCTGCTCAAATCTCCGCGCGTGTCCGTTGACCGCAGCGGCGGCTTCGTCCCGGAACTGGTAGAACTCTCCGATGTTCTGCCGCCAGAGGTATTCAACGTGCGGAACTTTCTGTGAATAAAAAAGCAGCGGGCTGCCCTCGGCAGCCCGCTTTTGCACGAAAAACACACAGAATCTCTGTAGGTGCAGATGTCTCTGTCCATCCGCTTGGACGCCGCAAATTTGCGGAGAACTTTCAGATATACAAAGTTATCCCTTACCGCGCCCCATGCGGTAAGGGATGGAAGCATTTGTTTCAGCAAATGGCGGAAGCGTCCGGCTGCGGCGTTTAACGCGCTTCGCTCAAAGCCGGAACAGCCTCTTGGAATTTTCTTCCGTTGCAGCAGCTGCTTCTTCTGCGGAGATTCCTCGAATCTCCGCGATTTTTTTTGCCACGAACGGCACGAGGCTTGGGTCGTTGCGGCGGCCCCTGAATGGCTCCGGTGCCATATAGGGGCAGTCTGTTTCGATCAGGATACGATCCAGCGGAATTTTTTCCGCGACCTCGACTGCCTTGCGCGCGTTTTTGAACGTCACCACGCCTGTAAAGCCGATGTACCAGCCGCGTCTAATCAGTTCCTTCGCCATCTCATAGCTGCCAGAAAAGCAGTGGAACACGCCGGTCACGTCCGGGAAGTCGCTGATGATGCGAAGTCCGTCCTCGTGCGCCTCGCGTTCGTGGATTACAACAGGAAGAGAAAGTTTCTGTGCAAGTTCCATCTGCATACGGAAGGCTCTTTGCTGCACATCCCGCGGAGGGTCTTCGTAATGATAATCCAGACCGATCTCGCCGATGGCTTTCACGCGCGGGTCTTCGCACAGCGCGCGGTATTCTTCAATTCGCGCTTCATCTACCTGTGCCGCGTCGTCCGGATGACTGCCGACGGCAGCCCAGATCCAATCGTACCGGTTGGCCAACTCGACCGCATGATAAGACGACGGGCCGTCGAAGCCGATCTCCATCATGCCGCTGACGCCGGCGGTGCGCATGTTCTCCACAATGTGCACAAAGTCCTGTGCAAAACAGTCCTCGCCCAAATGGGCGTGAGAATCAAAATACATGGCTTACTCCTTATTCTGCTCCAGCCAGATCAGCAGCACCGCGATGTCTGCGGGCGACACGCCCGAAATGCGGCTGGCCTGTCCGACGGACAGGGGGCGTATCTCGCTCAGCTTCTGGCGCGCTTCAACGCGCAGGCCCTGAATGGACAGATAATCGATCGAATCCGGCAGGAGTCTGCCCTCCTCGCGGGCGAATTCCTCAACCTGCTTCTGTTGGCGGGCGATATAGCCCGCGTATTTCATGCGGATCTCGACGGCCTCCCGGATAACAGGCGGCAGATCGGGCCGCTCCGGGTCGAAGGGGGCCAGATCATCATAACTCAGCTGCGGTCTGCGCACCAGATCGGCAAGCCGCGCCGAACCTTCGACCGGTGCGGTGTCATGCGCGCGGAGCATCTCGTTCAGCGCCTCGCTTTCGGCCACACCCGTGGCTTCCAGCCGTTTGATTTCCTGCGCGACCGTGCGGTATTTTTCCTGCACGGCAGCATATTGCGCGTCCGACACAAGGCCGATGCGGTGCCCGATGGGCATCAAGCGTTCGTCGGCGTTGTCCTGCCGGTGCAGGAGCCGGTACTCTGAGCGCGAGGTCATGATGCGGTAGGGCTCGTTCGTGCCCTTCGTGACCAGATCGTCGATGAGCGTGCCGATATAGCCGTCGGAGCGCTTTAAGACCATCGGCTCTTCGCCTTTTATCTTGAGCGCCGCGTTCACGCCCGCAACAAAGCCCTGTACAGCGGCCTCTTCGTAGCCGGAAGAGCCGTTGAATTGACCCGCGCCGTAAAGGCCGGGGATCTTTTTGCTTTCGAGCGTC
>OLXF01001100.1_pt1 | contig 10890 bp, 9 predicted proteins | sample 1673471 | NCBI WGS metagenome assembly OLXF01 (sample SAMEA103958113, study PRJEB25191) | human gut metagenome
GCGCACAGCCAGCACCAGCAGCACTGCCGCTGCCAGATACAGCGCCAGCGCAGCCGCGCAGATGAGCAGGACGATCCCACCGGTGAGCAGCGGCACGCCACCGCGTTTTTTCCGCAGTGCCAGCAGCACAATCCCGCCTCCGAGGGATAGAAGGAAGAAGATCAGCGCCAGATCTGCGCGCATACGCAAAGCCCTCCTTTCTCCGGGTGTGGTTTAGAAGTAATCGCCCCAGCCGTCTTCGTCGTCCGAGTAGTCGCCCCAGCCGTCGCCGGGATCGGACCATGGATCATAATCGTCGTAATACTCGTCGTCATAGTCCCAGCCCGCGTCGTTGGACTCCATGTATTCGCCGCTGTCCTCATCGATGTAGCCGTCGCTGCCGTAGCCGATGAACTCGTTCTCATAGCCGTTCCAGTACCAGATATCTCCGTCCTCGTCGTACCAGTAATACGGCGTGCCGTAGTCGCCGGTGTCACCGGAATAGGCGGGCCGGGCCTTGGGGGCGGTGCTCCAGCCGGCAGTGTAGGACAACGTCGTGAGCATGTTGTTGCAGATATCAAAGTAGTTGCGGATACGACCCTCGAGTGCAATCGTCGTTGCAACGAGCGCGTAGCCGGTCGGACCGTAGTAGCGCACCTCCATGCAGCCTCGCACGGGTTGGGAAGGACCGTTCTGGAAGACCGAGCCGTCGAGCCACATATAGCCCGTCAGGCTGTAGTAGTCGCTGTTGTCCTTGAAGTCCGAGCCGAAGGATTTGATGAGGTAGCTGCCGTACATGCTGTTCATGAAATCGTCGAGCATCTTGACCATGTAGGGCTTCGCGCTGGCAGCGCCCTTTTCCATATAGGAATCATAGCCGGAGATAGGCTGGAAGGCAATCACAATATTGGAATAGTAGTCATCCGTTCCGTCGTCCATGACTGCGTTGAAGCTCAGCGAATTGTCAACATTCGGGTGTTCGTGTGCTTCCATCTGGATTGGATACTTGATGGATACATTGGTAAAGCTACCGGGAAAGCAGGCGGTCTGGTTCAGCTCGTCATCCGGTGTCGGCAGGAGCATAATGTACTCAGAGGCGGTAAGTGTGTTGCCGTTGGCGTCGCTCAGGTCGCCGTTAGCGGTCTGCCAGAGGGAAACAAGCTCTGTGTCGTCCTCCATGCAGAGCATGATGCAGTCATCTTCCGACACGACATAGCCGGGGCCGACCTGCTCGCCGTAGAGGTTGACGGCAATCCACTCATAGTTGTCGTTGATGACGAAATAGAACGGCGCGTTTTCAAGCTTCCAGCAGCCGGAGAAGCCTGACATACCGCCAGTCTGCCCAAGCTCTTCGGCCGTGTAGCCTGTCGGGGCGTTCTCGCCATCGCCGGCGTACAGATTGTCATATTCCTCCGATGTGCAGACCACGATGCTGTCGTCGCCGTCCGGAGACAGGAATACAACATAGTCGCCATCGTGGATTGTAAAATCCACTTCGTCAACATCGTTGTCGTACAGGACGTAGCTTTCTTCGTTGTAGACAAGAATGTTGAAGTCCGGAAGCTCAGACGGCTTGTAGGAACCAAGGCTGACTTCCATCATTTCTCCGCTCTGGAAGATACCGTCGACAAGCTCCGTGTCCCATTCATCGCTGGTCGAGGGCGTGATGCTGATAGATGTGATGCCGTGACCGCTGTGGTTTGCAAGCGTTATGTTGACCGGCTCTTCTTTTTCTCCGCAGCCGGTCAGAAGCAGCAGGCACAGGACCGCAGCCAACAGCACAAGAAGCAGGTTCCTGACTTTTTTCATGATGATCCTCCCGGATTGAAATTGAAAAAACTCCACGATAAACGGTCTGATACCAGTTTACCGTGGAGCGGCTCGCTTTCATAGGCCCCTCAGGGGCTAATCTTTTCGGGAAGCATATCGGCCAGCAGGTTTCGCTTGCCGCGCGCGCCGCCGTCAAGCCCCAGCTTGTCAAAAATGCGCTTGAGGTGGTTTTTGACCGTCGCCTCCGACAGATGCAGCTGCGCGGCGATCTCCGCGTTTGTCCGCCGTGCGGCGGCAAGCTGGGCAATTTCCAGTTCGCGTGGGCTGAGGCCGCGATCATCCGGCTTTGCTGTGCAGTGCAGAACGGCCTGCGCTGCCGCATTTCCGGCAAAAACCTCCGGCAGAAGGGCGCCGAGATCCGCTGTATGCTCGGCAAACGGCAGGTATAATCCGTCCGGCACAGCGAGGGTGCACGCCGTTTCCAACTCCCGCCGAGCCGCATCCGTACGGCCAAGGCGGTTTTCTGCGCAGGCCAGCTGGATATGCAGGTACAAGGATGCAAGATTCGTGTGCAGACTCTCGTTCAGCGCTTCACAGGCCTCTTTGCGCGCAAGCAGCTTCGTATACGCGCCGGCAGTCAGCAAGACCTCATTCTGCACCGTGCGCAGCATGGGCAGCACGGGGACCAGAAACGATGCGTCGGCCTCCGGGGACATAAACCATTCGTCCGCGTCTGCCTTCCCGCGCTGCGCGTCCAGCCATGCACCGCACAGGTCAAGCGTGCGCAGCAGCAGGAACTGCCGGTTCCCCTTCAGTGTCTGCCGGAGTCGTTCAAGTCCTGCGTCCGGCGCATTGCCGCGGAACTGTGCCAGCCGAAGGGCCGTGAATTCCGCCGTCAGCAGAATGCTGTACTGGCCGCGCGCAAGCGCAGCATCTCGCGATAGATGGCAGCCAATCTCGGCTTCGGTCAGTTTGCCGCGCAGCAGGTCCGTCTCGCACTGCATGGAATGCTCCGCGCCGCTGCCGTGGCCGTCCGTGACCTGATAATAATACGGCATACACGCGCGCATCTGCGCGTTTTCCTCATCCAGTTGCCCGGGCGCGCGGTGGAACATCATAAGAATGGACGGGGAACCAAAGGTCCATGTGCCGCCGAGGTCGATGCAGCGTGTCGTGCGCGTCATGCGTTTGCAGGCCGAGCGGTGCAGCACGCTCATGGCGGCAATGTCGTTATAGCGCAGGAAACTCATCACGAGGTCGCATTCACCGAGATAGTTTTCCCGTTCCCGTTCGGGAAACGCACCGCCCGGCTGCAAGGCATCCAGTAAAATTGCCCGTAGGCGCATCAATTCTGGAATCTCACGGAAGGAGAACAGCTTGCGCATCAGCACACACACCGCGTCCGGGTGCCGCCGCAGCGCGTCCTCCGGGCAGCCGCGGCACCAGGAAAGCAGCATCTGCCGGTGCTCACCGCCGATGGACTTGCCGCAGTCTGCCGCTGCCGTGCGCAGCAGTCCGTCCCAGTCGCCCGCCTGCCGAAAAAACTCAGCGGCTGTCAGATATTCCCCCGTGCGCTCGTACCAGCTGCCAAGCCGCCTACAGGCGTCCGTCTGCGCGCTTTGCGGCAGAAGAGCGAATTTCCGGCGCAGAAGCTGCCGCAGCATATGGTGATATCGGTAGACGCCGGGGGTGCTTTCGGTGATGAATGCGTTGTTGTGCGTCAGATCGTGCAGCAGCACGTCCGCATCCGGTGCCTGCCAAACAAAGGCTGCTTGCGCGGCGCTGAAATCCTCTGCCATACAATTATCCAGCAAAAACAGACGCTGCCGCTCGGGAAGCGGCTCGAACATGACTTGCTCGATCAGCGTGTCCATGCCCTTCGTGTCAAAGCGCCATGTGCCGGTTTGGGCATAGGCGCGGAAGATCAGATAGACCATGGCGATCCAGCCCTCGCTGACGGACAGAAGCGCCTGCGACTCCCGCTCTGGAAGCGGCAGACCGCAAAGTCCGGCATACTGCGCAAGTTCCTTCTGCGTCAGCCGCAGATCCGCCGCGCTAAGTTCAAGCAGACGGCTGCCGAGGCGCAGCTTCTGTGCTTCGGAAAAGATCTGGTTGCGCGAGAGCAGGAGCAGATGGACCTGCAGCGGAAGCCGTTCGGCCAGAAACGAGACAAGTTCCGCTGCCTCGCCGCCCTGCAGCAGATGCACATCGTCTAGAATGAACCAGACAGGGCGTTGCGCTGGCAGTGCGTCCTGCACCAGTTCCAGCAGCTGCTGCCGTGTGTGCGGGCTGTCCGGATAGCCGAGTGCAAGCAGCTGCGCCGACAGCTGCGGCGCGGTGTGCAGCGCGCGGCAGAGCCCGGCCCAGAATTCCTGCCGGCCGCCGCCGGAGAGAAACTGGCGGAACACACGCGCGTCCGGTGCTTCGGCGGCGATGCGCCGCTGCAAATACTGTGCGGCGGTCGTCTTGCCGTAGCCCGTGGGGGCCACGATGGTCGTGACGGGATAGCCGGCGGCGTCCGCAAGCCGCGCCTGCAGGCGCGGAGATAGATACAGAGTATTCAAGTTCGGATAGGCGTCCATGAAAAAGCCCTCCTGAGGCGATGAACCATGATTTTTTATTTTAATCGCTTCCGGCTGCTTCGTCAATGCAGGATTCTCTTGACAAGGGTTTCCCGGACAGGTAGAATTTATTTGTTATGCAGTCACAGACGAACGGTGCGCACACAGCCGGAGGGACAGGCGTATGCTATTTGGGTTTTTGAAGCAAAAGCGGCAGGAAAAGGCCGACGATCAGCAGCATTGGCGCGAGCGCTGGCAGTCGCTGGTGCCGGAGGAGAACCGGAGCGTCCCCGTCACCGTAGACGGGCAGACGCGCATTGCCTACATCCAGATTAACCAGTTCGTCGTCATGCTGCAGGACGGGCTTCTGATGAAAGCGCATTTTTTCGATGTCTGCGAGTTTTTCCAAAAGGCGGGCTATCATGTCGTCTGGCTTATGCGCTGCGTGCAGGATGTGGAGGGCGGCTATCTGAAGCTGGTCAAAATGGAGGACGGCGGGGCCCGCTGCCGCTGGAAATGGCGCAAGCCGACGACGAATTTCGACCGCTGGACCTCGGATAATTATAGTGTAAGCATTCTCATTCAGCACCGGCAGGTGCCGCCGGAGATCACCGATCTCAAAACCTGCAAAACGCGCGTTTTACAGCGCGTCACTTGGGCAGAAAGCGACGATAACACGCAGATGGTTCCCGGGCGGACAGAATTTCTGACCGTCGGGAAGCCCGCCACGCCCGAGGAGCTGCTGCACTGGCTGACCGGCACAACGCTGGCAAATCTGTAAAGAAAGAAAAGGAGCGCCTATGTCTATCACGCTCGAACAGGTCAAGAAAAGCGAAGAGATCACAAGCTATATCCGCAAGGCGGACGAATCGCTGTCCGCGCTGGGCTTTACGGAGCACAGCTTCGCCCATGTGGGGCTTGTCTCGGCGCAGGCCAGCGCCATTTTGAAGACGCTGGGCTATGACGACCGCACCTGCGAACTGGCTGCGATCGCGGGCTGGCTGCACGACATCGGAAACGTCGTCAACCGCATCGACCACGCGCAGTCCGGCGCAGTTATGGCTTTCCGTATCCTCGACAAGATGGGCGCAAGTCCCGAGGAGACGGCCACCATCATCACCGCCATCGGCAACCACGACGAAAAGACAGCTTTCCCGGTCAACCCCGTGGCAGCGGCGCTCATTCTGGCGGATAAAATGGACGTGCGCGCGAACCGTGTGCGTGAAAAGGCCCGCGCGGCGTTTGATATTCACGACCGCGTGAATTACTCCGTCAAAAAGCACGAGGTCACGCTGACAGAAAAGGAGATCTGTCTGACGCTCGCCATCGACACGGAGGTATGCGCGGTGATCGAGTATTTTGAAATTTTCATGGACCGCATGCTCCTGTGCCGCCGCGCGGCAGAGAAGCTGGGCCTGCATTTCGCGCTCGTCATCAACGGCCAGCGCATGGCATAAAAAATTTTTCCGACTCCGGGAACCTTTCCCGGGGTCCGTTCGTCTTAAAAAATGGCGGAGACTCCGCCCCAATATACAAACAGGGAGAATCAAACATCATGGAAACTCTGGAAAAGCTGCGCAATGGGATCGACCAGCTGCCGAAATGGCTGCTGCTCGTGCTTGTGATTTTTGTTGACGGTCTGGTGGGCGGACTGTACCGCGCCGCCGGGAAAACCACGGAAGCCAAGGTCATCGGCTGGATCATGGTGGCAGCCTATGTGCTGTCGATTCTGTCCTTTGTCGAGCTGCCCGCGGTGCTTGCCACTGTCTCGCGCATCGTTACCGTCGTATGCCTGGTCGCCGATATCATCACCGTCATCACCAGCGGCAAAATCACATTCTTTGCCGACTGAGAAAAGAAGGAAATAAGAAAATGTTAGGAGTCCCGTCATGAAGCTGTTTACTATCATCCTCTTCGCCATCACCTACATTCTGATGATCGCGCTGCCAAAAAAGCGGCCCTATGTCGCGCTCATCTCCGCCGTCATCTTCGTTGTCTCCGGTGCGATGCCGCTGTCCTCTGTCTTTACCGCCATCGACTGGAACGTTCTTCTGATGCTCGCCGGTACGATGGGCACGGTCGCGCTGTTTATTGAGTCCAAAATGCCGGAGCGCATGGCGGATCTTCTTCTGCGGAAGACGCCCAATGTCATGTGGGTCGCGGTCGCGCTGTCCGTGTTCGCAGGCGTCGTGTCGGCGTTCGTCGATAACGTTGCAACTGTCCTGATGATTGCACCGGTCGCGCTGGCCATCGCAAAAAAGCTGAACCTGTCCCCGGTTGCACTGCTCATTTGCATCGCCGTCTCGTCCAATCTGCAGGGCGCGGCGACGCTCGTCGGCGATACGACGTCCATCATGCTGGGCGGTTACGCCAACATGGACTTTTTGGACTTCATCTTTATGGACGGCAAATGCTCCATCTTCTTTGCCGTTGAGTTGGGCGCGCTCGTGACCGTCCCCGTCATCATGTTCATCTTCCGCAAGGAAAAGGGCAAGGTCACGGTCGGCGCGCCGACCGTTGTGGAGGATCTGTTCCCGACGTATCTGCTGGTCGGCACGGTCGTGCTGCTGATCGCGGCGTCCTTCATCCCCGGCCGTCCTGCCGTTACAAATGGCCTGATCTGCATGACGCTGTTCCTCATCGGCCTCGTCCGCTCCATCCTCCAGAAAAAGCACTTCGGCCCCATCAAGTATGCGCTGGGCGAAATTGACTTTGAAACGCTCCTGCTTCTCATGAGCCTGTTCGTCGTCATCGGCACGCTGACCGAAACGGGCGTCATTGAGGACATCAGCGCCCTGTTTGTAAAACTCGGCGGAAACAGCCTCTTCGGCATGTACTCCATCATCGTCTGGGGCTCTGTTATCATCTCGGCCTTCATTGACAACATTCCGTATGTTGCAACGATGCTCCCGGTCGTGCAGGGGATTGCGGCTATGATGGGCTGCGATGCGCATGTTCTGTACTTCGGCCTGCTCGTCGGCGCGACGCTCGGCGGCAATCTGACGCCCATCGGCGCTTCGGCCAATATCGCGGCCATTGGCATTCTGCGCAAAAACGGCGAGACCGTCACCACCACCGACACCGAGCTGGCCCACGCGCTGGCCGATGCCGGCGACCTCTCGGACGGGCATCTGCGCATCCCCGGCACCATCAGCAACTACCTTGTGCAGGGCCAGGCCATCAACTTCAACGGCATCACCTGTTATGCCGCCTACGACGAACAGCAGAACCTCGGGTCCAGCGTCGCGGCCTTCTGGGTCTCGGTGCTCATCCTGCTGGCCACGGTCGTCGTGCTGCTGGTCTGCCGGTGGAACAGCGCCTTCCTCTATCGTCCCATCCGGGAACTGCTCGACCAGGCCTACGATGTGTTTGGCCGGCGGGAACAGAACCAGGACGAGTTCGACTATCTGACCTCCAGCGTGACCCGCGCTGCCCAGAACCAGAAGGATATGCAAAAGCTGGTACAGGCCCAGCGCCGCCAGCTCGAACAGCAGTTCCTGCTGCACATCCTGCGCAGCGAGGCCAGCCTCGAGGCCATCCACAGCACGATGCAGGAGTTCGGCATCCAGCCCTTTGCCTGCTACCGGCTCCTCGTGCTCAGCATTGTCTTTGAAAAGCAGATGACCGGGTCGGTGCGTGAGGCGGTCGCCCAGACCGTCGCCCAGCGCCTTCCCGCCGAAATCTGCCGCCGGCTCTTCTTCTGTCCGGTGGCCGTGGATGCCACGGTGGTCATGGTGGCCGGCGCCGAGAACGAGGAAACGCTGGCCCACAACGTCGAAACCGTCTACAAGGGCGCGGCCAAGGTGGTCAGCGCCGGGATGGGCTGCCGGTGTGTGGCGGGCGTCAGCCGGGTTTTCACAAGCCCCGAGCAGATCGCCTCGGCCTGGCACGAGGCCAGCGAGGCACTGCGCAGCCGGGGCGCCGCGTCGGAGGAGATGCGCCAGGACCTGACCTACTACACGACGGCCGAGGACAACCACACCGAGCACGGCTATGACACCCTGCTGGAAAACGAGATCATCGCCGCCATGACGGCCTGCAACAAGCGCGAGACCGAGCGGCTCATCGGCGTCTTTCTCGAACGGCTGGAGGAAAAGGGCGTGCGCGGCTATGAGCGGATGTTCTATCTCCAGCGTCTGGTCAGCACCCTGCTGATGGTGGCTGAAAACGCCGGCCTGTCGGTCAGCAAGGTATTGTCCAACCACAGCGACAACCTGTTTGCCGAGATCAGCCGCATTTACAGCAACGACAAGATGCGCACCTTCCTCGTGGAGGAGGTCGCCGTCCCGGTCATGGACCTGCTGGGCAATTTCCGGCGGGACAATACCAGCGAGCTGGTCAAGAACGTGATCGCCCTCATCAAGCAGACCAACGGCGACCTGACCCTCAACGAGTGCGCCGAAAAGCTCAACTATTCGGCCAGCTATATCTGGAAAGTCCTCAAGAACGAGCGCAACACCAACTTCACCGACCTCGTCGCTTCCCAGAAACTCGAGATGGCCAAGGAACTGCTGCTCACCACCGATATGTCGGTGGCCCAGGTGGCCGACACGCTGCACTACTCCAACGTGCAGAACTTCATCCGGTTCTTCAGCCGCGAGGTCGGCATGACCCCCGGCAAGTACAAAAAAGAATACCAGACGGGCAAGAAAAAGCCCTGACGGCCCGCACCCCCGACGGTTGTTCCGCCGGGGGTATTTTTTTGCCCCGCAACGCAAACACTAGCTGCGGAAAAAAAGTTTGCAGAAGGGGGTTGACAAAATGAACTGTAAATTATATAATTACAGTGTAATCTGAAACAAAAAGATTTACAGTTTAGCACCGACACGGTGCAAAAATCCGAACACCTACCTTATATATAAAGGAGAAGTATTATGAATAAGAATCCTCTGACTTCCGCCAATTTTGACCAGACCATCGCCAACGGTGTGACCCTCGTGGATCTGTGGGCGCCGTGGTGCGGCTACTGCCGCCGGATCGCCCCGGCCGTTGAAGCGCTGGCCGATGAGCTGGACGGCCGCATCCGGGTTGCCGGCGTCAATGTGGACGACGCGCCGGATGTCGCCGCACGGTTCGGCGTCAACACCATCCCCACGCTGCTGCTGTTCAAGGACGGCCGCCTGCTGGGCCGGCCCTTTGTGGGACCGCGTTCCCAGGCAGACATCCGGGAATATCTGTCGGCCAACGGCGTACTGTAAGACAAGGAGGCAGCCATGAACAACGCGGTTGATGTACTGGTGCTCGGCGGGGGACCCGGCGGCTACACGGCCGCGCTCTATGCGGCGCGGGCAGGTCTGTCGGTCCTGGTGCTGGAGCGGCTCTCCGCCGGCGGCCAGATGGCCACCACCGGCACGGTGGAGAATTACCCCGGCTTTGAGGACGGGGTGGACGGGTTTGAACTGGGCGAGAAGATGCAGCGCCAGGCCCAGCGCTTCGGCGCCCGGACGGTGCTGGCCGAAGTCCGCGAGGTTGCGCTGACCGAGTCCCCCAAGCGGGTGGAGACCGACCGCGGCACCTTCCTGGGGCGCACGGTGGTGGTGGCCACCGGCGCCGAAGCCCGGGAACTGGGCGTCCCCGGCGAGGCGGCTCTGCGGGGCCGCGGGGTGAGCTACTGCGCCACCTGCGACGGGATGCTCTACCGGGGCCGGAACGTGGTCGTTCTGAGCTGGACCGGGAGCGCGGAGCGGGAGGCGGACTTCCTGCGGGGCATCGGCTGCGCCGTCCGCTACTATGACCGGCCCCAGGGAGTGGAGATCTTGGGGGAGGAGGCCGTCACCGGCGTCCGGGTGAACGGACGGGAGGAGGCCGCCGACGCCGTCTTCCTGCTGCGGCCCGCCGTGGCGCCGGCGGCCCTGCTGCCGGGTCTCGCGATGGAGAATGGCTCCGTCACCGTGGACCGGCAGATGGCCACCAACCTCCCCGGCCTGTTTGCCGCGGGAGACTGCACCGGCGGTCCCCTTCAGGTCTCCAAGGCCGCGGGAGATGGGCTGATCGCCGGGCAGAGTGCGGCGGCCTGGGCGGCGGCTCAGGAGCGCCGGGAAAAACAGAGCTGAACGTACAACATCAAATTTGAGTGTATAAAGGAGACATGACGTATGGGAATCAAGCATTTCAAGACTGCGGAATTTGACGCCGCCGTGGCGGCGGCCCCCTTGGCGATGGTGGACTTCTGGGCCGACTGGTGCGGCCCCTGCAAGATGATGGGCCCCGTGCTGGAGGAGCTCGCCGCGGCGCATCCCACCGTCAAGGTCGGCAAGCTGAACACCGACGAGAACCTGAAGCTGGCCATGGCCCGCAAGATCGACGCCATCCCGGCGCTGCTGCTTTTCAGGAACGGTCAGGAAGTCAGCCGGTCCGTCGGCTACAAGCCCGCCGCCGAGCTGGAGGCGTGGCTGCGGGAGAACGGGGCGATTTGATTTACGGGGTTTTGTTCCTTCTTTACAAAGAAGGAACCGAAGAAATTCCAATAAACGCAAAAAGCGCTGCTGTCGGAGAGTGACAGCAGCGCTTTTTTTGGCTATGGCGTTGTCGGGGTTTTGGGACGAGTGCTCATCTGTATTACAGCCGTAGGGCGGCATGC
>OLXF01001121.1_pt1 | contig 10794 bp, 7 predicted proteins | sample 1673471 | NCBI WGS metagenome assembly OLXF01 (sample SAMEA103958113, study PRJEB25191) | human gut metagenome
GTATGAGACCGTGCGCGGCAGCGACGTGTTCCTCATCCAGTCCACCTGCAAGCCCGTCAACGACAGCCTCATGGAGCTGCTCATCATGGTCGACGCGTGCCGCCGCGCCAGCGCGGGCCGCATCACCGCGGTCATGCCCTACTTCGGCTATGCCCGTCAGGACCGCAAGGCCAAGAGCCGCGATCCCATCTCCGCCAAGCTCGTTGCCAATATGCTCGTCGCCGCGGGCGTTGACCGCGTGCTGACCATGGACCTGCACGCCAACCAGATCCAGGGCTTCTTCGACATTCCCGTGGATAACCTGTTCGGCAACCCCATCTTCGTTGATTACTACGCCAAGAAGTTCGGCGCGCATTGCGAGGATATGGTCGTCGTCAGCCCCGACGTCGGCTCCGTTGCCCGCGCCCGCACCTTTGCCCAGAAGCTGCACATGAACCTTGCCATCGTCGATAAGCGCCGCCAGAAGGCCAACCAGTGCGAGGTCATGAATGTTATCGGCGATGTCGAGGGCAAGGAGTGCATCCTCTTCGACGATATGGTCGATACCGCCGGCTCCCTCTGCAACGCCGCCAAGGCGGTCGTTGAAGTCGGCGGCGCGAAGAAGGTCTACGCCTGCGCGAGCCACGGCGTTCTCTCCGGCCCCGCGCTTGAGCGCCTTGAGGCGAGCTGCATCGAGGAGCTGGCGCTGCTCGATACCATTCCCGCTCCCGTCGGCGAAGCGGAGTTGGCCAAGGCCCGCATCAAGTACCTGACCGTCGCGCCCATGTTCGCCGAGGCGATCGAGCGCACCTATCAGGAGATCTCCATCGCAAAGCTGTTCAACTAAGGGCATTTCAAAAAGAGCGGCGGAAGGCCGCTCTTTTTTATACGAGGGTTATCGTCATGTTTTTTGGAAAGAAAGTCACCGGTCCCGCGGAGTGGCTGCTCGTCTGTCTGGGGAACTACGGCAAGCAGTACGAGAACACGCGCCACAACATCGGCTTCATGGCCGCCGAGCGGCTCATTGACAAGCAGGGCCTGCGCTGCAACCGCCTGCGCTTCCGCGCGCTGACGGAGCTGATCGAATTCGGCGGGGCGCGTGTGCTGTTGATGATGCCGCAGACCTATATGAACCTCTCCGGCGAGGCGGTGGGCGAGGCGGCGCGGTTCTATAAGATCCCGAGCGACCATGTGCTCGTTATCTACGACGACGTTTCGCTGCCGCTCGGCAAGCTGCGCATCCGCGACAAGGGCTCCGCCGGCGGGCACAACGGCATCAAGAACATCATCGCCCACCTCGGCACCGATGTGTTCCCGCGCGTGAAGGTCGGCGTCGGCGCGCCGAGCCATCCGGACTACGACATGGTGGACTGGGTGATCGGCAGCTTCTCCGCGCAGGAGAGGAAGATCGTGGACGAGGCGCTCGACCGCGCGCTCGACGCGGCGGAGTGCATCATCTCCCGCGGCGTGACCGAGGCGCAGAACCGCTTCAACTGAGAAAACGCTGCGCGGCGGGCGGCAGAGCCGCCTGCGCGAAAAGTTTATCATTCGTTTATTTACTTTTCTCCTCCGGCGTAGTATACTGCCGGAGGAGAAGTTCTTTTCGGACATCTCAGGAGAACACGGAAAACGATGTGTGTGGGTACAGACCGTCCGACCGGGGACGATCTGCGCCCTTTTGCGCGTTGCGGCGAAAAAGGAGGGGACATTCATGCAGGAGCTGAACCGGCAAATGATGGCGCTACCGGAGCTGCGGGAGCTGGAGGAGATCATCCGCTTCGGCACGGGGCCGGCGGCGGTCAGCGGCGTGAGCGGCGTACACCGCGCGATGCTCGGCGCGGCGCTGCGGCAGGAGACCAAGCGTCCCCTCGCCGTCCTCTGCGCCGACGAGCAGGAGGCGCGGCGCATGGCCGCAGATCTCGCCGCCCTGACAGGGGAGGAGTGCGTGACGCTCTTTGCCCGCGAATGGCAGCTGCGCGACCGCGTTTCTGCCTCCCACAGCTTTGAGCAGGAGCGGCTGGACGCGCTGTGCCGCATGGCGTTCGGCAGGACGGGCATCGTCGTGGCGACGGTGGACGGTATGCTGCAGCGCACGCTGCCGCCGACGGCGCTGCGCGACGCGGTGCTCACGCTCCGGCTCGGGGAGGAACACGACCTGCGTGCGCTCGCCGAGCGCCTGACCGCCGCGGGCTATGTCCGCTGCGAGCAGGTCGAGGGCGCGGGGCAGTTCGCCGTGCGCGGCGGCATTTTAGACGTCTATTCCCCGATGAGCGCACCGGTGCGCGTCGAATTTTTTGATACCGAGATTGACGCGATGGGCGAGTTTGACGTCGCCACGCAGCGCCGCACGAAAAACCTTGAGGAGCTGACTGTTCTGCCCGCCGCCGAGGTGCTGCCCTTTGCCGCCGAGGGCGGACGGGACGCGATGCTCGCGCGTATGGAGCACGCCGCGGCGCAGCTGGCAAAAAAGGTGACCACGGAAAAGACCGCCGCAGCGATCCGCACGGATATGGACCGCTACCTTGCCGCCGCCTACCCGACCGCCGTCTGCGCGGCGGACTATCTGCCGGAGGGGAGCATCGTGCTCGTCTGCGAGGGCAGCCGCGTCATGGAGCGCGCGAAGGGCTGCGCCTTTGAATGGGGCGAGGACCTGAAGATCCTGCTGGAGGAGGGCGTGCTCGCGGGGCAGTTCGCCTCGCTCGCGGTCGAGCTTGAGGACCTGACGCGGCGGCTGCGGGGCAGCTTCCCGCTGCTCCTGTGCGACAGCCTGCCGACCTCGCGCTATCTGGCCCTGCCGCGGGCGATGCTCAGCATCAACGCGCGGCAGCTGCCGTCCTACGGCGGCAGCCTTGAGACCGCCGCCGCGGACATGGAGCACTATCTTGCCGCGGGCAGCGGCGTGCTGGTGCTCTGCGGCAACGAAACGCGCGCGAGGAATTTTCACCGCCTTCTGGAGGAGCGCGGCGTGCGCGCACGGCTCGATCTCTCCGATCAGACGCTGCCCGCCGCGGGCGAGACCGTCATCGGCCTCGGCGCGCTGAGCGCGGGCTGCGAATACCCGCAGCTCCGCCTTGTCATTCTGACCGAGGGGCAGCTTCTTGCGCCGGTCAGCGGCAAAGCGCCGCGCGCGGTGCGGCAGAAAAAGGATTCGAGCCGTCAGAAGCTCCGCTCCTACACCGACCTGACGCCGGGCGACCTCGTCGTTCACCAGCGCCACGGCATCGGCCGCTTTGTCGGCATGGAGCGCATCCGCGTGGACGGCGCGGACAAGGATTATATCAAGATCGCCTACGCCGGCAGCGACAGCCTGTACGTTCCCGCGACGCAGCTCGATATGGTGTCGAAGTACATCGGCAGCCACGGCGGCGGGGAGGAGGGCGAGCACGTCAAGCTGAACAAGCTCGGCGGCACGGACTGGACGAAGGCCAAATCCCGCGCCAAGGCCGCGGCGAAGGATCTTGCCAAGGGGCTTATCAAGCTCTACGCCGAACGGCAGCGCCGCCCCGGCTTCGCCTTTTCGCCGGACTCCACCTGGCAGCGCGAGTTTGAGGACGCCTTCGACTATGAGGAGACGGACGATCAGCTTCGCGCCATCGCGGAGATCAAGAGCGACATGGAGCGCTCGCGCCCGATGGATCGCCTGCTCTGCGGCGATGTGGGCTACGGCAAAACGGAGGTCGCGCTGCGCGCGGTGATGAAATGCGTGCTCGACGGCAAGCAGGCGGCGATCCTGGTGCCGACCACCGTGCTGGCGCAGCAGCATTACGCCACCGCCATCAACCGCTTCCGCAGCTTTCCGGTGACGATCGAGGTGCTCTCGCGCTTCAAGACGCCGGCGCAGAAGAAAAAGATTTTGCAAAGCGCGGCGGAGGGGAAGATCGACCTGCTCATCGGCACGCACTCGCTGCTGCAAAAGGGACTGCACTTCAAGGACCTCGGATTGCTCGTCATCGACGAGGAGCAGCGCTTCGGCGTGACGCACAAGGAAAAGCTCAAGGAGCTTTCCAAGCAGGTGGACACGCTCACGCTCTCCGCGACGCCCATTCCGCGCACACTGAACATGGCGCTGTCGGGCATCCGCGATATGTCTACCATCGAGATGCCGCCGCAGGACCGTCAGCCGGTGCAGACCTATGTACTCGAGCACGATTGGGGCGTGATCGCCGAAGCCATCCGGCGCGAGCTTTCGCGCGGCGGGCAGGTCTACTACCTGCACAACCGTGTGGAGACCATCGACCGCTGTGCCGCGCAGCTCAAAAAGCTCCTCGGCGAGGAGGTCAGCATTGCGGTCGCGCACGGCAAGCTGGACGAAAAGGGCCTGAGCCATGTGATGCAGCAGTTTTCCGACGGCGAGGCGCAGATCCTGGTCTGCACCACCATCATCGAAACGGGCATCGACATTCCGAATGTCAACACCCTTGTCATTGAGGACGCCGATCGCCTCGGCCTTGCGCAGCTCCATCAAATTCGCGGGCGCATCGGGCGCAGCGCGCGCCGCGCCTACGCCTATATGACCTACCGCCCGGGCAAGATCCTCACCGAGGTCGCCGCCAAGCGCCTGACCGCCATCCGCGAATACGCGGAGTTCGGCTCGGGCTTCCGCATCGCGATGCGCGACCTCGAGATCCGCGGCGCGGGCAACCTGCTCGGCCCCGAGCAGTCGGGCTATATGATGAGCGTGGGCTACGATATGTACCTGCAGCTTTTGGAGGAGGCCGTGCTCGAGGAGCGCGGCGAGAAGAAGGCGAGCCGCACGGACTGCTCGGCGGACCTGACCGTTTCGGCCAACCTGCCGGAGAGCTACATTCCCTCTCCCGAGCAGCGCATGGATATTTACCGCCGCATCGCGGCGGTGCGAACGCGCGAGGAATCGCAGGACCTGCTCGACGAGATGCTTGACCGCTACGGCGAGCCGCCGGCGAGCACGCTCGCTCTGCTCGACGTCGCCATGCTGCGCGGTGAGGCGTGCGCGGCGGGCATCCGCGACATTTCCCAGCGCGGCGATACGATCACCTTTACCTTCGGCGGCGAGATGCCGGTCGAGGCGGTGATGCGCGTTTGCACGATGGGAAAGAACAAGCGCCGGCTGACGCTCTCCGCCGGCATCGAGCCGAAGCTCGCGCTGCGGCTCGAAGGGGGCGAGAAGCCGCTTCCTGCGGCGCTCGAGCTGGTCGAGAGCATCGCGCCCGCAGAGGGCGCCTGAACCCGCAGCGCCACGCCCTGCGGCGGGGTGCGATACCACAAAACTCAGAAGAAAGAGGAAACAAAGATGAAACGTATTTTGGCTGCGGCGCTTTCGCTGGCGCTGCTTGTCTCGCTGGCCGCCTGCGGCGGCAAGGACCGCTTTGACGCGGGCAAGGTCGAGGAGGGCGTCTGCTATCAGCTGACCGGCATCGCTCCCGACGCTGTCGCGATGAGGGTGGACGGTATCGACGTGCCGATGGATATGTATTTTTACAACCTCTGCTATGCCGCCTCCTACATGGAAAGCTACATGAATATGTACGGCATGGACCTTGACTGGAGCATGGAGCTGCAGGAGGGCGAAACGGTGCTTGACGTGACGAAGGACAGCATTTTAGAGAACACGAAGAGCTTTGCCGTCATCGAGAAGCTGGCGCAGGAGAACAACGTCATCCTTGACGAAGCTGCGCTCAGCGAGCTGGAGACCGAACGCGCGGAGACCGTCGAGAGCCTCGGCGGCGAGGAGAGCTACCGCGCCGAGCTCGCCAAGCTGGGTCTGAGCGAGGAGACCTATGACCGGATGTGCCGCTCGGACTATCTTTACAGTGCTCTCGAAGAGCTGGCGGCGACCGAGGGCAGCAGCCTCTATGCTACCGACGAGCAGCTGATCGCCTATGCCGCCAAGCAGGGCTACATGACTGCCGACCACATTCTGCTGCTCACGCGCGATATGTCCACCTATCAGGAACTGGACGACGAGACCAAGGCGGAGAAGAAGGCGCTGGCAGAGGAGCTCAAGGCCAAGCTGGACGCTTACACGGGCGACGATCTGATTGGTTACTTCACCGAGCTTGCCGACGAGTACAGCGAGGACTCCGGCCGCGCGGGCAACCCTGAGGGCTACACCTTCGGCTCCGGCCAGATGGTCGAGGAGTTTGAGAGCACCGCCGCCGCGCTCGGCGAGGGCGAGGTCAGCGAGATCGTGGAGAGCTACTACGGCTACCACATCATTCTCCGCAAGCCGCTCGACGAGGCGAAGGCTGTGGACGCGGTGCGCGAGACCTATTTCAGTGATCTGCTCGCGAGCCGCATCGAGGACGCCGCGGTGGAGATGAACCCGGCGGTCGAGGCGCTGGACCTCGTCGATATTTATGACGCCTTCTCGCTGCTGATGGATACCGACGCGGACGGCGATACGGCAGACGACACCGCGACGGAAAACGGGCGGGAAGCAGCCGAAAGCTGAGAAAGACGCAGGAAATGCTGCAAAACTGTTAATAATTTAACAAAATGCAGGAAAAGCGTCAATTTTTGCGTGGGAAAATGAAATTTTGCAGTTGATTTTTCATACGCGCCTGTTGTATAATCAAGACGAAAATGATTCCCTCTGCGGAATACCAAAATTTTTATGAAAAAGGAGATATCCCATGAAAGAACTCTATGTCGTGAATTGCTGCCGTACCGCGGTCGGCTCCTTTGGCGGTTCCCTGAAGAATACCCCCGCCGCCGAGCTGGGCGCCATCGTTGTCAAGGAAGCCCTCAAGCGTGCCAACGTCGCTCCCGAGAACGTCGATGAGCTGATGTTCGGCTGCATCCTGACCTCCGGCCTCGGTCAGAACGTCGCCCGTCAGGTCGGCGTGGGCGCGGGCCTGCCCTACTCCGTTCCCGCCTACACCGTCGGCATGGTCTGCGGCTCCGGCATGAAGTCCGTCATCGAGGCCGGCCGCGCCATCCTCGCCGGCGACGCCGACATCATCGTCTGCGGCGGTACCGAGAACATGAGCGCCGCTCCCTATGCCTCTACCGACGCCCGCTGGGGCGCCCGCATGGGCGACAAGAAGCTCGTCGACACCATGATCAAGGACGGCCTGTGGGATGCGTTCAACAACTACCACATGGGCACCACCGCCGAGAACGTCTGCGACGTTTGGGGCATCACCCGCGAGGAGCTTGACGCCTTCGGCGTTGCCTCTCAGCAGAAGACCGAGGCCGCGCAGGCCGCCGGCAAGTTCGACGCCGAGATCGTTCCCGTTCCCGTCAAGGTCAAGAAGGAGATCGTCGAGTTCAAGAAGGATGAGTTCCCCCGCGCCGGCTCCACGCCCGAGGGCCTTGCCAAGCTCAAGGGCGCGTTCCCGGTCGGTCCCGAGGGCGTTGAGGACCAGGTCGTCCACACCTTCCAGCCCACCGAGATCCATGAGGCGGATACCCGCAAGCACGTTCAGCGCGTGACCGCCGGCAACGCCTCCGGCATCAACGACGGCGCTGCCGCCATCGTTCTCGCCTCCGGCGAGGCCGTCAAGAAGTATAACCTCAAGCCCATGGCGAAGCTCATCGGCTGGGGCCAGGGCGGCGTCGATCCCAAGATCATGGGCGTCGGTCCCGTTCCCGCCTCCCGTCAGGCCATGGCCAAGGCCGGCGTGACCATCGACGACATCGACCTCGTCGAGGCCAACGAAGCCTTCGCCGCGCAGTCCATCGCCGTCGCGCGTGAGCTGCACTTCGACATGAGCAAGGTCAACGTCAACGGCGGCGCCATCTCCATCGGTCACCCCGTCGGCTGCTCCGGCGCGCGCATCATCGTCACCCTCCTGCACGAGATGCTCAAGCGTCCCGAGGCCAAGAAGGGTCTTGCCACCCTCTGCATCGGCGGCGGCCAGGGCGTTGCCACCGTGTTCGAGAAGTGCTGAGAAGCGCCTGCCGACTTCTGAAAATAAGGGGACCTCTTTTGAGGTCTCCTTTTTCTTCTGCGCCCATAAGGACCGCCTTCTTATCTCCCTGCACCGTGCGGCCCGACACACGCGGTCATGTGACCGAATGCGGTGCGCTTGCTTTTTTGCAGTCACTGTGCTACACTGATAAACAGGAAATCGTTCCCCTTTGCGGAATCTATTTTTCTTGGAAAGGACACCATATACGATGGATGTGAAAGAAATTCTGCGCCATGTCGACCACACGCTGCTTGCCCCCACCGCCACATGGGAGGAGATTCGCCAGATCTGCGACGACGGCATCAAGTACGGCTGCGCGAGCGTCTGCATCCCGCAGACCTACGTCGCCCACGCCGCGCACTACATCGCCGAGCAGCAGCACTACGGCTTCGGTCAGTTGCCCGTGTGCACGGTCATCGGCTTCCCCAACGGCTACGTTCCCAGCGGCATCAAGTGCATGGAGGCCGAGTCCGCCGTAGCCGACGGCGCGACCGAGATCGACATGGTCATCAACCTCGGCTGGGTCAAGGAAGGCCAGTACGATAAAATCTTGCAGGAGATCAATTCCGTAAAGATCTCCTGCCACGGCAACATCCTCAAGGTCATCATCGAGACCTGTATGCTCACGGACGAGGAGAAGATCAAGCTCTGCGAGGTCGTGTCCAACTCCGCGGCGGACTATATCAAGACCTCCACCGGCTTCGGCGGGGGCGGCGCGACGCGTGAGGACGTAGCGCTCATGGCGGCGCACATGACGAACGGCAAGAAGATCAAGGCCGCCGGCGGCATCGCCAATTTGCAGGACGCGGAGGACTTCCTCAAGCTCGGCGCGGACCGTCTCGGCACCAGCCGCATCGTCAAGGCCGTCAAGGCGATGGAGAAAGGAGAATAAGCCATGTCAACCCCTCATAACAATGCCCAAAACGGCGATTTCGCCAAGACCGTGCTCATGCCCGGCGACCCCCTGCGCGCAAAGTTCATCGCAGAGACCTTTTTGGAAAACCCGCAGCTCGTCAACAATGTCCGTGGCGTGCAGGGCTACACCGGCACCTACAAGGGCGTGCGCGTGAGCGTGATGGCGAGCGGCATGGGCATCCCGTCCATCGCCATCTATTCCAACGAGCTCTACACCCACTACGGCGTGGAGAACATCATCCGCGTCGGCTCTGCGGGCGCGATGCGCGCGGACATGGAGCTCGGCAGCGTGTGTGCCGGCATGGGTGCCTGCACCAACTCCAGCTTTGCCGACCAGTATGAGCTGGGCGCCACCTACGCTCCCATCTGCAATTATGACCTGCTCGCCGCCGCAGTCGAGAGCGCGAACGAGCTGGGCGTGAAGATGCCCGTCGGAAACCTCTATTCCTCCGACACCTTCTATGACACGGCGGGCCGCAACGCCCGCTTCGGCAAGATGGGCATTCTCGCAGTCGAGATGGAGGCCGCCGGTCTCTACTGCACCGCCGCCTACGCCGGCAAGCGCGCGCTTGCCATCTGCTCCATCTCCGATAACCTCGTCACCGGCAAGGAGCTTTCCGCCGACGAGCGGCAGACCACCTTCACCAACATGATGAAGATCGCGCTCGAGGTCGCGGTCAAGATGGAGAACAAAGAATAAGGAGCGTTTTCCCCATGCGAGTCATCGACATTGAAAACATCACCGAGGCCATGCGCGACGACACGCGCTTTGTCCTGCGCTGCGAGGAGGTCTTTCACGACAAGATCAGCGCCGCCGCGGCGAGCATCCTGATGAACAAGAGCAAAAAGCCGCTCGTCTGCCTGACCGGCCCGAGCGGCAGCGGCAAGACCACCACCGCCATGCGCCTGAAGGCGTACCTGGAAAACCTCGGCGTAAAGGTGTGCCTGCTGAGCATGGATAATTTCTTCCTGCCGCTCGCCGACCGTCCGCCGGAGCTGACGGACTGGGAATCCCCCCTGTGCGTGAACCGCGACCTGCTCATCGACTGCATCCACCGCCTGTCCGACGGCGAGGAGGTCGAGCTGCCCATCTATGATTTCAAGAGCGGCACCACCGGCAGCTGGTTCAGGATGCAGGGCGACCGCGACGCCGTTATCATCGCCGAGGGCATCCACATGCTCAACCCGCTGATCTTCGACCGCGTGCGCGACATGGCGACCGGCGTTTACGTTGCGCCCCGCACGCGCATCATCACCACGCACGACAAGATCGTCCGTCCCGAGCAGCTGCGCGTGGCGCGCCGCATGATCCGCGACTATCAGGGCCGCGGGCACTCCCTGCGCCAGACGGTCGAGCGCGCCGAGAGCGTGGACCGCGGCGAGCGGAACTATATCATGCCCAATAAGCCCAACGCGGGCATCCACATCGACACCTTCCACGACTACGAGCCGTGCATCCTCGCGCGCTATCTCAAGGAGATCCCCGAGTTCTACACCCAGCTTGACGACGCCTTCATCGACGAGCACGGGCTGACCGACCTCTTCGAGGTCGTCAACTCCGTTCCGCCGCTCAAAACCGATTACGTCCCGCGCGACTCCATCGTGCGCGAGTTCGTCGGCGGCAGCATTTTCCAATACTGAGCCGAGAAAGACCGCGAATGCGGTCTTTCTTTTTTGTGCGCCTTAACCATGAAAGATTTGCCAAAAATTCACACTTTTCAGCAAATATGACTTGCCCTTTTGAAAAAACCTTGCTATAATACGCTCGAAGTCATGTCCATGATATGATTTCAAAAAATTGTAAGGAAGGTTTGCACTATGAAGAAGTTCTTTGCTCTTCTTCTCTCCCTGGCTATGGTCCTCGCGCTCGTAGCCTGCGGTCAGAAGGACCCCACCCCCGACACGCCCGATACGCCCGACGATCCCCAGACTAAGGTCGAGTACAAGGTCGCCATGATCACCGACTACGGTGACATCACCGACCAGTCCTTCAACCAGACCACCTATG
>OLXF01001124.1_pt1 | contig 10784 bp, 10 predicted proteins | sample 1673471 | NCBI WGS metagenome assembly OLXF01 (sample SAMEA103958113, study PRJEB25191) | human gut metagenome
TGATCCCGACGCAGGTCACGATCATCCCGCTGTTTGTCGTCATGAATAAAATGTCGTTGATCAACAGCTATGCCAGCGTCATTTTACCGTCCATTTTCCGGCCGTTTGCCGTGTTCCTGCTCGTTCAGCAAATGCGGACGATCCCGAACGACTATCTGGATGCAGCCAGCATTGACGGTGCATCAACCTTTACAGTTTACTTTAAGGTTGCACTGCCGTTTTGTGCGCCGACGCTTGCGACCTTGTCGATTACGACGTTCATGGAATCTTGGAATGACTATCTCTGGCCGCTGCTTATGCTGACAGACAAGACAAAAATGACGCTTCCGATTGCCCTCTCGACACTGAACGGTCAGTTCGCAACGGAGTATAACGTCCTGATGGCAGGCAGCCTGATTTCCATGATCCCGATTATTCTCATTTATTGCTTCGCGCAGAAGTATTTCCAGAACGGCATGATGGCCGGTGGTATCAAGGGGTAAACCATGCAAAGATTTGAAAGTTCTGCATTCCAGGCACATATATCCTGCCCGCGCACCGATGTGCAGCTTGTGCGTCACGGCGCAGTCCTGACGGTAAGCCTGTCCTATCGAGGCGCATACGGAATGGGCGAGAAATATGACGCGCTGAATCAAAAAGGACATGTCGTTGTCAATCAGGTGGAAGAAAAGTTCTGCTTCCAAGGTGAAAAAACATATTGCCCGGATCCGTTCTTCTGGACAGACAGCGGATTCGGTCTGTATGTTGATACCTGTGAAACTACAACATTCCATTTTGACGAGAACTCTGTGACGATCGATCTGCCGGAATCTGCCCCCGTTGTGGCCTTTTCCGGTGAACCGGCGCAAATTGTCAGCGCATATATGGAGCTGTTCGGAAAGGCTGTTCTGCCGCCTGAATGGGTGTTCGGCGTGTGGATCTCTGCAAATCGCTGGAATTGCCAAAAAGACGCAGAGCAGCAGATCGAGAACCTGAAAAAGCACGATTTCTCGGCCAGTATTCTGGTGCTGGAAGCATGGAGCGACGAAGCGACGTTTTATATCTGGAACGGTGCAAAATACCAACCGAAGCCAGACGGAGCTGCGCTCCGATATGACGATTTCGATTTTTCTGGTTCCCCATGGCCTGACCCCAAGGGCATGGCGGATGCGCTGCACAAGGACGGGCTGCATCTTGTCCTCTGGCAGATTCCTGTCTACAAAAAGCAGGGACCCGACGAGATTCTGAACGTACAGAACACGCTTGACCGCGAGGATGCTGTGCGGCGCGGCTTGTGTGTCCATCTCGCAGACGGAACACCCTATACTATCCCCGACGGACATTGGTTTTCCGGTTCTATGATCCCGGATTATACAAACCCGGAAACCGTTCAGACGTGGTTTGACAAACGTCAATATCTTCTCGATATGGGCGTAGACGGCTTCAAAACCGATGGCGGCGAGTTTATCTATCGCCCAGACGTGCGTTTTTGTGATGGCAGCGACGGGAAATCCGGAAAGAATCGCTACGCACGGGACTATACCTGTGCATACCGCGATTTTATCGGTTCGCAGCGGGTTTTGTTCAGCAGAGCCGGGTTCTCCGGGCAGCATACTGTCCCGATGCACTGGGGCGGCGATCAGCAGTCGCAGAACGCAGAACTGCGAAGCCAGCTTCACGCCGGACTGTCAGCCGCGGCTTCCGGTATCCTGTTCTGGGGCTTTGACATTGCCGGGTTTGCTGGCCCGCTTCCGACGCTGGACCTCTATCGCCGCGCAACACAGATGGCCTGTTTCTGCCCGATCATGCAGTGGCATTCCGAACCGGATGGCGGGCAGTTCAAAGAGCTGATGCCGGGCGGCGAGGGCAACAACGAACGCAGCCCGTGGAATCTGGCTGCCGCCTACAACGCGCCTGAATTTGTCGATGAGATGCGCTTCTGGCACAAGCTGCGTGAGCGGCTGCGCCCGTATCTTTGGGAGACTGCGCAGGCGTGTGTGGCTGGCAATATGCCGATGATGCGGCCGCTGTCCTTCCTCTGGCCCGAAGATGAAGCTGCACTTGCCTGCGAGGACGAGTATATGCTTGGCGATGCACTGCTCGCTGCGCCGCTTCTGGAGGAAAACGCAGAAAGTAGGCAGGTCTATTTGCCGGAGGGTGAATGGATCGGATTCTTTGATCGAAAGCCATACCAGGGCAAGCAAATGATTTGTACGGACTGCGACGGAAAGATCCCGGTTTTTATCCGAAGCGGATATGAAAAACAATTCTGAAAGGACGTGTCGGAGCTGATTCAGCTCCAGCATTTGCTAAAATTATGAGAAGATTTACTGCATATATTTTTGATTTGGATGGTGTGCTTTGCCATACCGACAAATTCCATTTTGCGGCGTGGGCTGCGCTGGCAAAGAAACTTGATCTTCCGTTTGATGCGTCTGTCAATGACCGGCTGCGCGGTGTCAGCCGTATGGAGAGTCTTGACATTGTCTTGGGTGAGAAGAAAGACGCTTTCACTGCGGAGCAAAAGACGTTGTTTGCCAAGGAGAAGAATGCAATTTATCGTGGTTATCTGCAAACTATGACACCAGCCGATCTGGACGAAGATGTGCGCAGTACACTGCTGAAGCTGCGCGCGGACGGTCATAAACTGGCCGTGGGTTCGTCCAGCAAGAATGCTCCGCTGATTCTGGAGCGCATTGGGCTTGGCAGCTTTTTCGATGCAGTTGCCGACGGAACACAGATCACCCACTCCAAGCCAGACCCGGAGGTGTTCTTATTGGCGGCAAAGCTCCTTAGCGTAAAGCCGGATGATGCGCTCGTTGTGGAGGACGCTGAAGCTGGCATACAGGCTGCAAAGGCCGGCGGCTTCTACGCCGCTGGCATCGGACCCGCAGCAAATTTTTTGCTTGCGGATTTCCGTTTGCAAAAGCTTTCCGACCTGGTGAAAGCGTTTGCGTAAAAGGGCTGAATTCTACTCCGCAATAGACAAAGAATACGCTGCCGACAGCTTACCGGCAGCGTATTTTCATATTTTGGAGTCGCGGAGCCACTGCTGGAATTCCTCCAGTGAGATGATCTCCCGGTCGCACTTCTTCTTTTCTTCTCTGGCCTGCTCGCTCCAAGCGTAGAACTGCTCGTCGGTGATGCGCCCGGCTTTGATCCACGCGAAGCGCTTTTTGTACTCCTTGCGGTACGCCTTGAAAATCGGGTCGTCGGTCTGTTTTTTCGTCCACTGCCGGAACGCGCCGATCTCGCGGCAGCGCTGCTCACCGTACTTTACCGGGCGCTCGCAGTACTCCGCGCTCACGCGCCCGGTCTGCGGGAACCAGCGGCCGCAGTTCTTGCAGCGGCGCACGGTCACGCCGCGCTCGACGCAGCTTCGCAGCGAATAGTCGATCATGTCCCGCACGGCGGACGAGTACAAAACAGGCGCGCAGCGGCCCGGTTCGACCGGTTCAAAGCTCAGCGGGATCGGCTCAAATCGGAACAGCTCCGGATCTCTCGGCTGGTCGTGATGATAGTTTTTCGCCGCCTGTTTCTGCGGTTCACGCCCGGCGGAATCCACGTCCAGCACACATTCCAAAAACTTCTCGACCTGCTTCCTTGTCTCTGAAAACTGTGTTACAAACTCCTTTAGATCCAAAGCAATCGCCTGAATCTCCGCTTGATCGAAGCCATTAACGGAAATGCAGCCGAAGCAGCGCGTATATAAAAGGCGAAAGTAAATGTGCTTCTCAGCCAGCATACCCAACTCCACCATCGCGGCTGTATGCGCTCCGAGGTCACTGCTTTCGACGAAGTGTTCCCAATTCACGCTGATGCGTTCCAGCATCGGCGTGATTTCTTTTTCGTCCAGTTCCAGAAACGTCAGCAGACTTTCCAAAAACGGAAGTTCCAGCTGCTTGGACGGCAGCCCCTGCATTCCGAACGCATCATTTTCAAAGAACTCCTTCTCACCGGAGAAATACATCTTTGCATACCACATAGTCGTCACCTCAAATATGGACTAATTGTAAATTATAAATGCAATAGTCTTGACAAATGTATAGCTCTATGTTACCTTAAAATCAGAAAGCTGTCTAAATTATTTTATCATAGTCTATCATCACATAGACAGCTTGTCAACGAAAAGTTGCTTTGTACCTTGAAAATTTCACACCCATCTCCAAAGACGATACTCGCCGGAGAAGTATGCCGCGACGCTGCGAAAGCAGCCAGCGTACCAAGGCGAAGCCAACGCCGTGTGCGTCAACAAAAGGCCGCAGGGCAGGAACGGGTATGGAGGATGGCAGTAAAAAAGTGAAAAAACCGTCCGGCTGCTGCAACAGTCGGACGGCGCGCCGCGTTTCGGAAAACACGGACTGCAACTGTGTTAACTCTAACAGAGAGACCTCCGAAACGCAAGTTTTTTCTCTGAAATTTCTAAAATCAGATGGAGGTAAAAAAAGACTTTGAACACATCAAGCATCAAGAATTTTGACGAGCTGCCGCTGTTTCTAAACGCCCAGCTTGTCTCCCGCACGCTGGGCGTATCGCCGTCGAGCGCCTACGAGCTTCTGCATGAGGATGGCTTCCCGTCTCTGCGGATCGGCAGCCGGCTGGTCGTGCCGAAGGAGCAGTTTCGTCTCTGGGTGGAGCGGCAGACGGGAGGCGCGCATGAGGAATAAGTATTACACGTCGCGCGATCCAATCAAAAACTACTTTCCTCTGCCGAATGAGGTTTTCGCCCTCGGTCTCTCACCGGGCGCATTGGCGGTCTATAGCTATCTGATGTACATTGAGGATCGGACGACGTATCAGTGTCATGCAAGCTACCGAACGATTGGAAACGCTGTCAATATGAGTCCGAACACGGTACGCAAATATGTGACCGAGCTGGTCGAACGTGGCCTCATTCAAACGGAGCACACAAGCATCATCACACAGGACGGACGCAAGCAGAACGGAAGCCTTCTGTACACGCTCCTGCCCATTCAGTTCTCCATCCAGCAGTTTTACGAGCAAAAGCTTGCAAAACTGGACGCGGAATGCGAGCAGGAACGCATCCGAAAGCGGTTGGAAGCGTTCCAACAGGTGCAGCAGAAAAACGCCTGTCCGCCCGCGTGAGCCGCGTGTCGCGGCTGTGTCCGGTTTTCCGGGCACAGCCGGGCGCGCGTACCCACCGAAGCCCCAAAACCGGACGTTGCGCCGCCGTGCGGGAGAACAGGAAATTCTACCGAAGCCCAGTGCAGCGGCTTCGGTAGAAAGAGGAGATGCAGCGGAATGGACGAGACCTGCTGCTTGCGGCAAACGTGGGAACACGCCGAACGGGCAAAATCAGACGATTTTGGACGCTGCGGCGAGAAAGCAGGATAAACGGATGGCGTCGAAACCGACGCTTTTCCTGGTCACAACAGCCCGCAGTGCGGACTGTATCAAGGGGTTGCGCAGGCGCTGCGATTGGCGCCTGTTTGGAGGAAATTACGCGCGGCTGGCATCAGGAATCCCGCAAACGCAGTCACGTCAAGGGATTCTGGCGTGCCGCGCCGCAGATTGGAGGATTATGAGCAAAGAAGAAAACAGATTGAATTTTCGGATGTCACCGGAGACGGCGGAAAAGCTGGAGCATTGGTACCGGCAGGATGGCTGCCGCAGCAAAAACGAATTTCTGGAACGTGCCGTGAATTATTACGCGGACCATCTGGCGGCGGGAACAAGCACGATGCTCCCGCGGGCGGTTCAGTCGGCCATCGACGGAAGATTGCAGCTTTTGGAGCAGCGGCTCTCATCGCTGCTGTTCAAGCAGGCCGTGGAGCTGGACATGGGGCTGAGTCTTCTGGCGGAGTGCGTGAATCTGGACGAATCGGTGCTGCGGAAGCAGCGGGCAAAGAGCGTCAATGACGTGAAGCGCACCAACGGTCAACTCCGGCTGGAGCAGAAGCTCCGCACACAGGAGCCGTTTGACGAATGGCTAGATTGATCGTCAAAAGTCCGTATTTGAAGGGCGGCAGTACGAAACCGGCGGGCGGGTATCTGCGCTACATCGCGACGCGCGAACGGGTGGAAATTCTGCCGGACGACCGCCCGCCGACGAAACGGCAGACGCAGCTCATCGAAAAGCTGACAAAGGATTTCCCGGACACAAAAACACTTCTGGAATACGGTGACTACGCGGCACACCCGACGAAGTTTAATGCCACGCAGTTTCTCACGCTGGCGATGGAGGAAAACTGGGTCAAGGTGCAGGAGCTTGACGGCTATGCCAAGTACATCGCAACCCGACCTCGCGCGGAGCGGATGGGAGAACATGGGCTGTTTGGGGATGAAGATGCCGTCGACCTGAATGCGGCGATGGCGGAGGTGAACAGTTATACTGGGAATATCTGGACGCACATCATTTCGCTCCGGCGCGAAGATGCAGAGCGGCTGGGCTTCGATCACGCGGACGCATGGCGGGCGCTGCTGCGGGCGCACCGGAACGACATCGCGGAGTCGATGCACATTCCGCCGGAGGATTTTCGCTGGTACGCGGCGTTTCACGACGAGGGCGGTCATCCGCACGTCCACATGATGGCGTGGTCGAAAAAGCCGGGGCAGGCATACCTGAACCGGGATGGGATTCGGAGAATCAAATCCGTCCTGACCAACCAGATCTTCCAGCAGGAGCTGCTGCACATCTACGAGGACAAGAGCCAGTCCCGCGACGAGCTGGTAAGGGAAACACGGTCTGCTATGCTGGCGCTTGCACAGAAGATGCAGAACTCTGCCTGTGAGCATCCGGAGGTAGAGCAAATGATCCGGGAACTGGCGTTGGAGTTGGGCAGCGTCAAGGGAAAGAAGTCCTACGGATATCTGCCGAAAGACCTCAAGCAGAAAGTCGATGCCATTGTCGATCAGATGGAGCTGCTGCCGAGCGTGGATGAATGCTACGGACGCTGGTGGAAGCTGCAACGCAGGTTGAACGATTTCTACGCGGAAAAAGAGCGGCAGCGTCCGCCGCTCTCCCAGCAGAAAGAATTCCGGCAGATCAAAAACGCAGTCATTCAGGTGGCGGAACAGGTGCAGCAGAACAAGATCACGTTCGAGGACGTAGGCGCGGAGCAGGATGCGGAGCAGAATGCCACCTGCAATGTTCCGTACCCAGCAAATGCGTGGCACGCAAGGGCGACCGATGAAACCCTACCGTTGGAGGATCGTGATGAAGCCGCGAAGCAGTTGGAGGCGTTGGCGGACGGCGGTGACCGATACGCGCAATACCTGACCGGAATCCTCTATCGCGATGGCGGGCTGTTGATTCCGGATGCGGAAAAGGCGCAGCACTATCTGGAACTGGCTGCGCGGCAAGATCATGTGGCAGCACAGTATGCACTGGGCAAGCTGTTCCTCTCGGATGATCCAGAACTGCAAAATCCTACACAGGGATTCTGCTGGCTGGAACGGGCAGTCCAGAACGGCAGCGACTATGCCGCCTACCGGCTGGGCAAGGAATATCTCAGCGGGAAGAACGCACCGAAAGAACCGGAACGCGCGGCGGAATATGTGCGCATGGCTGCCGAGCAGGGCAATCCCTACGCGCAGTACCTATTGGGAAAGATCTGTCTCAGCGGCGACGGCGTGCCGCAGGACAGGGACGCTGCCTACGACTGGTTTCAAAAAGCGCAGGCGCAGGGACACGACTATGCAGGATTTTTCATGGATCGCATCGAGCGGCAGGAGCCGCCGAACATTCTGCTATCGGCGACGCGGCTGCTCTACCACATGGGGAAAATCTTTCAAGGCAGCGCGCCTGCGCCGCAAAGCAGCGGCATTCAGATCGACCGCAAGCGCCTCGCCAAGCTGCGCAGAATGCGCATGGCCGCCGGACACAAGGCGGACGATCACGAGCAGGAGCAGACGAGCAGCACCATGTCGATGGGCTGGTAGCACAGTTCAAAATCTGTGCCGCCATAGACAAAGAAAAGTGAAATGATAACTTTCTGATAACTCTCCACGTGGGAGGTTGCTATTCTGTCTCCTGCGTGGTAGTTGTTAGAAAAAAGACATGAAAGAAAGGAGTCCTGCATATGGGAAAACGGCGACCATCCGGAGACGGGATGGTCAGAAAACGCGACGATGGGCGCTGGGAGGGGCGCATCGTCGTGGGACACAAGGCAAACGGCGACCCGATCTTCCGGCACGTCTACGCGAAGACGCAGAAAGCGCTGACGGAAAAGCTGCACCAGAGCATCGAATGCTATCAAGACGTGGAGCTGACCGAGGACAGCCGCATGACGCTGGGCGAGTGGCTGGATCGCTGGCTCGCGGAATACAAGGACGGCACGATTCGTCCGGGCACGCTGGAAGGCTACCGCAATTATATCGAAAACTACATCAAGCCGCAGCTCGGCGGCAAACAGGTTTCGCTCATCACGACGCAGGACGTGCAGCGGATGTACCGGCGGCTGAAATCCGGCGGGCGCGTGCGCGAAGATGTGGACGGAAGCAAGCGACTCTCCGATTCGACCGTGCGGCACATCCACACGATGCTGCACGGCGCGATGAAGGCTGCGGTGCAGGCGCACATCATTCCGAAAAATCCGACCGAGAACGCAACTGTGCCGAAATCCAACTACAAGCCGATGCAGGTGCTAAGCGAGCAGGAGCTGGACACGTTCCTGCAAGCAGTCCAGAAGGACGATATCTGGCGGGATTTCTTCTACACGGAGCTTATGACCGGCCTGCGGCGCGGCGAGATCTGTGCGCTCATGTGGCGCGACTTCGACGCGAAGGCCGGGACGCTCGGAATCTCCCGGACGCTGCACAGCAAGGGGCAGGGCGTCTACGCCCTCGGCGACACGAAAACGAGCCAGGGCAACCGCACGATCATCCTGCCGGAGAGCGTCGCGGCGCTGCTGCGGGCGCGGAAGAAAGCCTCCATCAGCCAATGGATTTTTCCACAGCCGACCAGCCCGGAGCTGCCGATGAATCCGGGGACGGCATACCGGCGGCTCAAGACGCTGTTGGAGGAAGTGGGACTGCCGAGCATTCGCTTCCATGATCTTCGTCATACGTTCGCGACACACGCCCTCACCAGCGGCGTGGACGCGAAAACGCTGGCCGGGATTCTGGGGCACACGAACGCCAGCTTCACTCTCGACACCTACACGCACGTCACGCCGGATATGCGCGAAGCCGCGGGCGGCATCGTCGGCGGCTTCATGGAGGACTTATTCGGGAAGGAGTTAAAGCCTTGGCAAAGAAACGAAAAGCAGGCGACGGACTGATCCGCCAGCGCGCGGACGGGCGCTGGGAGGGGCGGTACGTTGTCGGCTACGACGATCACGGCTACCCGAAAACAAAGGCCGTTTTTGGCAAGAGCAAGCGCGAGTGCGCCGAAAAGCTGGCGGCGCTCAAAATGCAGCTCGGCGGCATTCCGTCGGACAAGCTGCGGCCGGAGATGCGCTTTGCCGACTGGCTGGATTACTGGTACGAAACGCACTGCAAGCCGAATATCCGCACCTCGACGCAGTCCGGCTACGAAGATCGCATCCGCCTGCACATCAAGCCGGAGCTGGGCGAGATTCCGCTGAACAGGCTGACGCAGAACGACCTCCAGCAGTTTTACGCGCGGCTGAAAAAGAGCGGACGCAAGACACGCACGGAGTATTATGGTGAGGGCCTGTCCGACCGCATGGTGCGGATGTGTCACGCGACCTGCCGCTCGGCGCTGCAGCGGGCTGTGCAGGATGGACTCATCCGCACCAATCCCGCCGAGGGCTGCAAGCTGCCGCCCAAGAAGGCGCGCGAGATGCAGGTGCTGGCGCGGGATGAATTGCAGCGGTTTCTCATTCAGGCGAAAGCCGAGGGGTACTATGAACTGTTCCTGCTGGATCTGGCGACAGGCCTGCGGCGCGGCGAGCTGCTGGCGCTGCAATGGGACGACCTCGATTTTGAAACGGGCGTCCTCACGGTCAGCAAACAGGTTAGTCTCGTCCGGGGCAAGATCGTGATGAGCGTGCCGAAGACGAAAAGCTCCATCCGCAAGCTGGTGCTGCCGCCCGCCGTCGTGCAGGTGCTGCGGGAATACCGAGAAAGCGTCCACTCCCGCTGGATGTTCCCGTCGCCGGTGCTGGAGGATCTGCCGCTCAACCCCGGTTCGGTCTACGACCGATTGCAGCTGATTCTGGAGCACGCAAACTGCAAACAGGTGCGTTTTCACGACCTCAGACACACGTTCGCAACGTTGGCGCTGCAAAATGGGATGGACGTGAAAACGCTCTCTGCCATGCTGGGCCATGTGTCCGCGGCCACGACGCTGGATATTTACACGCACTCGACCTCTGATATGCAGCACGCCGCCGCGCGGAAGATCGACTGCGGCATTGGCAAGGCAGAACTCCCGGACGAGCCTGCGCCGCAGGCGAATACGCCCGCCATCGTTGACTTCCAGCCTTACATGGGCAAAGTCCGCAAGCCCGGCACGGGCTGCATCAGCCAGATCAACGACCACCTGTTTGAAGGGCGCTACTCCCCGACATGGATCGACGGCAAAAAGCACGCGCGGAATGTGTATGCGCATACGCGCGAGGAATGCGAGGAGAAGCTGAAGGTGCTGATCGCGGAGATGAAAGCGGAGTTGGCGGAGTTGAAACGGCAGAAGGGCGACAGGCATTGAACGGATGAACGGGATGCAGCCGCCTGGAATGCCCCGGACGGCTGCATTGTGTTTTGGCAGATCGTTTGCTATAATGAAACTAATCGAAATTTATAAAGGAGAATATTGATGAAACTATTTTTATGTTCGCACTTTTCAAGTGTAGGAAGTCTGATAAAGGAAGAAATTGAAA
>OLXF01001131.1_pt1 | contig 10729 bp, 9 predicted proteins | sample 1673471 | NCBI WGS metagenome assembly OLXF01 (sample SAMEA103958113, study PRJEB25191) | human gut metagenome
CTCCAGCAGCGCCATACCCTTCATGCGCTCGTAGTCGACCGAAAAATCGGCGTCAATGACATTTTCGTCATAGAGCTTCTGATAAAGCTCCGACGATTCGCCGATCAGAATTTCGCCTGCCAGCTCGCCGATCAGCTCCATGCGCATCGCATCTCGTCCGCGCCCCGCATCCGGGCAGCGGAAGCCGATGGCAAAGGCCGGCATGGCGATTTCCATCTGCTTTTCGATCGTTCGGACCGGAACCTTCTCGGGCTCGGGCGCACCACAGCACCGCTCGAACTGCGGCTTTTTTCCCGCCGGGGTCAGCCTGCGCGCCTGCTCGATGATGGAGGCCGCGTCCACGTCGCCGATGACGCAGACGATGAGGTTCGAGGGGTCATAGAACGCATCGTGGCAGAGCTTCAGAGTATCGGCCGTAATTTCCTCGATGCTCTCGACTGTGCCTGCAATGTTATTGCGCACGGGGTGGTTCTGATACATGATGCGGAACAGATTTTCCATCACGGCGGAGTCTGCGCTGTCCTCGTACATTTTGATCTCCTGCGCGATGATGCCGCGCTCTTTCTGAACGCTCTCGTCTGTAAAATACCCGGTCGTGACCATGCGAAGGAGGATCTCAAAATTCTCTTCCAAATGCTCCGTGCACTCGACATAGTACGCCGTCATGGTGTAGCTCGTAAAGGCATTGTTTGCCCCCGCGTACTTTGCAAATTCCTGCATCGCGTTTCCCTCGGGCAGGTCAAACATCTTGTGTTCGAGATAGTGCGCCACCCCCTGCGGGGTCGTATACTTTTTGCCGTCCAGGATAAACTCCGCGTCAATCGAACCGTAGTCGGTCGCGACGAACGCATAGCGCTTGGCAAAGCCGGGCTTTTCGATCACGCGGACCAGCAGCCCGTTTGCAAGGCGCTGCTCAAAATAATGCTCTCCCAGCTTCGGAAAATCCTTTCGTATCACGCCTGTACCCCCTGAAGCTCATAAATGGTATCCAGCCGCAGCGCGCGCGCCGCCTGCGCCGCCTCTTCCTTCGTTACGCGCGCAATCGCGTCTGACAGGTCCTGCATCGTGGCGCTGCTTTCCAGCAGAATCTGTCCCATATAAAAGTCGTCCAGCCGTCCGGGGCTGTCCATTGCGATTTTAAGATCCGAGACAAGATAGCCCCGCGCCGATTCCAGCTCATAATCGCTGATCTCGCCGCTGCAGCACGCCTCGAGCTGGCGCAGGATTTCCTTCTTTGCCGTCTCGAGCTTGGAAAATTCCACGCCGGAGGCTACCGCCAGCACGCCCTTGAACTTTTCAAACGACGCACTCGCGTAGTAGCAAAGAGACATCTGCTCGCGCACGTTGGTAAAGAGCTTGCTCGTCGCGCCGCCGCCGAAGACCGTCGCCGCAAGCACCAGCGCCGGATAGCGCGGGTCGTTTGCCGTAATGTCGGTGAAAAAGCCGAGGCTCAGCTTGCCCTGCGTCACGTCCAGCCGCTCCGTCTTCTCCTGCACCGGTCTTGCCGCGGGCGCGGGCGTCGTTCCGACCGGAACAACCTGCCCGGCGCGCGGAAGCGCCTGGAGCGTCTGCCGCAGGACCTCCGTCACCTGCTCCGGCGCGAGGCTTCCCATGTAGAACATCTCCACGCGGCTGGTCCCTAATATCTGTCTGTAATGCGCATACAGGCTCTGCGGCGTAATTTCGTCCAGATCCTCCGGCTCTCCGATGCGGGGCACACCATAGGGCTGTCCGGCGCACATGGTCCGCAGCAGCTGCGAGTTCGCGTAGCTGCGCTTGTCGTTGATGCGCGCGAGCATGGCGTTGTTCACGATTTGCGGCATCCGCTCCGCTGCGGCGAAATAGTCCGCAAGGGACGCGAAGCACAGCTCGTCCCCAAACGCGCCGGTGATGGGCGCAAGATACGCGCGCACGGCGGGAGCGTGCGCCCCCGCGAGCGGCGCGAGCGACATCCCGCAGTTGCCGCCGACGAGCGTGGTCAGACCCTGCGCCAGCTCGGCACGTCCAAAATTGGGGCGGAACAGCGCCGCGTCGGTGTGGCGGTGGATGTCCAGAAAGCCGGGCGTCAGCGTGCGGCCTTGCGCGTCAAGAACGTGCGCGGCATCGGCGTCGGTCAGACGACCGACCGCGGCAATGGTTCCGTCCTTGATGCCAACGTCGGCGGGAAAAGCGTCCGCGCCGGTGCCGTCGAGCACCTGCGCGCCGCGAATGAGCCAGTTCAGCATGGTCTTACGTCTCCGGCTCCATGACGCCGCGCTCCGTGACGTAGAGCGTGCAGCGGCGGTCATGCTCCTCGGTGGGAACGGCCTCGCTCATCAGCCGCTCGCGGCAGATGAGGCAGGTCGGACAGCTCAGCTGCGGCAGCAGACGGTCATAGTAGCCGCCGCCCTGTCCGAGCCGGCGCCCCCTGCGGTCGAACGACAGGCAGGGCACCACGGCAAAGTCAATGTCGGCGGGCGTGACGAGCGCGCAGTCCGCCTTCGGCTCTAAAATGCCGTACATCCCCGGCACGAGCTCGTCCATCGACGTGACCACGCACAGGTCGAGCGCGTGGCCCTCGGCGCAGCGCGGCAGGACGAGCGTCTTGCCCGCGGCAAGAGTCTCCTTCAGCAGCAGCGAGGTGTCGATCTCATGGACGGTGCCGGCAAAGGCGAACACGGTCCCTGCGGCCCGGTATTCCTCCAGCGCGAGGACGCAGCGGCAGATGGCCTCCGAGCTCTCAGCCTTGTAGGAGGGGTCGAGCGTGCGCTCGGTCTGGCGGATGTAGGTGCGCAGAGCTTTCTTTTCTTCGATGACGGACATGGGATATCCCTCCGGTCAGATAAAATTTCATCCCCCTTATGGTAGCAGAAAGCGGCGGAAATAGCAAGGCGGCGAAGAAAGGAAATCCTTCCGGCGCAAACGGTTTGCAAAAGAAATTGACAGCGAAAATTTTGTTTGTTATCCTAACGTTGAGATCACGGCGCACCGCGCCAGCATGAGGAGGAAACCATCATGGCGATGTTACTCAAGGGGGCCGACGCCGCTAGGGCGTTGACCGAACAGTTGCGTGAGCAGGCGGAGGAGCTGAAGAAAAACGGCACGGAGCCCTGCCTTGCCATTCTGCGCGTGGGTGCGCGCGAGGACGATCTGTCCTATGAGCGCGGCGCGCTCAAGCGCTGCGAGAAGGTCGGCATCACGGTCCGTCAGGTCGTGCTGCCCGAGGACGCGGGCCAGCAGGAGCTGATGGACAACATCCGTTCGCTCAACGAGGACGAGCGTGTTCACGGTGTTCTGATGTTCCGCCCGCTGCCCAAGCACCTCGACGACGAGGCCGCCCGCCGCGCCCTCGACCCGAGAAAGGATATGGACGGCATCACCGACGGCTCGCTCGCCGCGGTCTATGCCGGCACCGACGGCGGCTATCCGCCCTGCACCGCCGCGGCCTGCGTGGCGCTGCTCAAGCATTATAACGTGCCCATCAAGGGCAAGCGCGTGGTCGTGATCGGCCGCAGCCTCGTCATCGGCAAGCCGGTCTCCCTGCTGCTGCTCGCCGAGCACGCGACCGTGACCATCTGCCACAGCCGCAGCGAAAATCTGCCCGCCATCTGCCGCGAGGCGGATATCCTCGTCGTCGCCGCCGGTAAGGCCGGCATGGTCGGCGCGGAGAGCGTCCGCGCGGGCCAGATCGTGCTGGACGTGGGCATCCACGTCGGTGCGGACGGCAATCTCTGCGGCGACACCCGCTTCGCCGAGGTGGAGCCGATCGTGGAGGCCATCACGCCCGTGCCCGGCGGTGTCGGCGCGGTGACGACGGCCATCCTCGCGAGCCACGTCATCGAGGCGGCGAGGAGAAGCTGAGCAAAACCGAAGGATCGTCTAAAAACGGCGGCGCAGAAAGCGCCGCCGTTTTTCATTGCGCTCGATCGGTGATATACTGCCTCCATTCCAAAAGGAGGGCGAACGAATATGCGAAAATCCATCAAACGAAATCTTGCCTACGACGATCAGAAGGACCTTTACTACGTCACGATGCACTACGGGATGCGGCCCGACGGCTCGCGCGACCGCTGCGTGCGCACCTTCCACTGTCTCGATGATGCCGAGAGCACCCTGACGGAATTTCTGCGCCTGCGCGCGCTCAAGCGCACGCGCCACGGCGGCGAGGTCATTCTCGCCGACTGGCTGGAGGTCTGGCTGCGGGATTTTATCTGCCCGAACCGCGAAAAGACCACCGTCCACGGCTACGAGAACATCATCCGACTCCACCTTGTGCCCGCGCTGGGCGAGGTGAAGCTGCCGGAGCTGCAGCCGGCGCAGCTGCAGCGGTACTACGCGGAGCTGCTGGAAAAGGGACTCTCCCACAACACCGTGCGCAAGCACCATGTGCTGCTGCACACGGCGCTGGAGGCCGCCGTCCGGCAGGGGCTGCTGCGGGAAAACGTGACGCGCTATGTTACGCCGCCGGCCAAGGTGCTGCCAAGCCACCGCTACTACGATCCCGCGCAGCTGCGCGAGCTGTTTTGCCGCTGCGCAGGCACGGAGATCGAGCCCGCCGTCAAGCTGGCGGGCTATCTGGGGCTGCGGCGCAGCGAGATCTGCGGACTCAAATGGCGCTGTGTGGATCTGGACGCGAAGATCGTCACCGTCCGCGAGGTGCGAACCTCCGTGGGCGGAACGTTCATCGAGAAAAAGCCTAAGTCCTATTCCTCCGTGCGGCGGCTGTGCTACGATGGGGTGAGCGATCTGGAGAAGCTGCTCACGCGGCTGCACGACGAATGGGAGCGCGGGCAGCGCGAGCGGGGCACAGGCTTCAATCCCGAGGGCTATGTGGCTGTCACGGAGCAGGGAAAGCCGTGGGATCCGAACGGCCTCGGGCGGCGCGTCGCGGCCTTCGTTGAGGAGAACGCCCTGCCGTCCATCTCGCTCCACGGCCTGCGCCACAGCTTTGCGAGCGTCGCCAACAGCCGCAGCGTGCCGATGTTCACCATCTCCAAGGCGCTCGGCCACAGCTCGACGAGCATCACGAGCGAGGTCTACACGCACCTTTTCGACGAGACGGTGCAGGATGTGGTAAACGTGGTGGCAAAGGCCATCGGGACGCGCGCTTAGAGAAGCGTCTCGATATCAAAGAGCGAGGCGAGCACCGCCCAGTTCTGAGGAAAGGGACGTGCAAGATTCCAGTACCCCACGCCCTGCAAATGGTATTCGTCCGCGAGGTGGAGCTTGGCTTCGATGCTGCGCGCATCCTCGAACCAGACGGCGTGCTCGCGCCCGCCGCGGTCGGTGTAGTGGTAATAGGGGGCCTGCGCGGCCGCGTCGTATTGAATGGCAATGTCGTGGCGCAGAGCGCGCTCGACCGCCTGCACCGGCGAGAGAGATTCCGCCCGCGTCTCGCCGGATACGAAGGGCAGGGGCCAGTCGTAGCCGTAGAGCGGGATGCCCATGAAGATCTTCTCCGGCGCAACGGCGGTCAGGGCATAGTCCAGCACGGCGCGCACCTGCCCCAGCGGCGCGACCGCCATCGGGGGGCCGTAGGCGTAGCCCCACTCATAGGTCATCAGGAACACCGCGTTGGCTGCCGCGCCGAGGAGCGTGTAGTCGTGCGCCTCGTAGAGCAGCCCCCGCTGCGCGGCGCTCGTTTTCGGCGCGAGCGCGACGATGACCGGACAGCCGAGCGGATTGAGCGCTTCGCGCAGCCGCGTGATGAAGGCGGCGTAGGCCTCGCGCTGCTCGGGCAGCACATATTCAAAATCCACGTCCAGTCCGAAGTAATGCCGGGCCTGCACGGTCTCGAGGATGCTCTGCATCAGAGCGTCCTGCGCGTCCGCTTCCTCCAAGATGAGCGTGGAGCGGGCGTTGTCGAAGCGGCCCTCCTCCGTGAGCGTGGAGAGGTGCATGAGCGCGGCCGTGCGGTACTGTCCGGCGGCGGCGAGCAGCCATTCGTCCGCGAGCGGCAGCAGCGTGCCGTCGGCGTTGATGCCGTAGGTAAAGGGCGTGAGGTAGGTGAGATAGGGCAGCGCGGCGTCGAGCAGGCCGCCGCGGATAAAGGGGTAGCTGTAGGCGTTGACGGCGAGCGTGCGCGTGGGCGTGTCGTCGTAGGCGATGACGAGCGTCTGCCCGGGGTAGAGGGCGCTGCGCCCGCCGAGGGCGGGATTATTCTGATAGAGCGTCCGCACGCTCAGACCGTAGTGCAGGGCGATGGAATAGACGCTCTCGCCGCTCGCGACCGTGTGCAGCTCGCGCGGATGGCGGATGACGAGCGTCTGCCCGACGGCGAGCGGAGCGTCCGGCGCGACGCCGTTGACGCCGGCGAGAATGCCCGCCGGCACACCGTACCGCGCGGCGACCGACGAAACGGTCTCGCCTGCGCGCACCACATGAATATCCATAAAAGATCACCTCGCACCAGCCTATGCGCGGCGCGGGCGCGCTATCCGCGGATTTTTCCTTGCAATGCGCCCGCGGTGCGGTATAATAGGAGCAGCAAAAAGGAAGGAGCCGTTTTTATGCCTACGCCGAGAGTTGCCGCCATCCACGATATGTCCGGCTTCGGCCGCTGCTCGCTGACCGTCGCCATCCCTGTGCTCAGCGCGATGGGCGTGCAGTGCTGCCCGCTGCCGACCGCCTATCTCTCCACGCACACCGGCGGCTTCACGGGCTATACCTTTCTGGATATGACCGACGAGCTGCCCAAGACCGCCGCGCACTGGGCGGAGCTCGGCATCCACTTCGACGCCGTTTACACCGGCTTCATGGGCAGCGAGGCGCAGATGGACCTTGCGGCGGACTTTGTACGCACCTTCCGCCGCGACCGCTCGACGATCTTTATCTGCGATCCCGTGATGGGCGACCACGGCAAGATCTACAAGACCTATACGCCCGCGATGTGCGCGGGCATGACGCGGCTGGCGGAGCTGGCGGACGTGATCGTGCCGAACCTGACCGAGGCGGCGGTGCTGCTCGGCGAGGACCATTCCTTCGGCGCCCTGACGCATGACGAGGCAGGCTATCGCTCGGTCGTTGAGCGCCTGAGCCGGAACGGAACGCGCAGCGTGGTGCTCACCGGCGTGATGCTCCACAAGGGAGAGATCGGCGCGTGCGTCTTTGACCGCGCGAGCGGCGGGACGGAGTTTCTTTTCGACACGTTCATCGGCAAGGAGTTTCACGGCACCGGCGACGTGTTCGCGAGCGTGCTCACCGGCGCACTCGTCAAGGGCAAAACGCTGCACGAGGCGGTGCGGCTCGCGGAGGCCTTCGTGCGCGAGTGCGCCATTCAGACCATGCCGCAGAACATACCGGCCCGCGAGGGCGTGGACTTCGAGCCGATCCTCTGGAAGCTGCACGAGGGCTTATAAAAGAGAAAACGGAAAGGATGTTTCCCGGGAAACATCCTTTCCGTTTTTTGCGGGTGCGGTCAGCGGGCCTCGAGCGCGGTGACGGCGTCGGCGAGCCAGTCGCCCTTGAATTCCTCGATGCGGCCCTCGTCGGTGAGCGCGGCGAGCTGCGGGTCGATGGGCATTTGGGTGAGCAGCGGGATGCCGTGCTTCTTCGCGGCCTCGGCGCTCCTGCCCTCGCCGAAGAGGTAAATTTTTCTGCCGCAGTCGGGACAGACGAGATAGCTCATGTTCTCCACAAGGCCGACGATGGGGACCGCCATCTTCTCCGCCATCTTCACGGCCTTCTCCACCACCATACCGACAAGCTCCTGCGGGGAGGCGACGACCACGATGCCGGAGAGCGGGATGGACTGAAAGACGCTCAGCGTCACGTCGCCGGTGCCCGGCGGCATATCGACGAGGAGGTAGTCGACATCCCAGAGGACGTCGGTCCAGAACTGGGTGACCACGCCGCCGATGACGGGGCCGCGCCAGATGACGGGATCGGTCTCATCATCGAGCAGAAGGTTGATGGACATGACCTCGATGCCGGTCGAGCTGACGCAGGGCAGGAGGGCATTTTCCGTGCCGACGGCCTTCTCGTGCATCCCGAACGCCTTCGGGATGGAGGGGCCGGTGATGTCGGCGTCCAAAATGCCGACGCGATAGCCCTTGCGGTGCAGGCTGACGGCGAGCTGGCTCGTGACCATCGACTTGCCGACGCCGCCCTTGCCGGACACGACGCCGAACACCTTGCCGATGTGCGCATCGGCGTGGGGCTTTTTCAAAAAGGACTGGGGACTGGTGCGCTCACCGCAGCTTTCGCCGCAGGTCGAGCAGTTGTGGGTGCATTCACTCATGGCGCTGCACGCTCCTTTGCTGTTGGTTTGGGCTTAGTGTATACCGAATGGCGCGGGAAGTCAACCGCGCGGGTGCTCACTTCTTGTCGCGGCGGGGGCTGTAAACGCTCCTGAGCTGCTCAAGCTCAGTCTCGTTCTCGCTCAAACGGGCGCGGATGCCGGCGAGCAGATCCTCACGCGCCGCCTTGAGCTGGGGATGCGAGTGGAGCAGGCGGCGCTCGAAGATGTCGGCGCCGTCGCGCAGGGCACGGGCACGCTCGCGCGCCTCCTCGCGGCGCTCGGCTCGACGCTCGGCACTCTCCTCGCGTTTTTCGGCGATGTGATCCCGAATCTCGCTCTGAAGCTCGCGCAGCTTGCCCATCTGGGCGCTGAGCTGAATGGCGCTGCGGACGGAAAGCACGGTGTCGGTGAGATAAATGCCGGAGATGAACGAGGCAAGCGGCACGATCACCGCGCTGCCGAGACCGAGGATGTGCGCCCACAGCCATGGGTGAACGACGTGGCACAGCACCACGCAGGCGAGGCCGAAGCAGGTGGAGTTGAGCAGGCACACGCGGCCGTTGATCTGAAATTTATAGTGGGAGTAGTCCCACCAGCGCATGTGGAAGAGCTTTTCCATCACCCAGCTGGTGAAGTATTCCAGCGCGCTTGTGAGCAGCGCACCGAACAGAAAGGTCAAAAACGGGTTGCGGAAGCCGCCGCGCAGGGCGTAGAGCACGAGCAGCGCGCCGTGACCGTAGATGGGGCAGAGAAAGCCGTTGAGGAAGCCGCGCTTTTCGCACAGGCGCCCCTTGGGCACGGAGCAGTAGATCATTTCGCCGCACCAGCCGAGCGTGCTGTAGGCGATGAAGAGCAGGAAAAGGGCGCAGAAGTCCTCAAAGGACTGCGGCAGCGGCAGGGGGGTCAAGGTGGCCATGGGCAATATCTCCTATATAATAATATGCGTCGGTGGGATGGGAAATTATTCGGCGTCGGCGCCGTCATCGAGCAGCCGCGCGGATTCCTCGGCGGGAAGCACGGAGACGGAGCGGAGCTTGCTGTTGATCTTGCGCGTGCGCACGCCGACGAGCTTATCCAGCTCCGCGCCGGTCTGCTCGATGCGCTTCTGCGCGGCGGCGAGCACGTCCTCAAAGGTGGCGAACTCGGTCTTGACCGCGCCGAGGACGCTCCACACCTCGCTCGAGCGCTTCTGAATGGCGAGCGTGCGGAAGCCCATCTGCAGGCTGTTGAGCAGAGCGGCAAAGGTCGTGGGGCCGGCGATGTTGACCTTGTACTGCCGCTGGAGCACCTCGACCAATCCGAGCCGGACGACCTCGGCGTACAGCCCCTCGAAGGGCAGGAACATGATGCCGAAGTCGGTAGTGTTCGGCGGGTCGATGTATTTATCGCGGATGTCCTTCGCGCAGCCCTTGATGCGCGTTGTGAGCATGGCCTGCGCGGCGGCGATGGCGGCGGGATCGCCGGTGTCGTAGGCGTCCACGAGCTGCGCGTAGACGTCGCCGGGGAACTTGGAGTCCACGGGCAGGTAGACGAAGCTGCCATCCTCGCCGGGCATCTTGATGGCATACTCCACGCGGGTGGTCGATCCCTTTTTGGTGATGACGTTTTCCTCGAACTGATCGCGCGTGAGAATGTCGTCGATGAGCGCGCCGAGCTGGTACTCGCCGACGATGCCGCGCGTCTTAACATTGGAGAGCACCTTTTTCAGATCGCCCACGCCGTTGGCCAGCGTTTTCATCTCGCCGAGACCGGTGTAGACCTCCTGCAGCCGTTCGTTGACGAGCCGGAAGGATTGGCTGATGCGCTCGTCGAGCGTCTTTTGCAGCTTCTCGTCCACGGTCACGCGCATTTTTTCAAGCTGCTCGCTGTTGTCCTTTTGCAGCGTCTCCAGCCGGCTCTGCACGGCGGCGGTGAAGGCGGTGAACTGCGCCTCGATGCCCTGCATCCGCTTATCCTGCATGGCGAACTGCTTTTCCTGCGCCTCGGCGAGGATGCGGTTCGTTTCAGCGATGGTGGATTTGAGCTGGAGCTGGTTCTTCTCAAGGCTCTCGATCAGCTCGCGCAGGCGGACGTCCTGCCGCTCGGCGGTCTGTGTCTGCGCCAGCGCGAGCGAGTCGGCAAAGGTCTTCATGGTCGCCTGCACGGTGCCGGTCAGCTCGCCGCGCGACGCGCGCAACTCGCCGGTGAGCTCGGTCTTGAGCGCGGGGAGGTTAGCGTTCCAGCTCTCGCGCAGGAGACGCTCATAGTCGGGCTGGCGCTTTATCAGCCGCAAGAGCAGGATAAGCGACAGGAGCGCGAGCACGAATGCCGCGGCGGAAAGGGCAAGGGTCCATTCATTCATAAGTAAAATCCTCATAATGGCAATATGGTATAAGAACTGTAAAACGGTATAAAATAGTATAGCATCTTTTTCCGGGTTTGTCTCCAAAATATTTTTGAGAAAAGCCAAAAAAATGTAAAAAAGGTGTTGACAATTCTCGGGCAACGTGGTAATCTATCACTTGTTCCGCG
>OLXF01001132.1_pt1 | contig 10727 bp, 11 predicted proteins | sample 1673471 | NCBI WGS metagenome assembly OLXF01 (sample SAMEA103958113, study PRJEB25191) | human gut metagenome
TCTTTTGAAAGGAGCTTAGTTTATGGATAAGCAAAACAATAGAGAGTTATCCAGAATGTTTCAATATGCCGGAAAATATCACGGCTTAACAATCTTGGGCTGTGTGCTCTCTGGAATCAGTACCATTTTATCTATGTTGCCGTATGTCTGCATTTGGCTTGTTATTCGGGATTTCATTCACGCCATCGGACAGGGAGATATTACGCTTGCAGTTTCCAGCGGCCGATATGCGTGGCTTGCAGTGCTGTTTTCTGCATTGAGCATTTTACTTTATTTTTTAGCACTGAACTGTTCCCACCTTGCAGCTTTTCGTACCGCTACGAATATGAGAAAAGAGGCCATGCATCATATCGTAACTTTGCCACTTGGCTATTTCAGTCAAAACGCCAGCGGACGCTTACGGAAAATTATTGATGACAACGCAGGACTTACAGAGGGCTTTTTAGCTCACCAACTTCCCGATCTGACCGGAGCTGTGGTCATGCCGATAGCTGTTTTAGTATTGGTTTTCCTATTTGATTGGCGGCTTGGTATCTGCTGTCTGATTCCTATGGCAATCAGTGTGATTTTCTTAAAGCAGATGATGGGTGGCGACAACGCAGAGTTCATGTCTAAGTACATGACAGCACTTGAGAAGATGAACAAGGAAGCCGTTGAATATATCCGTGGTATTCCTGTGGTAAAAGTATTTCAGCAAACCATTTATTCTTTCAAAAACTTTCATGCAGCGATAGAGGAATACGAAAAGTTTGCTTCCGGCTATGCGATAAAATGCAGGATTCCGTTGACAGGATTTACCGTCACGCTGAATTGCACCTTTGTTCTTTTAATTCCAATAGCTATGTTTATTCTGTCGGGAGTTAGCGGTCAAGCGGCTTATGAAGATGTAGTCCTTGATTTTCTGTTTTATAGTTTATTTACCCCAGTCTGTGCAATCATGATGAATCGGATTATGTTTGCCAGTGAGCAGCTTATGGCTGCTAAAAGTGCAGTGAGCCGTGTAGAAGCTATTTTGCAGGAAAAACCATTGACAGAGCCTACTTCGCCAAAAGTCCCGGAAAACGCAAGCATTACCTTTAAGGATGTGTCTTTCACCTATCCGGGAGCAACGGAAAAAGCATTAGATCAAGTGAGCTTCGACGTATTGGCTGGACAAAAGGTTGCTTTAGTGGGTGCGTCCGGTAGCGGTAAGAGTACAGCCGCAAGCCTTATTCCACGTTTTTATGATGTTCAGGTAGGTAGTGTTTCTGTTGGCGGCGTTGATGTTCGCGACATTAAAAAACGTGATTTGATGGAACAGGTTGCTTTCGTGTTTCAAAATACACGCCTTTTCAAAGATACCCTTTTAGAAAATATCCGGGCAGCCAGACCATCGGCTTCTCGTGCGGAAGTATTGAAAGCTGCGGAAATGGCGCAATGCAAAGAGATTATAGACCGGCTTCCGAATGGGCTTGATACTGTCGTTGGAAGCGGAGGTACTTATCTTTCCGGCGGCGAAAATCAACGTGTTGCTCTGGCAAGAGCCATCTTGAAAGACGCACCTATCATTGTTTTGGACGAGGCAACAGCATTTGCCGACGCAGAAAATGAACATAAGATTCAGCTTGCTTTTGAAGAACTGACAAAAGGAAAATCCGTACTGATGATTGCACATAGACTTTCCACCGTACAGGATGCCGATTTAATTTTAGTATTTAAGGACGGGAAAATTATAGAACGAGGTACACATGACGAGTTGCTGTCCGAGGGTGGCACTTATGCAGCTATGTGGAATGATTATCAGACTTCGATTTCTTGGAAAGTTGGAAAGGGGGATATAGACAATGATTGAAGCATTGAAAAGAAAATACGCACTCAGCGAACAGGGCGCAAAAGATTTATTTAAGGGAATTGTCTACTCTGTTCTTGCCAATATCAGTTTAATGTTCCCTGTTATTTTGCTGGCGATTGTTCTAAATCAGCTATTATCACCGTTACTCGGAACAGTAACACCGGAGCATAGCGTTGTCTTTTATACAGGAGTAGGAATTGTAATTTTAGCAGCAATATTTATCCTGCATTATCTCCAATATACGGCAGCATACATGGGAACTTATGCTGAAAGTGCAAGACGGCGTATTCGTCTTGCGGAAAAGCTGCGGACTTTGCCACTATCATTCTTCCACCAGCGCGATCTCTCTGATCTGACAGGTGCAATTATGGGCGATTGTGCCAGTTTTGAACACGCGTTTTCCCATACCGTCCCTCAATTTTGGGGAGCTGTGATTTCAACTGCTATCGTATGTATTGGACTGTTTATTTTCAACTGGCAGATGGGACTTGCACTTTTGTGGGTTGCTCCAATTTCCTTTGCAATCGTACTTCTTTCCCGAACATGGCAAGAGAAACTTGGAAAAAAGCACATGGGAGCCAAACTTGAACTTGCGGAGGGGATTCAAGAATGTCTGGAATCTGTGCAGGACATTAAGGCGTGCAATCAAGAGGAAGCATATCTAAAAAAATTAGATGCGAAACTGGACGCTGCGGAAAGGGCTCAAATATCATCTGAATTAACAACTGCAAGTCTTTTAACAACTGGACAAATGTTTCTTAGGTTAGGTCTGGCGACGGTAATTGTCGTTGGTAACAGTCTTGTCGTAAAGAGTCAAATAGATTTATTCACTTATATTCTGTTTTTGATTGCAGCTTCCCGACTGTATGACCCGCTTTCAGGTGCTATGTCAAACATGGCAGAACTATTTAATGTCGGCTTGCAGGTAAAACGGCTACGTGAAATCGAGGAATACCCAGAAGAAGTTGGCGAAAAGATCACTCAACCAGACGGCTTTAATCTTACATTTGACCACGTAAAATTCTCTTATGAAAACGGAAAAACTGTTTTGCAGGATATTTCTTTTACAGCGAAGCAAGGTCAAGTTACAGCGTTAGTTGGTCCGTCCGGCGGTGGCAAAAGCACAGTTGCTAAGCTGGCTGCTAAATTCTATCCTCTGGAAAGCGGAAGAATCCTATTAGGTGGGAAAGATATTGCACCATTAGATTCTACTATGCTAATGAAATACTTTTCTATCGTTTTTCAAGATGTAGTGCTGTTTAATAACACAATTATGGAGAATATTCGTGTAGGACGCAAAAATGCTACTGATGAAGATGTGATAGCTGCGTCTAAAGCTGCTATGTGCCATGAATTTATTGAACGGCTTCCGCAAGGTTATCAAACTGTCATTGGCGAAAATGGCTCTACGCTGTCCGGTGGTGAGTGTCAACGTCTTTCTATTGCCCGTGCTCTGCTGAAAGACGCCCCTGTTATCTTGCTGGATGAAGCCACAGCTTCTCTTGATGTGGATAATGAAACTGAAATCCAAAATGCAATCGCAAAGCTCATTAAGGGTAAAACAGTTTTGGTTATCGCACATAGAATGAGAACCATCGAAGCGGCAGATCAGATTGTTGTTCTTTCAAACGGAGTTGTTGCGGAAAACGGTACTCATTCTGAACTTATGGCAAAGAACGGATTGTATCATAAATTGGTTGAACTGCAAATGAACTCTGCCAACTGGAAACTGAATGTATAAATGATAAAGAGGTGAAGCACTTGTGTAAAATTGAATTTCTGTTATGCCCTGTTTGCAAGAGTAAAACGCGGATAATGCTGCGCCCGGACACAGTGCTTGAAAACTTCCCATTACTCTGCCCAAAGTGCAGACAGGAAACGCTTATCAATGTTAAGGATATGGTTATAACGGCAGTGAAATTATCAACCGAAAAGATTGATAAGTGAAGTGAAAATATAGATTCCTATTTCATAATTAGAGCCAGACGCTTAGACGCAGAGCCGATAATCCGTAGACCTTTTTAGGTACACGGTTTATCGGCTCTTTCTTTTTTGCCCGGAAAGGAGGGGTATAATGTCGTTATTTTCATTAGCCACTACCCATAACCTGCACCAATTAAAAAAAGCCTTGTTCCTCCACCGGGAGTTTGCGGTTTCAGATGGGAACTGACAAAACAACTAAATAGAATTGATAATGCTTTTAAACCCGATTGCGTTTATACGCAGTCGGGTTTTTTCTTGCAAAATTTCTGTTTTTCTGTCGGCTGCCGATCTCCCCCTGTTCTTTTCATTTTCTGAAATTCTGGCAGGAGGTGCAAAGCATGGACAGCTCTTAAACTTTTTTCAAAAATTTTCTCTGACTGTTTGGCATTTTCCCCGTGCCGTTTGTTGAGGGGTTACGAAAGGGGAAATCATCACCCGCTTTCGCGGTTGCGAAAGGAGGTGATACCATGAATGAACCTAATCGTACCCAATGGCAAATCCGATGTGCTTTTAACGGGTTCTGCAAGCGGGCATTGAAGAATGAAGCTATCAATGCTCACGGGGAGATCAAAAGGCGGCAGCTACAAGAAGTTTCGTTTTCTGACCTTACTCCGCAAGAGGAAAATCAGCTTTACACCTACGACACTTACTTTGAACATGATGAAGCTGAAAAATCCTTTTGTGTGGCAGGCAAGGAAATAACTGCGAAGCTGCTTGCCGAAGCCCTGCACAGCTTGCCGGACGACAAACGGGAAGCCGTATTGCTGTATTACTTTTTCGATATGAACGACGCGGAGATTGCAAAGCTCCACGACATTCCGAGAAGCACGGTACAGTACCGACGGACAAGCTCATTTGAACTGTTAAAACGCTATTTGGAGGAACGCGCCTATGACTGCACATAATGGTAACACCGAACAGGACGAGCGCGGCTTGTTACCGTACCCGGTAATCATAGCCGCAACAAAGGGCGACCCGGAAGCTATGAAGATTGTCGTACAGCATTACGAAAGCTACATAGCGTCCCTGTCTATGAGAAAGCTCCGCGACGAACGCGGCAACACCTACTACGGCATAGACGAGGACATACGCGACCGCTTACGGTCAAAGCTCATGCGGGCTGTCCTTTCATTCAAGGTATAAGGTAGACCCGGCAGCGTCCCCCTTTCCGCTGCCTATGGTTATCATGCCTTTTCTGCTCCTTGACAAAGAAAGCGACGCAAGATAACGGCGGCGCAGCATAGGGCAAATCAGATACGTTCCTTTTGCGCTGAGCCATACGGCGGGTGCGCCATGACGCTTTTTCCAAACAGGAAAAAGTCGAGCGAGTAACACCACACCGGAAAACAAGTGTAGCGGCTTGTGGGCGACGACACGCAAAATACATAATGATACTCCCTTACAGCCACAGTCCGAGCGTTCAAAGCGTCGCAGGCAATGGGTAGGGCTACGTGAGAACCACGCAGGGGTGAAACTCCCGTGAGGTTGTGCTAACAACCGTCCGATTAAAGCCCCATTTATGAATCAAGACCTTTTAGCCATTACCACGAAAGGGGGTTATCTCATTGGCAAAAAAGGAAACATCAAATCCCACTGTGCCTGTGCTTCCCATGCTCAAAACGGTTGAGCAGATGAGCCGGATCAGCGGCATAGGGGAAAACAAGCTGCGCGAGCTGATGGACAGCGGCGAGCTTGAATATATACAAAACGGAAACCGCCGTTTGCTTGCCGACGTTGCTATTTGGGACTGGTACGAGAGGGCAAAGCGAAAGGTAGCTCCCCAAAACCAGGAGGGAGGTAAGTAGCTATGGCGGTATCATCAAGAAAGGTTCAGAATAAGCGCGACAGCAACGGTGTTTTGACTGGAAAGGCAGGTACCGTCTATGACGTAAACATTAAATACACCGGGCAGGACGGGAAAAAGAAATCCTACGCAAAAAAGGGCTTTGCAACCAAAAAAGAAGCGACGCAGCATGAAGCTGAAATGAAAGCAAAGCTCGCCAATCCCATTTACAGCCCGGTCGTTGCTTCACAAGGCAAGCAGACCGTCAAAGAGTATTTGGAGGAATGGGTAGAAAACCACGGCAAGGCTAACTTGCGTCCAAGCACCTTTGCGGGCTATAAGAGCCATATTCGCAATCATATCGTGCCATATATCGGTCATGTGCAGCTTAACCAACTGACCCCGGCAATGCTTGATAATATGTTTCAGCAGTTATTTGACAAGGGCTTATCCAATAGCACCGTTCGATACGCGCAGCGCATATTGAGCGTGTCAATGGAACACGCCCGGAAGTACCGATATATTGAACATAACCCCGCCCGCGACATTATAACAAAGTTCGGCAAGCAAGCGAAAACGCCTGATCCGTACACCATTGAGCAAATGCAGACCTTTATGAGCAATGTGATAGATACGGAATGGGAAATGCCTGTTGTGCTTGCCGGAATGTATGGGCTTCGTATGAGTGAGATTATCGGATTGCGGACAACAAACATCGACCTTGAAAAAATGCAGTTTGGCGTTGTAGAGCAAATGCCCTTCAAGGTGCCGCCGGGAACAAAGACCATTACGGAAATGGCACCGACAAAATCCAATGATCGTATTTTGCCGATTACCGAAGAAGCATTGCCGTACTTCCTGCGGCAATTTGATTTGATTGCGCGGCAAAAGGCTTTGACCGAGGCGGGCGGTGGGGTGTACTATGATAATAAACTCTTTATTGCAAAGCCTGACGGTTCGCCGCAGCGCAGAGATAGAATGTCGGCAAACTTCGGACAGCTTATCCGACACCTTGAAATGCCGCATATCCGCTTTCACGATTTACGTCATACGGCAGCTACCAATATGCACCAACTGACAGGCGACTTCTACACAGTTGGCGAGATTTTGGGGCATACATTAAAGGGCATTGGCATATCCCTTGGTATTTCCACAAACCTTGAAGCGGTAACGGCACAGTATGTTGATGTGCGGCTTGAAAGAAAACAAAGCGTACTGCAAACCTATCATAAAGCACTGCAACCGAAAACAACCGTTACAGGAAAAGAAGCAGGGCAAGAAACATCAAAGAAAGCGAAAAAGAAAAGCAGCGAAATGGAGCTATAACGGCAATATCTTTTTACAGCTCCGCGCTACTTTTCATAGCTTTTTAGCAGTTCCGGGCACCATTGGGGCACCACAGTATACATCTTTCTTGTATAGTGTGTATGATGTGGAATGAGCCGGGCACCACAAAGCGGGGCACCAAGGGCACCATTTGAATTGTTTTCCCCAAAATAGATGCTGCCCGAACAAAGAAAAAGCCTTGAAAACATAGAGTTTTCAAGGCTTTGATGGCGGAAGCGGTGGGATTCGAACCCACGTGCCCTTGCGGACAACTGCATTTCGAGTGCAGCTCGTTACAACCACTTCGATACGCTTCCGTGTATAAATATTCACTTTTGGGGACTAATCACATGATTTCGAGTCAGCCCCGTTATGACCTCTTCGATACCGCTCCGTGTTGACAAATGGTCATTATGACTATTTATCATTATACTATCGGGCGGCCAAATGAGCAAGAGTAAATTTATTCGTGTTCTGCTTCGCCAAATACTGCGCTTATGCTGCAGCCGTTCACCGCCGCGGCGTTGGTTGCCGATGTTTTTATGCGCTGCATTGCGTCTGCGAAAAGCTCCACTGAGTTGCAGCCGTATTCGCCATTCAGCACAGCGTTTCCAGCAAGTATGTTCAGCTTCGCGCCCGCATTAAATCCATTCACGGTTATGGTTAGCGCATCAAGCGGGTCGTTTTGGCGGCTTACTATGTATCCAAGCGCCGCTATGGCATCCGCCGCGGCAAGTGCGGCGTCGTGCCCATCCTGCGGTGCGGAGCCATGCGCAGCCTTACCCGCTATCTCCATTGTAAACCGTCCGCGATACCTTGGCAGTCCCGATTGAGTATCGCCATCAAACGGCAGCAGCAACTCCGCGTCCTTATGCGGCTTGTCCATACGCATAACGGGTACATACTCATGCTCACCGACCGCGCTTATGAACGTCCCGTTCGCCGTCTGCTCAAGATAATCAAACGCAAGCTGGGCGTATTCCGCCGCACCAATGTGCAGTATGTCCTCATTTATTCTGAATTTTTCATTATGCACGGGATGCGTGCAGCCCGCCTTTTCATCCCTGCACCCTAAAAATACGAACAGCGACGATGGTATTCTTTCCATAATATATGCAAAGTCCTCGCTCCCCATCGCCTTTGCTGTCGTTTGTAGCACATCCTCACCGAAAAGCTTCCGCGCCGCGTCGCGTGCAAGCGCATTGAGCGCAGTATCGCGGTTATTCACGGCATAGCCTGAAAACGTATGCTCAAATTCCGCCGTGCAGCCGTATATCGCTGCTGCTGAATCGGCTATATGCTCTATCATCTCAAGCGCAAGCCTTTGGCTCCGTATGTCAAACGCGCGGAACGTGCCTTCCATGCTTACGCGCTCACATATCCTGCCGTCCACTCTTTCACTTTCGACTGTGCCTATGCTTATTACCAGCGGACTGTCCGGCTTATTCATGCGCGCCGCTATTGTCTGCACTTCCCTTATGACTGCCGCTGCCGCCGCAACAGCATCCCTGCCAAGCTGCGGCGTCATGCTATGCGCTCCGCGCCCGCGCACGGTTATGCGGAAATTGTCGCAGCTTGCCATAAGGTAACCGTCCATTATGGCCATGCGGCCTGATTCCACCGTGGGCCAAACATGCATGCCCATTGCCGCGTCTATGCCGCCAAGGTAGCCGTTGTCCCAATAATAGTGACTCCCTACGAATCATTCCTCTGCCGCCTGGAACAGCAGCTTCACCGTGCCGCGAAGCTCGTCCTTGTGCTCGCTCAGCAGCTTTGCCGCGCCAAGCAGCATCGCCGTATGGCAATCGTGCCCGCAGGCATGCATAACGCCATCGTTCTCGCTTTCGAATTCAACCCCGCTGCATTCTTTTATCGGCAGTGCGTCTATATCCGCCCGAAGCAGCACGGTCTTTCCCCCGTTCCTGCCGCGTATGGTGCCTATGCAGCCCGTATAGTCGTCAAAGCGTTGCACTTCTACGCCCATTTCCTCCAGCTTATCGGCTATATACGCCGTGGTCTTGCGTTCATTGAAGGATAGCTCCGGGTGCGCATGTATATGCCGCCTTATGTTTGTTATGTATTCGTTTATCTCGCCCGCACGGTAGGCAAAGTTCATCGTTTTCCCGCTCCCTTTCAGGTTTTATATATTTTATCATTGCTCCCGCCCCATGGCAACAGTGCATAATCGCTGCATAATGCCACACTTTTTACGTATAATTTCCGTGCCATTAGGGGTTCCATTTCCGAGTGCAATGGTATATAATATACCATCATTAAAAGCTGCTAACGGGAGGACAGCAAGGCAACCTATGCGCACAAATATGCACAACTGCATACGTTATAGTGCCGATGCACTCAGGTGCATCTGTACACGGCCCTATGAAGGGGCTGGTTTTCGTCGGCTTTTTCAGGGGCCTGAAAACACCGCGGCGTTGCTGTGCTGTGCTTATGGCGTTGGTTTGCCTAAAATGGTTTAATCCTATTCGGCGGCATATTCATGCATAAAAATTAAACGGCAATTCGTGGGCGGTGTCACTTTATGAATATTGACTGCTGCCTTTTATTTGATTATAATGTCATAGGAAGCGGCTGTGGTGGAACGGCATACACAGCGGACTTAAAATCCGCCGGCGAAAGCTTGCGAGTTCAAATCTCGCCAGCCGCACCAGGTCGCAGAAAAGCAGCAGATACCGGCTGCTTTTTTGCGTATTTACAGCTTATTTGCAGCCGCAGCATCCATTATGTAAACTAATTTTTTAAGGAGATAAACACAATGTCAACCATTTATACTTCAGCAGAACAGCTTATAGGCAATACCCCGCTTGTTGAGCTTACGCAAATAGAAAAGGAACTTGGCCTGAAGGCGAAGCTCATAGCCAAGCTGGAGCTTTTCAACCCCGCCGGCTCAGTCAAAGACCGCGTTGCGCTGGCAATGATAAACGATGCCGAAAAACGCGGCGTGCTTAATAAGGACTCCGTGATAATCGAACCCACCTCCGGCAATACGGGCATTGGTCTTGCCTCCGTTGCGGCAGCGCGCGGATATAAGCTGATAATCGTTATGCCGGACAGCATGAGCGTTGAACGCAGGCAGATAATGAAGGCCTACGGCGCCCAGCTTGTGCTCAGCCCCGGCGCAAAGGGCATGCCCGGCGCGATAGAGCTTGCCAATCAGCTTGCCGCCTCAACGCCGAACAGCTTCATTGCAGGCCAGTTCGTGAACCCCGCAAACGTTATGGCGCACTATACCACAACGGGGCCGGAGATATATTCCGCAACCGACGGCAAGGTGGATATATTCGTGGCCGGCGTAGGCACGGGCGGCACAATAACCGGTACCGGTAAATATCTTAAAGAGCAGAACAGCAAAATAAAGGTCGTAGCCGTTGAGCCCGCCACCTCCCCCGTGCTTTCAAAGGGCGTAAAGGGGCCGCACGGCATTCAGGGCATAGGCGCGGGATTTGTGCCGGACATACTGGATACGGGCATATATGATGAAATAATACCCGTTAAGGATGAGGATGCCTTTACATACGGCCGCCTTATGGGCAAAAAGGAAGGCGTGCTCGTTGGCATATCCTCCGGCGCTGCACTTGCGGCTGCGGTGGAGCTTGCAAAGCGCGAAGAAAACGCAGGCAAGCAAATAGTGGTGCTGATGCCGGATACCGGCGACAGATATCTTTCCACCAAACTTTTTGCAGCGGACGAGGATTGATATGCAGCAGAGCGCAAGAACTTACGCAACGCTGAAAAGCGACATGGCGGAATTTATCGATCTTTCAAGGATAGTACTGTATCCGGAGG
>OLXF01001135.1_pt1 | contig 10702 bp, 12 predicted proteins | sample 1673471 | NCBI WGS metagenome assembly OLXF01 (sample SAMEA103958113, study PRJEB25191) | human gut metagenome
ATTGAACGCGAAAGGGAACCCTGACGGTTCCCTTTCACACTATCCCTCCCTCCGATATGCGTGACCGTGCAGATTCTTTGACAGACTGAAGCGCCGGCCTTCGGACGTATCCGAAGGACGGCGCTTGCGTCTGTCAGTTTGTGTTTTCCGGCGGCGCGGCGCCGTCCGCCTTGTCTGTGATGGTGGGGATGAACGCCTTAGCCAGCTTGCCGTGACCTCTGTGCTTGATGTAGAAGTAGCCGATGGTGCTGAATACCACCGCGCCGATGAAGTTCACGAACAGATCCTTCATGGTGTCGTACAGGCCGATGTCCAGATAGCCGCCGAAGCCCAGCTCCTGCCCGTTTACCTGCACGGAGGTGATGCCGTCGATGGTGACGGGAATGTTGCTGTTGGTGGGATCCAGCATTACCGAGGTGATGGAGTTGACCACGGTGTCCTTCTGCATGTCCATGTGGAACAGCCGATCCATGCCGAATTCGAAGAATTCCCACAGCACGCCCACCGTCATGGAAAAGCAGAAGGCCGCCAGCGCCACATATACCGGCGACAGCTGGAACTTGATGCGGCTGTTGCGGTTCAGGATGTCGATAAGGGCAAAGCCCGTGGCGGCGCAGAGGAAGCCCGTGGTGGTGTGGAGCATGGAGTCCCAGTTGGGGTAGGTGATGAAGTAACACTCCAGCTCCCCCAGTATCTCCGCTGCGAAAATGAACAGCAGGATAATGATCTCCAGCACCGACGGCAGTTGGATACCGAAGTTCTGCTGAATGAAAAACGGCAGGATGAACAGCGCCAGCACAACCGCCAGCGCCGCGGAAATCGCCGGGAAGTACCAGCGGATGCCGCTCAGGCGGAGGATGTCCACCGTGCACTGCACCTTATACGCCGCCAGAATCAGCATGGCGATGGCGTACACCCACGTTACGAACGGCAGCGCCGCCAGCAGCACGCCGTACTGCGTCACGCACAGAACGCCGAGGATGATGAGCAGCAAGCCCTTGAAGAGCAGCTGCTTGATGACCATTTTTTCTGCTTCGCCGACAAAATACAGCGTGCAGAAGACGATGCCCGTAAGAATCATGACAGCGCCCGCGCCGATGATGAAGGCGGAGGTGACGGCGTCGGGGTTGACGAGCAGCAGAGCGCGGGCAACGCCGTGGCGCAGAGCGCCGGCCTGACCGGACACACCGCCGCCCTCGACGGTGGCGACGATATCGACCTTACCGAGGGTCTCGGTCGCGGCGAGGGGCTGACGGACGACCATCTTGAGGGTCTCGAGACCGAAATACTCGTCGATGTCGCGGCCGTTGATGGTGATGGAGCCGGTGCCGTTCTCAAAGAGATGCACGCGGGCAACGGAGGACTTTCTGCGGCCGGTGCCGTAGAGGTAAGGCTTCTTGGACTGATACATTCTTCTTTATCCTCCTTTACTTGACTTCCCAGACTTCGGGCTTCTGAGCCTGCTGCTCATGAGCCTCGCCGGCATAGATGTGTAGGCGCTTGAGGGAGTCCTTGGTGACGGTGTTGCGGGGCATCATGCCGCGGACCGCGACGCGCATCGCGAGCTCGGGCTTCTCCTGCATGAGGATGCGGTACTTGGTCTCCTTGAGGCCGCCGACCCAGCCGGAGTGAGTACGGTAATACTTCTGCTCCATCTTGTTGCCGGTGAGGACTGCCTTGGCGGCGTTGATGATGATGACGTTGTCGCCGCAATCAGCGTGCGGGGTGTAGGTGACCTTGAGCTTGCCGCGCAGCAGATCGGCTGCCGCCACGGCGGTCTTGCCCATGGGCTTGCCGGCAGCGTCGATAACGTACCACTTACGCTCGATGTTGCCCTTGTTCGCCATAAAAGTGGACATGGTGTGTTTCCTCCATATTGATCTATGAATGAAAGCTTGTGCTTTACATTTTTGTTGTCCCTTGGTAAAATCGGAACGAGTTTATTTATAGCATTTGGGCGCGAGAATGTCAACACCATTTTAATTTAGCGCAAGCAATGCTCGTAATTTCTCTCGTTTTCTTTGATTATCTCTCAATTTCTCAAATCGCAAAATCGAAATTCTTTTATTTTTCACAAGGAGCTGTACCTATGCAGGAAATCTTGGGCCTCGTGCGCCGCTGCGTTACGGACTACGACATGATCCAGGAGGGCGAGACGGTCGCCGTCGGCGTCTCCGGCGGCAAGGACTCGCTCGTCACGCTCACCGCGCTCGCGCGCCTTTCCAAATTCTACCAGAAGCCGTTCAAGGTCGTGGCCATCACGGTCGAAACGGGTGTGCCGGGCATGAGCTTTGATGCCGTGGCCGACTATTGCGCGGCGCTCGGTGTCGAGTACATCCGCGTGAACGTGCCGATCTACGAGATCGTGTTTTTGGAGCGCAAGGAGAAAAATCCCTGCTCGCTGTGCGCCAAGCTCCGCCGCGGTGCGCTTTCGACCGCGATGAACGAGCACGGCATCAAAACGATCGCGCTCGGCCACCACTACGACGACGCGGTCGAAACACTTTTGATGAATCTCCTCTTTGAGGGCCGCATCGGCTGCTTCCAGCCCGTGACATACCTGAGCCGCTCGGACGTGACGCAGATCCGCCCGCTGCTCTATGTGAAGGAGCAGCAGGTGCGCAATGTCGCGGCAAAGCTCGATCTTCCCATCGTGCACAATCCCTGCCCTGCCAACGGTGAAACGCGCCGTCAGGAGGTCAAGGAACTCATCGAGTCGCTCTCCGAGCGCTACCCAGACCTCAAGCAGAAGCTCTTTGGCGCGATGCAGCGGTATCCGCTGTACGGCTGGGATACAAAAAATTCGGAAAAGTGACGTCGTCACTTTTCCGAGAATATTTCACTGCGCTTTGTGCCTCGGTTGGCCGCTGAAAGCGGCCAATTCGACACACGCTTCGCGCAAAGTGTTTTCTGCCACGCGCATGTCGCGGCAAAAAACGATTAAAATTTTTTCGTGCCTATGGGCACGAAACTCTACGAGGCTTTTGTTCTATGTACATTAAATAAACACCAGTCTCAGCAAGATCAGCAGTGCGAGGCCCGGCACGCCGAGGACGGCGATGACGAGGGCGTTGAAGAGATTCAGCCCCAGCGACAGCTTGGCGAGCACGCCGAGCGCGCTTAGAATGCCGAGCAGCGCAAAGCCGAGCAGCGTGTTGACGAGCAGCTTGCCCGCAAGCTTCAACGGCGCGGCGAACAGCCTGAGCACCGCGAGCAGCGCAAACACGGCAAACAGGACAAGCAGTATTTTTTCCGTTATCCCCATTTTGCGACCCCCTCGCTGCACGTTTTGTACACGGCTTCGCCGCTGCGCTCCTTGATCTGGCGCAGCAGGTAGTCATAGCGTGAGAGCTCGGCGTTGATCTCATACACGCAGGCGTCGACGAGCTCCGGCGCGCAGACCGCGTTGAAGCGCGCGTACGCCTGCGACAGCGCGACACGCGTGTCGCGCAGCTCGCTGAACAAGTCCTGCATGGATGCATCGCGCGCGACGTCACAGCGCAGCAAATTGACCTTTCGCATGTTTTCGCCCTCCCATACCTCTGCAATGTCAGTGTATGGAAAGTGTGGACAAATATTCCTCTTTTCAAACAAGGAGCCAAGTATGGAGCATGAAGATTATATGCGCAAGGCGCTGTCTCTCGCGCGCGAGGCCGCCCAGGAGGGCGAGGTGCCCGTCGGCTGTGTCATCGTCAAAGACGGCGAGATCATCGGTCGAGGCCGCAACCGGCGTGAGGAACTGCAGCGCACCTCCTCGCACGCAGAGATGGAAGCCATCGCGCAGGCAAATGAACGTCTGCGCTCCTGGCGGCTCGACGGCTGCACGCTCTACGTGACGCTCGAGCCCTGCCCGATGTGCGCGGGCGCGATCGTCAACGCGCGCATCCCGCGCGTCTACTATGGCGCGCGCGACGAGGCGATGGGCGCCTGCGGCGGCGTGCTGAACCTCTTTATGGAGCGTTTTCCCTTCCGCCCCGCGCTCGTGGGCGGCATTCTGAAAGACGAATGCCGCGTCGTGCTGGCCGATTTTTTCCGCACACTGCGTTCGTAAAGTGATTTCGCTTTCGTGCGTCATTTGGCCAGCTGCGTTCGGCGGTTACTTCGTCATTACTGCGTCCGAAATATAGACAGTTTCATACAGTCTCGCACAGTAACATGCAGACCGCAAACGACTGCGGTGTAAGGATTTCCCTTGATTTACAAGGGTTTCCGGATTTTCTTTCTATTTAACACTTTTGTAACACTTTCCCTCGAACTTTGTTAACATGCGTCCTTTATCTTAATCCTTGCAAGAGACAATAGCTTCTTTTCATCCAATCTTCCATCTTATAAGAAAAGGGACGCCGTGAGGCGTCCTTTTTCGTTATATTCTGATGTAGGATGGCATCACGGATCGAAGTCCGCCGCTGCGCCGATACCGAGCGCGATGCACGCGCCGCCGGCGTAGAAGAGGATCTCGGCAAGCGTCGGGCGCGCGGCCAAGGCCGCCGCGCAAAGGATGACGCTCATCGTGCTCGCGGGCATCAGCAGCCGCGGCGCGCCGCCGCGGAAAGCAAAGGCCGCAAATTCGAGCAGCAGCACCGTCAGCGCCGCGAGCGCCAGCGTTTCGACATAGTAATGACGCAGAATCGGGTCTGCCGCGTGCTCGCGGTAGAAGAGGATCAGCGCAAGCACCATCGCGCACACAGGCACGAGCAGCGCAACGCCTGGGAACTCCGCCTTGCGGCGCAGCGCGGTCGTAGCGTATAGTAGGCATGCCGCGCCGACTGCCAGAAAAACGGACAGGATCATCGTAAGCGTCGTGCGGAGCGAGAACACCAACGAGCACACCGCCGAGCCGATCAGGGCAAAGCTGCCGAGCACCATCAGCAAGACCGCAAGCGTCGAGCGGTCAAAGGCGAAGTAGAGATCCATGCTGCCGCACAGCTCGCGCTGAGCGGGATAGCGCTGCGCCATAATGACCGCGATGACCGCTGCGACGACGAGCACCGCAGGCAGCACCATCGTGTTTAAGTCCATCGGGACGGGAAGTCCGTCCGCGTCAAAGCCGACTGCCAGCAGGCGGAGGCGTGCCAGCGCCGCTGCCGCAGAAAAAAGCACCAGCAAAAGCCAATGAAGAATTTTCACAAAACCGAACCCTTTCTTTTTCCGGAATACGGCGCGCACAGCGCCGGAAAACATCTATTTATTGATGATAGCACACTCATCCCCGTTTGTCCATGAATCATTTTGCGGACAAGTCGGTCATACACTGATAAAAACACTGTCACTTAAGCATCGCGGCCGTGGGCCGCAGGGAGGAACACGCCTTGAAACAGCTTCTTCGCATCACGATATTATTGATTGGCCTCATCTGGATCCTCGCCTGGGCGGCGGCAGGCCGCTTTGACGACACGCCGAACACACAGGACGGCTCGGAATCTCCCCTGCCGAGCGGTGAGATCGCCGCCCCCGGCGAGCGCGACAGCGCAAAAACGCTGCGCGTCCAAATTCAGGGCGAGGTCCAGGAGATGGACATGGGCACATACCTTCTCGGCGTGCTGCGCGCGGAAATGCCCGCCTCGTTTGAGGAGGAGGCGCTCAAGGCGCAGGCCATCGCCGCGCGCACCTACACGCTCTATCGCATCCGCGGCGGCGGCAGCGCGAACCACCCTGACGCCGACGCCTGCGACGATCACACCTGCTGCAAGGCGTACATAAATGCCGAACAGGCCGCGGCCAACTGGGGCAGCATGGCCGTCTACTATGAGGAAAAGCTCGCCCGTGCCGTGAGCGAGACGGACGGCGAGGTCATTTTGTACGACGGCGCGCCCATCCTTGCCGTGTTCTTCTCGTCTGCCGACGGCAGCACGCAGGGCGCAGGCGACGTGTGGATGAACGATCTGCCGTATCTCCAAAAGGTCGATAGCCCCGAGACGGAAGAGCTCGTACCGAACTACTACTCGGTCGCAACGTTCACGGCAGCGGAATTCAAGTCTCTCATCCTCGCCGCCAAGCCGGACGCCGACCTCTCCGGCAGCCCCGAGGGATGGATCCGCGATATCGTGCGAAACGACTCGGACTATGTCGCCTCCGTCACGGTCGGCGGCGTCAAGCTGCGCGGCAATGACCTGCGCACGATTCTCTCGCTGCGCTCGCCGTCGTTCACCGTGGAATACAAGGACAATGCCTTTACCTTCCACGTCACAGGCTACGGCCACGGTGTCGGCATGAGCCAGTACGGCGCAAATATCCTCGCCAAGCAGGGCCTTTCCGCCGAGGAAATCGTGCAGCACTATTTTTCGAACACCACCGTCGGCTATTATGACGGCTGAGGCATCGCGGATATTGCAAAGCGGCGGAAAAATTGCTATAATATTAAGATAAAATACGCAAGGAGGCGGGAGAAATGAAGAGCAAGCGTTTTTTGTGTCTGCTGCTCGTATTGCTGATGGTCTTCTCCCTCACCCCCAGCGAAACGAGGGCCGAGACGACTGTCTATTTCACCGCCGTCAACGACCAGCTTTTGCCCGATCTGAGCGATGAGACGATGCCGTTCTGGTCGGGTGGGCGGCTGTATGTCCCCTCCACGGTCATCACCGGCACGGACTTGGGCCTTTTCTACTCCCGCAGCCGCGACAAGAGCACCGCCGTCGTCTACCGGCAGGGCAGCGCACTGACGTTCAACTTCGCCGCCGGCACCGTCGCTGACCAGAACGACCGCCAGTACAGCGGTCCGGCCATCGTGCGCAGCGACGTTGTGTTCCTGCCGCTCGACCTTTTGACGCAGTTTTTCTCGCTCGATTATAGCTACACGCGCGTGACCTATGGTTACCTGGTCCGCGTCAAAAGTGATACGGTCGTGCTTTCCGACGCGAAGTTCATCGACGCCGCGGCTATGTCCATGGAGCAGCGCTACAACGAATATATGAAGACGCACAGCGAGTCGAACGATCCCGGCAACACACCGGATCAGAACACCGACGGCGACCGCGACCTTGTCTGTCTCGCGCTGCGTGTGACGGACGAAGAGAGCGCAAACGCCCTGCTCGACACGCTCGCAAGCAACAACGCGACGGCGACGTTTCTCTTCTCGGAAGAGCAGCTTTCCTCGCTCGGCGATCTGCTGCGCCGTGTCGTCATCAGCGGCAACGCCGCCGCGCTGCGCATCGACGCTTCCGGCGGCAGCTCACGCACGGTCAGCGCGATCGAGCGCGCAAACAACGCGCTATGGGCCGCGTGCAACGAAAAAGCGCGGCTCGTCGCGCTCTACGGCGCGTCGGACAAGACGCTGCGCGCCGTGCGCGCCGCGGGCTACTGCCCCATTGACTTTGACCTGGATTACAGCGGCGGTCTTCCCACCGCGGCGCAGGCCGCCAGCAGCATCGCGCGTCAGGCCCGCTCCGGCGGGTGCATCGCCTATCTCGGCGCTGACACCGCCGTGCAGGCAGATTGGAGCACGCTGCTCTCTCGCCTCCGCTCGTCCTCGCGTCTCATCACGGCGCTCAACGAGCTCGCGGTCACAAAGGACGCGTGACGGTTTTACAAATTGTTCAGGAAACACGCACAGTTTTGCGTATAATAAACAATAACACAGAAGAAAGACACACGCTTGTGTGAAGGAGGAAACCAGCATGGCACGCAATATTCTTGTCGTGGAGGACGACAATAATATTTCCAACCTCATTAAGATGTATCTCGACAAAGAGGGCTTTGACGTCCGCATCGCCGCCGACGGCGGCAAGGCCGTGGAGGAATTCAAGGAAAAAGAGCCCGACCTTGTGCTGCTCGACGTGATGCTCCCCGTGCTCGACGGCTGGGGCGTATGCGCCAAGATCCGCGAGACGTCCAAGTGCCCGATCATCATGCTCACCGCCAAGGGCGAGGTCAACGACCGCATCCACGGCCTTGAGATGGGCGCGGACGACTATGTTGTCAAGCCCTTTGAAATGAAGGAGCTGCTTGCGCGCATCAACGCCGTGCTGCGCCGCAGCGAGATCCCCGAGGACACGCACAAGCGCCTCACGTTCGACAAGCTCATCATCGACCTCGACTCCTACGAGCTCATCGTCGACGGCAAGAAGATCGACACGCCGCCCAAAGAGCTGGAGCTTCTCTACCACCTTGCCGCCACGCCGAACCGCGTCTACACGCGCAATCAGCTCCTTGACGAGGTGTGGGGCTTCGACTACTTCGGCGATTCGCGCACGGTGGACGTACACGTCAAGAGGCTCCGCGAAAAGGTCGAAAACGTCAGCGACCAGTGGGCGCTCAAGACCGTCTGGGGCGTCGGGTATAAATTCGAAGTGAAGTAATTCAGTATGCCGGAAGAAAACAAAGAGAAAACACAGAAAAAGCGCTGGACGCTCAAAAAGGTCAAGACCCGCTGCCGCACGATCTACTGGCAGAATTTTCTGCTTACGGCAAGCGTCGTCATGCTGACGCTGGCGCTGCTCGGCAGCGCGTTCTTCGCGCTGACGTATTCCTACGCCATCGACGAGCGCAGCGAGCAGATGCAGAGCAAGGCGACGGTCGTGTCGCACATGGTGTCGTCCTACATGGAAAACGGCTCGCTCACAGGGCTGCGTGAGCTGGCAGACTTTGCTTCGAACGTGACGGATGCAGAATTTCTCATCTGCAACTCGGACGGCAACCTGCTGCTGACGACCGATACAACTCTCGTCAACCGCGTGCTGACCGTGCCGCAGGACGTGGCCGAGGGCGCGATGAGCGATGACACCTACGCCGTGCGCACCACACTCGGCGACATCTATGAGGACACGCACTTCGTCGTCGGCGTGCCGATCGTGAGCGAGGGCGCAACCGTCGGCTTTGTGCTGGCGGTGACCGGCGCGCGGGCGCTGACGACGATGTGGCGCACGTTCATCGGATTGTTTTTCATGACGGCGGTGACGGTACTGCTGCTCTCGTTCGTCGTGAGCGCGTGGGTCAGCATGCGCCAGTCGCGCCCCATCCACGAGATGGCGGAGGCGACACGCCGCTTTGCCGAGGGCAATTTCGACGTGCGCATGCACAACTACGAGGGTGTGACGGAGATCTCCGAGCTCGCCGAGTCGTTCAACAACATGGCGGACTCCTTACAGGAGACCGAACGCCAGCGCCGCGAGTTCATCGCGAACGTCTCCCATGAGTTAAAGACCCCGATGACGACCATCGCAGGCTACACCGACGGCATCTTAGACGGCACGATCCCGCCCGAGCAGGAAAAGGAGTACCTGCGCATCATCTCGGATGAGGCGCGGCGCCTGTCCCGCCTCGTGCGCCGCATGCTCGAGGTCTCGCAGCTCCAGTCGCGACCTGACGCGCACGAAGGCGCCGTTCGACGTGTGCGAGAGCATGCGCCGCGTGCTCATTTCGATGGAGAAGAAGATCACCGACCGCGGGCTCGATGTCGACGCCGACATTCCCGACAGCGGCATCATGGTGCTCGGCGACAACGACCTCATCACGCAGGTCATCTACAACCTGCTCGAAAATGCGGCAAAATTCGCCCGCAAGGGCTCTGCGCTCTACCTCGGCGTGACGACGCTCAACGGCAAGGCGCTGATCTCGGTTCGCAACGAGGGCGACACCATCCCCGCCGAGGAGATCCCGCTGCTGTTCGAGCGCTTCCACAAGAGCGACAAATCCCGCTCCGAGGATAAGGACGGCGTGGGCCTCGGGCTCTACGTGGTCAAAACCATTCTGGACCAGCACAAGGAGCACATCGCCGTCACAAGCGAAAACGGCCTGACGACGTTCACCTTCAGCGTGACGCTCGCCGGCGGGCAGACCGCGCAGTAAGTCTCAACAGGAGAAACACGCTATGGATCACGAGAATCAGGAGTTATCCCCGACGGTCAGCCAGAGCGGCGAGCCGCGCGAGGTCGTGCTGCGCTATGAAGCGCCCGTCACGCCCATCGTGGAGCGCTACGTGCAGCCGACACCGCTGCCCGGACAGCCGAAGAAGCATACATCACCGCGCAAAAAGCGGAAAGGGCTTAAGATCTTCCTTTTCTGCATGCTCGGCCTTCTCCTCGTCAGCGGCGTCGTCACGGCGCTGTGGCTCGGCGGCGCGTTCGACGATCACCGTTCCTATCACGACGATGATTTTGAGCAGCGCCATGACGAGGATTATTACGACAACAGCGAGCATGGCGAAACGACCATCAAGCGCCTGCCCAACACCGATCAGGTCAAGCTCCGCTACAACGAGAGCCACGGCGAGGCGCTGACGATCCAGGAGATCTACCAGAAAGTCAATCCCTCCACCGTCACGGTGCTCACCGGCAACCGCGACGGCAGCGCCATGGTCGGCACCGGCGTCATCTTCACCGAGGATGGCTACATCCTCACGAACGCCCACGTCATCGCGGGCGGCTCGGAGTGCTACGTCGTGCTCGACACGGGTGAGGATTACCGTGCGTGCCTTTTGGGGCTCGACGAAGAAAAGGACCTCGCCGTCATCAAGATCGCGGCCAGCGGCCTTCCCGCCGCGGAATTCGGCGACTCTGACGCGCTGACGGTCGGCGATCCGGTGTACGCCATCGGCAACCCGCTCGGCGTGGAGCTGCGCGGCACACTGACCGACGGCATCGTCTCCGCCATCAACCGCGACGTGTACGTCGACGGCGTGACGATGACGCTCATTCAGACGAATGCCGCGCTCAACAACGGCAACTCCGGCGGCCCGCTCATCAACGTGTACGGTCAGGTCGTCGGT
>OLXF01001136.1_pt1 | contig 10701 bp, 11 predicted proteins | sample 1673471 | NCBI WGS metagenome assembly OLXF01 (sample SAMEA103958113, study PRJEB25191) | human gut metagenome
ATGCAAGAGAAACTTCCAGGGCGGCGGCATTCGAATTATGGATGTCGTCGCCGATGCCGATGGTAACCCTGACCAAGACATTCGATGTTTCCCGAATTATGAAGATAAGCAGGAAGAGGGGATGGAAATTCAATATGATCTTGTGCTGGACGATAGGCTGTGCTGCATCGAGAACCAGGGAGTTTTATCTTCTTCCGGAAAAAGAATCTTCTAAAGGAATTCCTGATGAGGAAGATTCCCAAGAAAAAGAATCCGGCTCATCCTGGCGATTGATGCAATACGATTCTATCGCCATTAACGTAATTGTGGAAAATAAGAAGGGAGGAATCAATTCCTGCGACATTCCTTATTCTGATGATATTCAGAAGTTTAATGAAGATTATCTTCGCCTGACTTCTGAGGCTGCTGCTGAATGCAAATCATCTTCTTTAGAGGATGCGATGGTGGTGGGAACGTCGGCGATGATAGGAACGGAACTTGATTGTATCGTGAATCAATACACGGATTTGTTTTGCAACCCTATGCTGATGTGGGGGAGTTATCGCCATGGTTTCTTCCGAACCACGCTCCCCATCTCCTTCCAGTTTCATCATGTTCAGATGGATGGGGGTGAGGCTGCAGGATTTCTGGAGTTATTGCAAGCCGTCATCAGGTCCTTGCAATAACTCCACGTCTTAATCTGAATTCCATCGGGCTTACCCCGTGTTTTCTCTTGAATGCCGTGCAGAAATGACTCTGGTAATCGTAGCCCAGCATGATTCCGATGTCAGCTATCGGAAGACTTGTGTCGAGGAGGTAATGAACTGCCAATTCCATGCGATAATCAAAAAGATATTGGAAGACGGTGGTTCCAAACTCCTGCTTGAAGGCTTTCTTCAGGGTGCATTCGTTGGTGCCCACCATTGCCGCCAGCTCATGAAGCGAAGGCATTTCCTGATAGTGGGTGAGGATGATGCTTTGGGCATCGTGTATCTTGTCACGGATGCTGAGGCTGAAGGTTTGGGCGCTTGGCAAGAGACTGGCGGGCAGAAGAAATCCCGATAAGCAGTCGAAAATCTTTGATTCCAGGTATTTGGAGGCTTGGTTGCCTAACAGGCGGGAACGTTGGATGTCTCGTGCCGCCTTGATGACTGCTGCTATGGCGGGCTGGTTGTACTTGATGATGGTCTGGGTGTTGAAGGTTGGGCTGGTTAGAGGGGAGAGTTGCTCAAAAACCTCTGGGTCGCGCTCGATAAGTTCTTCAATGAATTGCTGTGGGATGACCACGTTGAAGATTTCGAATTGGGTGCCCTGGTTCAGGTGAGTGTTGGCACCACCTTCGCCGCTTAGAAAACAGAGGCTTGCCTCGCCTGTTTTCCACATCATTTCCTTTTTCGCACCACGATTGCCGTACACTTCTTTCATGCTGCCGCCAAGGGTTGGCATGGAAAAGAGCAGGGCAGGTCTGACCTCGTGCTGTGCGATAAACTTGGCGTTGTTCGCCTTGCCAAGATAATGTTGGTTCATAATGCCAAACTTCTGGTAATGCCACTCCTTGAGCGAAACTTCCAATGCATCCGATTCGATGTGGTTGCTCCGTTCCATCCCATGGTTGTCGATGAAGGTAAGGCCGTTTTGTCTTACTTCCCCTTCTACCTTTCTATCTTTTATTATCTGACAGTCAACCATTAGCTTTATTTTAATTTGTTTTTATGCTGTGAAATTGCAATTAAGCAAGAAATTCGTTGCAAATGTACGATTTTCTAAGTAAATATGCAAGTATATCTACAAAAATATAACCTTTTTCGAAAAAAAAGTCTCTGCTCTATTTTCCTCCCATTCTTCCCACGGCTTCCTGGGCGGAGTTCTCGCCACGATATTGCTTCTTGGCCTGGTTGAAGCGGTAGGTGAGGCGGAGCTGCACGCTTCGGGTGTCTTCCCACTTCTGCTGCTGGAACCGCACGTTGCCGTAGGTGCCATCGGTCTTTTGGCGCTTGGTGTTGAAGATGTCGCTCACGTTCAGGCTTAGCGAGAGTCGGTCTTTCAGGAAACTCTTGTAGAGCTGGAAGTCGAAGTTGTGCACGCTGTTGATGGTGATGAAATCGTAGGTGCCGCTGCTTCTGTAGGAGAACGAGAAGTTCAGATACCAGCCCTTGGGCAGATGGAAGCCGTTGTAGAGGCTGAAGATGTAGTAGGGGTCGTGGAAACTTTTCTCCTTTCCCATGCTGATGGCCTTGATGAAACCCTGCTGGATGCCTGCCTGTAGCTGTGGCTCGTAAAAGCCCCAGCGGTGGCGGTAGCCGAGGAAGCTGCCCCAGTTCCAGCAATGGTCGATGTTGACCCAGGTGATGTAGCCCGTTTGCGGGTCATTGTAATCAGGTTCGATGATGCTGGTGATGTAATCCTTCACGTAGGTGTAGCTTGCCTGGAGGAAGAGGTCACCATAGCTTGCCTGATATTGGAACTCGTGACGCTTGGAAGGCTCCAGCTGGCTGTTTCCTATCTGTCTCAAGTAGCGGTTTGCGTAAACCGTGCCCGTGTTCAGTTCCTGGAAGGATGGGCGGGTTTCGGAAGAGCGGTAGCTCAGCGACTGGGAGAATCTGCCTGACTGATGAGAGAGCAGGAGGGATGGGTAGAGGTTGTCGTATTTGCGATGGAGTGGGGCGTGGGAATCCAGGCGGCTATCCACGTGCTCGTATCTCAATCCTACTCTTAATGAGAAGGGTTTGAAGTCGAGTGAATACTCGGCGAAGACGGCAGAATGATTTTCCTTGGTGATGCTGTGGGTGGAGGTTCCCTTATCGGCAGGGGTGTAATCGGTGCGCGATTCGCTCTTCACGTAGTTGTACTCGGCGCCCATCATCCAGGTTTGCTTGTCGTTGATGGTGTAGTTGGCGCGGGCCTTTGCTCCCCAGATGGTTCCATCGCTTTGTGGCAGGAGGGTGAACTTGTTTCTAGCTTCCTGCTCCGAAATCTCATCCACGAATTGGCCCTGCTCTGTGTGCAGCTTCACGAAGTCGCCGAAGAAGTTCAGCTTCCATTTTTCTCCGTAATTACCCTGGTAGAAGGCGTTCACGTGGTGCTGCCAGTCGTAATAGAAAAACTTGTTGTTGCCCGTTACGTTGTCATCTACGTGATCGTTGGTCATCGCATAGCTCGTCATCTTGAATGGCATCGGCTGATGGATGTTGTAGCCATTGTATTTCACTCCGATGGTTTGCTTTTCCGTCAGGGCGAGGTCGGCTCCGGCACTCCAGTAGAAGTGGTCGTTGTAGTTATGCTTGCAGTCGAGGGTGGAGGAGGCGATGTAGGTGGTGGCGTTATCGCCAGTATTACTGCCTGTATTACTGCCAGTATTACTGCCGCTTACGTAATTCGTGGTGATGTCCTGTTCTTTCCATTTCCCCTGCCAGTTGGCGTAACCAAGTTTGGCATAGTACGTTATCTTACCGCGGGTGTAGGTAAGGTCGAGATCGTGGTTGTTGCTCACGTAGGAGTCGAAGAGGAAGCCGGAGTTCTCCACGATGGCGAGTCCTTGCAGGTTCTTCTTGGTGGTAATGAGCAGCACGCAGCCCACGTTGTTGCCGTATTCGGCTCCGGGATGATGAATCACCTTCACCTCTTTTATCTGTGTAACGGGCAGGTTTTCTACCACGCTGTAATCCTGCACCTTTCTGTCGTTGATGTAGATTTCGGGTGCGCCGCCGATAAATGCCTGCGGTTTGCCATCCTTATCCTTGAACATTCCGGGAAGTTTGGCAAGCACTTCTGTAGCAGTTGGCTCTTTTTCGAGAGAAGTTCCCGAGATGCGAGCCACGATTCCACCATTCTTCTGGCGGAATTGTGAGCGTGTTCCTTTTATGGTTACGGCTGCGAGCTGTTTCTCCCATTGGATGCTGTCCTGGCGAAGCTTTTCCTTCATTGCCTGTATGCTATCCTGAAGAAGTCCTTCCTTTTTGGTTAGGATGTTCTCAGTAGAACAGCTCTCAGTAGAAATGCTTCCTGCTGTAGTGGTCTTTGTTTGCTGAGCGTGCGCCATCATCGGATTTCCCAGGATGAGCAAACCGCTCATGATCAATTCATGTTTCATAATCTTCTTTCTTATTTTAAAGTAAATATGCTGCAAAGTTCTTGCGAATGTTACTGTGCAGGAATCTTGCGAATGATGCTGCAAAATTACGGATAAGGAAAGAGAAGGATTTTAATATAACGGAATTTTTTCGGATAAGATTTGTTTTTTTATGAGATAAGTCTTGCCGTTTCATCAGAATTCGTTATCTTTGTCCCCTAAAACATAGAATCATTTTAATCAGAAATAATCAGAAGATATGATGAACATAGAATCAGTTAGAGAGTATTGCCTCTCACTCCCCCTCGTTACTGAGGATTTTCCTTTTGATGAAACCACTTTGGCGTTTCGGATTATGGGAAAGATTTTCGCCTGTCTCGACCTGGAGCGCCCGGAATGGGTTACGATGAAATGTAATGCCGATTACGCCCTCGAACTTCGGGAAGTGCATCCCGAAATAGAAGGCGCATGGCATTGGAATAAGAAATACTGGAATCAGGTAAACCTTTATGGCACGCTGGAAGATGATTTCATCCAGGCCCTGATTCGCCACAGTTATTCCGAAGTAGTGAAGAAGCTCAAGAAACAGGAAAAGCTTGAGCATCCTGAAATCATGGAGGTGGTAGAGTAGTTTCTACCACTCCACCTTATCATTCAGAATCACGCCGTCGGTTGCATCTTCGGCTGTAAAGGTTTCGCCCTTATACTGCACGCAGAGCATCACGAGTGGTTCTGTATCATTATCCAAAAGTTGTGATAATGTATGAGAGAGGTTCAAAAGTAGCATGATAATGTTCATCCATACATTTTCATCGTCAGTTTGAAAGTCAACTCGTTCTGGACGCTTTGTTAGAAAAATATACGCATGTTGTGGATTCATAGCTATACGTTCAATTATTTCTTCTTTTCAGGCTATTTCCCGATCAGAGAAGTCGCTCATAATATTATTGTTTCTCCATCTTCAGGAATAATCAGGCGACTCATTTCTATTTCGTGATGCATGGCCTCGTTACGCAGAATTGCGCGTGTGGTCTGCCCATGATCGGTAGCTTCCATGTGGACTGCTATTAGTTTGATGTGAGCGGGAAGTTCATCAAGCATGGTCATAACTTCCTGTTCGTCGGGAATAATGGAACCTTCTGTTCGAGAAAATTCAGGGAATATTGCACCTCCACTGTTCACTATGATGTAATCGGGAGAAAACTGTTCTATGGTCTGACGGATACACTCCTCCCACTTGCAGTCACTCATTATATATACGGTAGGGAAACCAGATGCGGTAAGCACATAGCCGGATACCGGCCCATCATTTCTCCAATCTGTCCGAAGCCATGGTGCCCTTGGATGCGATGAATGGTTAAATCTCCAATGGTTTTGTCTTTTTCAATGCTTTCTACATTGGTAAAACCATCCTGCTTAATACCCTCTTTATCCTGCGGTTGTGTCAGGAACAGGATGTTCTTCGCTAAATGCTGTTTCACTGTCGGGTCGTAATGATCAATATGGTTGTGTGTCAGCAATACCATATCCAGACCATCCGTAATTTCATTCATCGGCATCGTAAGATGTACTCTTGGTGTCTTATATACTCCGAGGGCCGACTGCAAAGTGCCTTTTTCGGCAAGCATGGGGTCAACAAGTATCTCTTTTCCAGCATAATGAATTCGCAAAGTTGCATTGCGAATCAGTCGAATTGTAACATTTTTTTTTCTTCATAATTTGTTGTATGAGTCCACTTGAAAAAGTGGATTCTATTTAAATTAAACAATAGCCTTGGGTAGTTATATTCTGCCCTTGGCGTTAACTAACTCTGGCGAATAGTTAAGTGTTCATTAGTTGTCAAACAACTTTAGCACGCAACTACAGCCTTAAAAATGCCTCAAAATGGGGCTATTCGCTCTTTGAACTACTTATTTTGCAATTTGGAGACTTAATTGGCAGTCAAACCAGAAAAGACGGCGCATGTTCATCCAAGCGCATCTTGCAATTGCTTGCAAGCCGTGCTTAAAGAGTGTGCGATATCTGGTCTTGTTGTTTCTTGTATGGAAGCCATACTGGAACATTGCTGCTTCTACGTTGTTGCGTTTCTTCCGTTCTTCAAACGGTATGGACTCAACTTTGCGTCTGACCTCAGCCTTGTCCACATGCTCCTTCTTGAAATACCTATATGACTTCTTGCCATCGGCGTTCTCAAGGACAATCCATGGTGGTGGAGTAGTTCCTACCACTCCACCTTATCATTCAGAATCACGCCGTCGGTTGCATCTTCGGCTGTAAAGGTTTCGCCCTTATACTGCACGCAGAGCATCACGAGTGGTTCTGTACCATTGTTGCGAACGGAGCGCTTGCCGTCTGGTGCTACTCTCACCACGCTTCCCTCCTGAACTGGGAATACCTTGCCATCCACCTGGAATTCGCCCTTGCCGCTGAGGAAGAAATACAGTTCCTCGTGGTTCTTGTGAGTATGGAGGAAACCAGTCTCTGTGCCAGGAGCAAAGTTCTGGAATGAGAACTCGCCACCAGTAGCGTTTACGCTCTGACCTCCGAATACCTTTCCGGGAATCTTAATCTCAGGACCCAACTCTAAGGTGTAATCCTTGATTTCACTCATCTTACCAAAATCTGTGGCTGTGAAGTTCTCAGCCTTTGCAATAAGCTTTGTTTCTTTCATCTTTTCTGTTATTTTTAAATGTTTATATTTCTCTTTTTATTTCTGAATTGCGCTGCAAAGATACTGCGAAAAACTGGTTCCTGCAAGAGGGCACTTGGGGGTAAGATGGTTACCGGGAGGTAACTATTGTGTGGGAATGGGAGAAAGAAAAATGAAGCGTTAACTTAGATTAACTTCGTATGTTTTGTGTCTTTTCGGATATTAGTTACTTTTGTAGCCTATTGCAGAATATTACAGAGTTTTGCAGAATATTATAGATTATTGCAGAATATTATAGTAGAATATAAAGAAGATAGATTATGGCAAGAATGATAAAAGAAATGGTAGTGCAGGACTGTCCCATCCGTAACGTCCTGGCGCGTGTTTGCGACAAGTGGTCTCTACTGGTAATCTACACCCTGAAATATCATCAGGATGGTCCCCTCCGGTTTAATGCCCTGCGTAAGCTGATTCCGGATATTTCGCAGAAAATGCTTACCAGCACGTTAAAATCGCTGGAGGCTGATGGCTACGTTACCCGCAAGGCTTATGCCGAAGTGCCGCCAAGAGTGGAGTATTCTCTCACACCTCGTGCTGAAACCCTTATTCCTATTATGGATCATCTGATAGAATGGGCGCTGGATAACATGGCTGTGATTCTGAAGGATAGGGATAAGGCAGTAGGCTGATTTCCAAGATGAGTTTTCCTGAAGAATATTCCAAGATGAGATTTCCGGAAAATCATTCATTTTTTCTGTAGTTGGGGTAATGCGTGTTTTCGGGAATCTTCGTATCTTTGCACCCAGAAATCATAATTAAAACTATAAGAAAATGTATATTGAGAAAATAAAGTCACCAGCTGACTTGAAGAAGCTGGATTTGAAGGAACTGCAGGTGGTGGCTGATGAAACCAGACAGGCTGTGCTGAACCGTGTAAGCAAGCATGGCGGTCATGTGGGTCCGAACCTGGGATTCGTGGAGGCTACCGTGGCGCTTCACTACGTTTTTAATGCGCCAAAGGATAAGCTCGTGTTTGACGTAAGCCACCAATGTTATCCGCATAAGGTGCTCACCGGACGAGCTGCGGGATTCCTCGGCGATGTGGATGACATGAATGCTATTTCGGGCTATTCTTCTCCTGCCGAATGTCCGGAGTTTGACAATTTCGAGGTGGGGCATACTTCCACTTCCGTGAGTCTTGCCACCGGTTTGCAGAAGGCGCGCGACATCAAGGGAACCGATGAGAACATCATCGCCATTATCGGCGACGGCTCCCTTTCTGGCGGTGAGGCTTTCGAGGGACTGGATGAGGCTTCGGAACTCGGTACGGGCATCATCATCGTGGTGAACGACAACGAAATGTCTATCGCCGAAAATCATGGCGGAATCTACAAGAACTTGCGTGCCCTGCGCCAGAGCAACGGCACCTGCGAGCACAACTGGTTCAAGGCGTGGGGCTTTGAATACAAGTACCTGGAAGAGGGTAACGACATCGAAAAACTCATCCAGGTTTTCGAGAGCGTGAAGGATACGGATAAGCCTACCGTGGTTCACATTCACACAGAGAAAGGTCATGGATTTGCGCCAGCCGTAGCCAATAAGGAGGCTTGGCATTGGGGAATGCCTTTCAATCTGGAAGACGGTTCGCGACCAAGAAGGAATGCCGATGGAACCCTCCCGGAGGTTGCTCCAACAGAGGATTACGGCACATTATTCTCCGACTGGATGCTCAGCGAGATGAAGCAGGATAAGACCCTCATCGCCGTAACCGCCGGTACTCCTACCGCAGGTGGCTTTACTGCCGATAAGCGCCAACTGGCTGGCAAGCAGCACATCGATATGGGAATCGCCGAAGAGCAAGCGGTGGCCATGATTTCGGGAATGGCGAAGGGCGGATTGCATCCGGTCTGGACGGTTTACAGCACCTTTATCCAGCGTACCTACGACCAGATAGCGCAAGACCTCTGCATCAATTCCAACCCAGCCGTAATCAACGTGGTAGGAGGCGGAGTGAACTCGATGAACGACATCACCCACATCTGCCTTTTCGATATTCCGATGCTCTGCAGCATTCCGGGACTCATCTATCTGGCTCCAACCACCTGCGAGGAGTATTTCGCCATGCTCCGCTGGAGCATTCTGCAGGATAAGAAACCTATCGCCATCCGTGTGCCAAGCAATGGCGTGGTTCATACTTCAGAAGCCGTTGATGCTGAGTATGGTTACGAGGCAAAGTACAAGGTGATGCACCAGGGCGAGAAGGTGGCAGTCATCGCCGCCGGTTCGTTCTATCAGAAGGGCGAGAATGTAGTCCGCCTGTTGGCTGATAAGGGTATCGATGCAACGCTCATCAATCCACGTTATCTGAACGAGGTGGATGCCGAAGTGCTGGATAGCCTGAAGGCAAATCATCAGTTGGTGGTAACCCTGGAGGATGGTTCGAAGGATGGCGGATTCGGAGAGCGTATCGCCTCTTACTATGGCACTTCAGAAATGAAGGTGATGGTGAGTGGCATCAGAAAGGGACTCTACGACAGATATGATGTGCAGCAGTTGCTTTCGGATAATCGCCTGCTCGATGAGCAGATTGTGGAAGACGTTTTGTTAGTTATTAATGATTAATTATTAGTTACACGGCATAGTTAGTTTTTATTTAACGAGAAATCCAAGCCGGAGAATGATCTCTAGCTTGGATTTCTTCTGTTTTATCACGAATGTTTGTCTTAATCTCAGTCTTAAATCTTAGTCATCATCCCAGTCATTATCTCAATCATCATCATCGTCATCATCCCAATCTCTATCGTGCTTCCACTTCTTCTTGTCGTGCTTCCACTTCTTGTCGTGCTTGTGATGTTTGTGATGCTTGTCCGGCTTTCCAGGTCCATAGGTTACATGGGTTCCGCCTGGCCATCCTGGTCTTCCGTAGCTGCACTCAGGGCGAGGGCGGCGCTTGTCGTGTCCCCAGTTATGCTTTGGATACTTGGTGTAAATATGGTGAACATACACATGATTCTGCCAGCCGATAGGGCGATAGAAATAGTATGAGTTCTTGAATCTCTTCCATTGTCTGGCGGTCATCATGCGCTTGAGCTGCTTGTTGCGGTAATGCCAGCCGTAGGCATCAATGTCGCGATAGCTGCGGATGCCATTGAGATAATTGAGATTGATGTTCAGGATGCTGTTGCGCTGAACGCTGCTCAATCCCAGTTCCACCACCATCTTATCTGTGATAAAACGGGCTTCTGCCTGAATATTTGTCAGTCTCTGAGCATTCATAGATGTAATCATCATCCATATTGCTACCAATGTCATAATCATTCTTTTCATAACTATCTTCTCTTTAAAGGGTTATTACTGCATTTATTTTACTTGAAGAGGCTACTTGGTGCCGCTATCAACTTTTTGATGGTGCAAAGATAGAGAGAATAGCTGAAAACAACAAGGGGAAAACCATAATCTGATGTATGATTTTCCCTAAAAGCATCGAGGGAAACTCCCGTAATAAGATTGTAGTATCTTTTATCTGCTAATTCAAATCCTTGTAACCTCATTGACACATCCTTATTATATAAGGATACGGAGCATGGTTGGAATGCGCAGCTGGCCTCTTCCTTCACGGGCACCAAGCTCGCCCTGGTTTCTCCCTTCAAGGATGCTGACCAGTGGGACAAGGCGATGTTCGGTCTCGACCTGAGTGCCGAGAAGCAATTCAAGAACGGCATCTCCATCTTCTTCAAGGCAAACAATCTGCTCGATGCCAAGCGCAAGATTTGGAGCGAGATTGTAAAAAGCGATTATAATATCATAGCGCGATTAAATAAAAGAGAATACGTGCAGGCGACAGAGATGTAGCTTGCACGCTTTTCTTGTACAATCGGTTTAGTTTGAGATAGAAACAACGTCTTTTCTTCATCTCTCTTACCTTCTTTCTTCTTGTATTAATAATGTGTTAATCTCGGGAAAAGTCTTGGTTGGTTATAGGATAAAATGTTCTTTAACCCTA
>OLXF01001137.1_pt1 | contig 10700 bp, 10 predicted proteins | sample 1673471 | NCBI WGS metagenome assembly OLXF01 (sample SAMEA103958113, study PRJEB25191) | human gut metagenome
ATTAGATGGTCGGTGGTTCCTGACTCAGCCCCGCGGCTAAAGCTTCGCCCACCAACTGCAACTGATGCATCTGATAATAACGCCCCTGCTTTGCTAACAGTTCATGATGCGAGCCTTGTTCCACGGCATAGCCGCGATGCAATACCAAAATAGAATCTGCATCAACAATGGTAGAAAGCCGGTGAGCAATCACAATCAGCGTTGTTTGCTGGCGAATAACATTCAACGCCTTCTGAATTGCCTGTTCAGTGCCGGAATCAATGTTGGCCGTAGCTTCATCCAAAATCAAAATCTGCGGCGCTTGCACCAACACCCGCGCCATCGCCAACAGCTGCTTTTGCCCTACCGATAGGTTATTCCCTTGCTCACCGAGCTGAGTTTGGATACCGTTCGGCCAAGTCCTGACCAGAGGTGCTAGCTGAACATCCTCAAGCGCTTTCCAAACCTGAGCTTCGCTGATATCTCGTCCTAGAGTCACGTTGTTCATCACCGATTCAGCCATAACAACCGGATCCTGCTGCACCATAGCCACGCCTTCGCGTAACACCTGATGGCTCAGCGTTGGGATTGGGCGTCCGTCGATACAGATCTCTCCGCCACTAACCGGATAGTATCCCATCAGCAAATTCGCGAGCGTCGATTTACCACTGCCTGTATGCCCTACCAACGCAACGAACCCGCGGGAAGCAATATGCAAATTGATATCTTGCAGTACAGGACGGCCTTCGCGATAGGCAAATGTTACGTTATTAATATCCACACGCCCGCTTTGCAGCGGCTGAATATCACCACCATAATTCTGCTGTGCATCGTCCATCAGTTCAAAAATACGCTCACCCGCCACAACGGCCTGTTGCATCATAGATTGCTGGCTCGTGAGCTCAATAAGAGGCTCATTCAGGCGGCTTAGATAATTGATAAAAGCGTAAAGAACCCCAACGCCAATCGAACCTTCAGCACTAAAACCAAACATCATCAGCAGCCCGCAGAGGATCATGGCCGAAAACAGGCTGAGCAATGGACGCAGTAAAAAGCCTTCCAAACGAAGCGTTTGCATACGCGCTTGATAGTGAGAACGGCTAACCGCCCCCATTTTTTCACCAAATCGAGCCTGCTGACGAAATTGCTGGATCACGCCCATGCCGTTAATGACTTCGTTGAAGCCGTCATTGATATCCGCAAGATAGCTACGCACACGACGCACGACCGGCGTGCTGTAATGCTGATACACCGCCATCACCACAAATACCGCTGGGAAGATGCAGATAGAAATCAGCGCCATTCGCCAATCTAGCGTAAACATTGCCACCAGCATGGCGCCAATCAGCGCAGCGCTTTTTAACACGGTCGCGACTACGGTGACATAGAGATCTTTGATAACCTCGGTGTCATTGGTTACTCGGGAGATAAGCTGACCTACTGGCTGGTTGTCAAACGCAGAAAGAGGCTGACGCAGCGCGGCATCCATCACATCGGTTCGCAGTTGCTGTACTACACCCACCGCGGCACGATTGAACAACAATGCCTGCGCATACTGTAAACCGGCTGCAGTAAATTCAAGCAGCAGGTATAACACCGCTAATCCAACGACTAAACCCAGTCTGAGATCGCCTTTGGCCACCACATTATCGATGAAATAACTGATAATGATTGGCCCACAGACCTCTGCCGCTGCCGCAACCCAAAGCATGACCACGGCTATTGCCAACGGTTTTTTGTAGGGACCACCGTAAGCCAGTAGACGTTTCAGCGTCGGCCAGAGCTGTTTGATATTACGCATTATCTGGCTCCTGAGTCTGAGTGTCTGGCTCATCAAGCTGAGCTTCTATTTGTTGGAAGCGATGCATATCGCGATACCAACCGCTTTGCTGACTGAGTTCAGTATGCTGACCACGTTGAGCAACCACGCCTTGCTGTAAGACCAGAATTTCACTCGCTTCAGTGAGTGCAGATAGGCGGTGAGCGCTAATAATGACGGTTCGGTTCTGCCCCCACTCGCGCAAATTATGTAGGATCTGATATTCCGTCCGACCATCAACCGCTGAAAGTGCATCATCCAGAATCAAGATCTCGGCATTAAGCAACAGAGCACGCGCAATAGAGATGCGCTGTTTTTGTCCCCCCGAGAGCATCACCCCGCGCTCCCCGACTTCGGTTTGGTATCCTTCTGGTAAACGCAGAATGTCCTCATGCACGCTAGCCAGCTTAGCGACGCGCTCAATGTCTTCCTGCGTGGCATCCGGCTTACCCAAAGCGATATTCATCGCCACAGAATCAGAGAACAGGAATGGCGTCTGGCTGACGACCGCCAATCGGGTACGCCATTCATCCAGACGCAGTTCACGTAAAGAAATGCCATGGAAACTGATTTCTCCCCGATCGGGGTCGAACTGGCGCTGGATCAGCGAGAGCAGCGCACTTTTCCCCGAGCCCGTTGGCCCGCATAGGCCTAACATCTGCCCAGGCGCGAGATTAAAGTTCACGTTATACAGCACGGGATGAGTGTCTTCGCTGTAAGCAAAGCTTTCAACGTTAACGATCAGCTCACCTCGGCCTTCTGGCAGCGTTTTGTCACCATCAGTCACGGTTGACTGCTCCGATAGCATGCTGCGAATACGGCTGTAGGCAGCGCTTCCACGCTCAACGATGTTAAACATCCAAGCTAGCGCCAACATTGGCCAAATCATCAGCCCGAGATACATCACAAAGCTGGTCAATTGGCCTAAGGTTAGATGCCCATGTATGACCATCACTCCGCCGCCGCCAATGGCCAACAGGTTAGCGCAGCCAATCGCGATGAAGATAATCGGGTTAAAGCGCGCATCGACTTTCGCCACATGCATATTGCGCGATCCCGCTTCCGCAGCAACCTTGGCAAAGCGCTTAGATTGGTGGTTTTCAAGCCCGAAAGATTTGATCATGCGAATACTGGTTAAACTTTCCTGCGCCTGATCGTTCAGCATCGAGAAAGCGGCCTGAGCAGACTTAAAACGCGAGTGAAGCTGCTCGCCCTGATGTTTAATCACGATGGCCATGATTGGCATCGGAATAAGCGATAAGAGAGTGAGTTCCCAGCTAATCTGAGTGCTCATGACGAATAATACCGCCAACCCCATCACCAGAGAGTCCACCAGCGTCAATACCCCTTCCCCAGCTGCAAAGACGACACGGTCAACGTCATTAGTCGCTCGAGCAATCAAATCACCGGTACGATGGCGCTGATAAAATGACGGCGCCTGATTGCTCAACTGACGATAGTATTTTTCACGCAGCTCAACGGCGAGCAGATAAGAAGCACCGAATAAAAGCACGCGCCAAACGTAGCGCAATAAATACACCACCACCGCAATCGCCAATAAGATAGCGATCCAGAACATAATGGTGGTTCCAGACATATGCTGTTTCGATACGCCGTCAATCACAATCCCCACGATGCGCGGCGGCACCAGTTGGAGAATAGCAATCACGACTAATAAAAGTACGGCTCCCAGATATCGCCGCCATTCACGGCGAAAATACCAGCCTAATTGGGCAAATAATCTCACGTAGTTTTATTCCATAACCCGCTGCGGGCTCTGATTTATCCCCGTAACACTCCAAGTTGCATGTGCGTTGGCTGCGTTTGTTCACCTTAGTCATAGAACTATCTATGCCGCTAGGGACTCAACAACTTGCCGCCTTCCTGCAACTCAAATTATTTAGGGCATACATGCTGTATATTTAAACAGCACTAGGATAACACCGATAGGAAACGTAGGTAACCGCCTGATGGGCAATTTGTCCGTTTTTATTCGCCGACAGGCAAAATCGTGGTGCTTTTGATCTGTTCCATCGCAAAGCTAGAGGTCACGTCACTCAAGCCTTTCACCGCATTAACTAATCGCTTATAAAACGCATCATAGCTTTTCATATCAGCGACTTGCACCTGCATCAGGTAATCGTATTCACCCGCCATACGATAAAAGGCCAGAATTTCAGGCATGTGCTCAACCTGCTGCACAAAATGGTGATACCACTCGCTGCTATGATGCTGAGTTTTAATCATCACAAAGGCGGTTAATCCCAAGCCAAGCTTATCTTTATCCAGCAACGCGACTCGCCCGACGATGTAACCATCGTCTTCTAAGCGTTTGAGGCGCTTCCAGCAAGGTGTCGAAGTGAGGTTGACCGCATCAGCCAGTACCTGCAACGACTGGGTGCAATCGCGTTGCAGTAACGCCAGTAGTTTTCGATCTGTTTTATCTAACATATATCGCTTCTGGAGAAATATTTTCTCTTATTAGGCCAATATGAAGTCTATATAGCAACTTATTTTTCTGCAAAAGCAGATAGTCTTAACGCATAAGTTCTGACCGACTCACACAGGCCAATATCATGAACAACACTTGGGTAAAGCACGCTATTAGCGAGATAGAAGCTGATTTCCAGCGTTCCGCGGATACACATCTTATTCGTTTGAATCTGCCGACATTTCCAGGCATCTATCTGTATCTCAAAGACGAAAGTACTCATCCAACCGGCAGCTTGAAACATCGTCTGGCTCGTTCGTTATTTTTATATGGCTTGTGCAATGGCTGGATCAAAGAAGGCACGACGGTCATCGAAGCGTCCTCAGGCAGTACGGCGGTCTCAGAAGCCTATTTTGCTCGTCTGTTGAATCTGCCTTTCATCGCCGTTATGCCCTCGTGCACTGCACGTAAGAAAGTCGAACAGATCGAGTTTTACGGTGGACGCTGTCATTTTGTCGATCACGCCAGCCAGATCTATGCCGTTTCAGAACAGTTGGCCAAAGAGCTCAACGGACATTACATGGATCAGTTCACCAATGCCGAACGAGCAACGGACTGGCGGGGTAATAATAATATTGCCGATAGTATTTTCCGCCAGATGGAGCGCGAACCTTACCCTGTTCCCACCTATATTGTGATGAGTGCAGGCACAGGTGGCACATCAGCAACCTTGGGCCGCTATATCCGCTACCAAGGGCATCCAACCCATCTGATGGTTGTCGATCCGGAAAACTCCGTGTTTATGGATAGTTATTTGCAAAAAGACCGTACGATTACCGGCACCTGCGGCAGCAAAATTGAAGGCATCGGCCGCCCACGCGCCGAGCCATCATTTATACCAGAAGCTATCGACAGCATGATGCGCGTTCCCGATGCTGCCAGCATTGCAACAATTCACTGGTTGCAAAAAGTACTCGGTCGTAAAGTCGGCGCCTCAACGGGCACCAATATGTGGGGCGCGCTCGATTTAGCACGTCAGATGCGAGAGCGTGGTGAAAAAGGCTCAATCGTCACCCTGCTGTGCGACAGCGGAGAACGCTATTTAGAGACTTATTACGATGCGGGATGGGTGAACGCCAACATCGGCGACTTGAGCCAATATAGTCAGCAGCTAGAGTCGCTGTAATGTCAGCGTTTATACGCAAAAAAACCGGACAGCTGCATGCAATATGCGGCTGTCCGGTGGCTGAAAAAGAATCCTCGTTATTCGGGGGAATGGTGAGGTTTTTTAGGTGAACTCAGCCAAGTATTCAACTGTTTAGCCACCGCCTGATGCTGGCAGTGGCCGATAATCTCTAAATGCGGCAGACTTGCCTTAAGCTGCGGCAATGCGTTACCCATGATGTAGCCTTTTCCCACCATGCCAAGCATTTCTCGGTCGTTCATTGCATCACCAAATGCCATACAGTCAGCAAGATCGATATCTAAATGGTTGCACAAGTGACTTAGCGCCGAGCCTTTATTTGTCCCTTTTGGCAGAACCTCTAAGCAATCGTAGGCAGAAAAACAAAAATCGACAGCGTTGCCAAAATGCTGCAGTAGGCGAGCCTGCAATTGTATTAGAGCGTCATGATCGCCACAGAAGCAGATTTTACTGATGCCAAAGGCGGGCAATGAACGCAGCGGCATAATTTTATAACCAAATCCATTTTCCGCGTGGGGCGTTAACAATTCAGGAAGTTCATTCGTAGTAAGCCAGCCATCATCCCTAAATACATGCATCGAGGCGTCAGTGCCCCAATGCGAATGCAACACTTCTTGCGCAATTTCTGGCGAAAGATCCTGAGCAAAGAGATTATTCCCCTCGCAGTCGTGAACCCGGGTTCCATTGCCGGTGATCATGTAACCATGCAGTCCTAAACGGCGCGCAATGGTTCGAACTTCAAGGAAATGGCGACCGGTCGCAAAAGTCAATGAAACGTTTTGTTCAAGCAAGCGATGCAGCGCATCTAAGGTTTCAGCGCCAACCTGATGATCGGGCATTAATAGAGTGCCATCCATATCAAAGGCAGCTAAACGAACCATACCGAAACCTCTTTTTGTGACCGAGATATTGAGTGGCTCAGTATGGCGTGGCATTTACGGAACTAATAGTGAACAATTAAAGAAAATTGTTCAGGATTTAGCGATGCGACTGTTACAAAGGCTCAGTCAATATCAACGTTTAAATCAGTTCGCCGGTGATGAGCCCATTTCCACCACCGTGGCTGAACTGGCGAGTGTCTTTTGTTGTAGCGAACGACATGTCCGTACCCTGCTTACCCAGCTACAAGCATTAAAATGGCTGGAATGGCATGCAACGGCAGGCCGTGGCAAACGAGCCCGCCTCCACTGCTTAATTCCAGAACAGCAACTGCGCGCGACTCTCATGCAGCAATTGCTGAAAATTGGCGATCACCAAAATGCATTGAAACTGGCCGAGCGCGATCCTAGCCATTTGAATGAACTGCTGATGCCTCATCTGGGCGGCCAGTGGGATTCCGATCTGCCCACGCTACGTATCCCCTACTACCGTACGTTAGAACCCATCGACCCTTTGACGCTCACTGGGCGAGCAGAGCAGCATCTTGCACATACTATTCATGCAGGACTCACCCGTTTTGTGACCGGTAATCCTATTCCTCAGCCGGATTTGGCCCATCACTGGCAAACCAGTAGCGACGGTCTACGTTGGCAGTTTTTGCTACGCAGCGATCTACGTTGGCATAACGGGCAACCGATATCCGCAGAACAGCTAGTACAAACTTTAGAGCATCTGCGTTCGCATCCACGCTGCGGCAGTTTCCTCGATAGCATTGAGCAGATCTCATTGCCCCATGCACTCTGTCTCCGTTTTACATTAAAGCGTCCGGACTATTGGCTAGCCCATCGTTTAGCCGATATGCTGTGCCTGCTCCCTCATCCTGATTTTGCTGAGATCGGGGCAGGACCTTTCCGCCAAATCAGCTCGTCAGATATGCTAATTCGGCTTGAGCAGCACAGTAGCTATCATCTGCACCGCCCTTATCTACATGCCATCGAATATTGGATCACATCAAGCCCCGATCAATTGTCCGTTGCCCCCAGTTGCCAACACCCAGTAAAAATCACTATTGGACAATACGAGGAGTTAGACAGCGTACGTCCGGTACAACGGAGTACCAGCGTGGGCTTTTGTTATATCGCTATCAATCAAAAACGAGGAAAACTCACCGAGATACAAAGACGCTATTTAACGACGCTCATCCGCGAAGAGAATACGCTGAACCAATTGCCGATTGAGAATGGTTTGATCGCACGTAGTAGTGAAATGTTGTCTGGGTGGCCATTACCTGAACCAACCACTGAGCCCGTCAGTTTGCCGCCAAAACTCACATTGCTCTATCACCCTCCCGCTGAGCTCACCGCGCTCTCTGAACGCTTACAGGAGCGCCTTGCTCAAGCGGGATGTGAACTGGAAGTTCGCTTCCATGATGGCAAACGCTGGGAATCACGCGAACAGTTTGAAGATGTTGACATTGTTTTAGGCGATCGACTCATCGGAGAGTCACCGGAGATGGCACTGGAAAACTGGCTGAGAGTCGATATTCTCTGGCAAGCCATTTTGAGTCACACCGAGCAGTTACAATGTCGTGCGGTGCTTGATGACGTGCAACTCATCAGCGATGAAACCCTGCGACACTATGCTCTTCGCGATTACTATGCCCATCTGATGCAGCAGGGCATTATCATGCCGCTGTTTAACTATCAGTATCAGATCAGCGCGCCCCCAAGAGTTGAAGGCGTGATCCTCACCGCTTACGGATGGTTTGATTTCAGCCAAGCGTGGGTGCCAGCACCAACAGATTAAAGGTCAGGCTGTTCATCCCTTCACGCAGCCGTTACCATATACTGAACCGATTTAAATTATAGATAGCGCAATGGCAGGCAATTTTTTGTCTGCCTCTGTTTTTTTGAACTATAGAGGTAAGGCGATGAAACGCGCGGTGGTAGTATTCAGTGGCGGTCAAGATTCCACAACTTGTCTGATTCAGGCATTAGATCAATATGATGAAGTGCATTGCATCACATTTGATTATGGCCAACGCCATCGTGCCGAAATCGACGTGGCGCGCGATCTCGCTATTAAACTGGGTGCTTCGGCACATAAAGTCTTGGATGTGGGTTTACTCAATGAACTGGCTATCAGCAGCCTGACTCGTGACAACATCCCCGTTCCCACCGAAAGCGAAGATGGTATCCCAAACACGTTCGTACCAGGTCGAAATATTCTGTTTCTCACGTTAGCCGCAATCTACGCCTATCAAGTTCAGGCAGAAGCAGTGATTACTGGCGTATGTGAAACCGATTTTTCTGGCTACCCAGACTGCCGTGATGAGTTCGTTAAGGCTCTCAACAAAGCGATTACGCTCGGTATGGCACGCGACGTTCGCTTTGAAACTCCGCTAATGTGGCTGAACAAAGCCGAAACTTGGGCCTTGGCCGATCATTACCAAAAACTGGATCTGGTACGCCGAGAAACGTTGACCTGCTATAACGGTATTCAGGGCGACGGTTGTGGCGAATGCGCAGCCTGCCATTTGCGTTCTCACGGGTTAAATGAGTATTTGGCAAACCAAGCAGTCGTCTCCGCCAGCCTGAAAGAAAAAACCGGTTTATAACATTTACGAAGCCGCTATGTTTTTTACACTGGCGGCTCAGCCAATGTCCCTTCACTTATTTCCGCTCAATTCCAGCAAGCGATCGCGTAAGGCTCCCTCTAGGGGCAACGCTTTTTGCGTTTTCAGATCGGTGCACACAAACGTTAATGCCGCATCAATAATGATTTCATTATCGGATGTGCGGGTAATCGTTTGATTTAAAATACCGCTTCGACCATTGAGCTGATGAAGTTTGCTCTCAACAATTAACTCATCATTCAACACTGCACCGCGACGATAGTTAATATTTAGGTTCACTACCATAAAAGCAATGGCTTCTTTCATCATTCTCGGATCGACTTCATTTCCATTTAGACGGTAGACCTCGCCTCCATCCACTGTTTGTCCTTCAATCCATTTGCGGCTCAGCAGCGTCTGTCCAGCTATCGGCAACACAATCACCACGGCGACAAGGCAGAATACCGCTGCCAGCACCTTAGCCGAATGCCCGTGTCCATTCGCTGTCTGTTTTTCGCGCTTATGCAGCGCCGAATCCAGTTTTAGCCTTGCCACCTCCTTCTTGCTGGTATAATGCTCCCCTGTCGTGAGGAACCATTGCAGGTCAATGCAGGCTTGTATCAGTTCTCTGTCTCGCTTTCCTTCCGGCCGGGCGCTTTCGGCATCAATAATCGCGTCCAACCGATTCAGCATCTCCTGCTGTGAAAGTCCCTGCGTTTTCAGGCTTTCCAAAAGCTCTGCGCCTTTGTTACTTGCCATGTATTGTTCCTCCCTTACTTTATAATTTGGTAAATCATCAAAAGCGTACCCACAATCGGCACAATGATGAAAATTTTTCCTTGACTAACCAGTCGCGCCTTCTTTCGGATTCTGCGAATCGCTGCACGAATCCCTTCAAGCGTTCCGCCGCTGGCGTGCTGAATCTCTTTTGCGCTTTTCTCGCGTATAAAATAATCCTCAAAGATTTCCTTCTCGTTCAAAGAAAGCATCCTGAGGATTGTTTCAATTTTCTCACGCTGTTCTTGCTGCTCATACCATGCTTCCAGCCGTTCCTGCGCTCTCTTATCTTCAATCTGCATCACTGCCGGATCGTCAATATCGACCGCCTGCCGAGATGTTTTCGTCGATGCGCGTACACGAAGATTATCAATCTTGTTGTAGACCGTTTGCGTGAGCCAACCCAAGATGCACGGATGATGCTTGAGCTGATCATATTTATTCCATGCCATTTCAAATGCTTCAATGACGCAATCTTCGATTTCGTTGCGCAAAATCGGATCGTTTCCAGCGCGCCGTCTTGCTCTTACAACCAGAATATCGTAGTTCTCGGCGAAACATTCGTGAATCCATTGATTCCTATCTTGTATGCTCATGGATTTTTCTCCCCGCGCATAGCTTCAATCAATGTCTGCATTGTTCGACAGACGACGTCTTTCTGGTTTTCATCACAGGCCATCAGCATATTTATAACCTGTTCACACTTTACATCTGCCTGATGCTTATCCATCTTGAAAAGATAGTCTGCTGACATATCCAAAGCATTGATAAGGGTATACAGCGTTTCAGCCGTCGTGTTCACTTTTCCTTTTTCAATCGTTCGCTCGGATAAGCCTGTTTTCTCACTCAATACGCGTCGAGAATACCCTTTATGCCGTCTGGCTTCCCAAATACAGGAACCGATGTGCTCAATCACGTCATTACGCACTGTATTCACCTCGGTTTAATCCTATAATACCAGATTTTCAGCTTCAACCACCTTGTAGTTCCAACAATA
>OLXF01001140.1_pt1 | contig 10694 bp, 6 predicted proteins | sample 1673471 | NCBI WGS metagenome assembly OLXF01 (sample SAMEA103958113, study PRJEB25191) | human gut metagenome
GTGATTACCTGATATTTATCCTGAACCTGGATAACACCAAATTCTTCCACAACTTCAGTCTTTTGCTGCGCCATGGCAACAGAAGACACACCAGCTAAAGCCAGTAACATTAGAATCTTTTTCATATACCTTAAAATAGTTAAGTGGTTAATTAAACTCTTTATCATTCAAACTGTCTAATTAACGCCAACAGAACTAAAAGGTTCTGAATATTTGTACTTTTTTTGCCTTGATGCAAAAGAAAGTACTCTTCCTTATTTGGAGAAAAGCTTTTCTATGTCGTCTTCTTTAATGGTCGCCAGCACCGTCTTTCCGTCCGGAGTATAATTCGGGGATGGGCATGCAAACAGATTGTCCACGAGATTGGACATTTCCTCGTTGCTCAGCACTTGTCCATAGACGATGGCCGCAGCACGTGCCAAGGTCGATGCAAGAATTGTCTGCACCTCTTCCTTAACGTCATTCCCTTTTTCCATAGCAGTATGTACCATATTCCGGACCAATTCCACCGGGTTCAACCCCTCTATGCCCGAAGGTATGCCGTTGATGGCATAGCTACCGCCACCCAGCGGGCTCAAATCGAAGCCTACTGCCGACAAATCTTCCAATATACCGTCCAGCACGGCAGCTTCCGAAGCCGGCAACTGGATAATCTCCGGAAACAATACCCCCTGCGATACCCCTTGTTTCTGTCGAATCTGACTCATATAGCGGTCGAACAATACCCGGACATGCGCCCGATGCTGGTCTATCAGCATCAGACCCGATTTAACGGAAGTCAGAATAAAACGCCCCTTGAACTGGAAGTGTTGCGCTCCTTTCTCTACCGTTGCCTCATTGCCATAGAAAGAGGCGCTTGCCCCGGAAAGAACCGTTTCCTGGAAATAAGGAACCCTCTCCTCCTCTCTTGGAGCCGTACCGGTAACCGCATCCTCTGCAAAAGGTTCTTCCTCCATCGGCTCGTTCATCCTGCTGGCTTTTTCCAAACCGGAATAAAGCCCCTCCCACTCCACTTTGGGACGCGAATAATTGCCACCACCTCCATAGGAAGAAGCGGAAGACGTCTTGAAGGGATTGAAATCCGTGTTATAGTGTACCTTCGGAGGCTCTATCGGACGAGCCTGCTCGAATGCAGGAATATCCGGCATGTCCTCGGTATCAAAATCGATAGTAGGTATAGCGCTAAACTTACCTAAGGATTCCTTGACCGCAGCCGACAGAATCTGCCAGATAGCCTGCTCATTCTCGAACTTAATCTCCGTCTTCGTCGGATGGATGTTCACATCGATATTGGCAGGGTCTACCTCGAAATAAATAAAGTAGGAGATTTGCTCACCGGCAGGAATCAGCTGTTCATAAGCATCCATCACCGCTTTGTGGAAATAGGGGTGACGCATATAGCGCCCGTTCACAAAAAAGTATTGGTGCGCTCCTTTCTTGCGCGACGTTTCCGGCTTGGCTACAAAACCGGAAATCTTTATCATGGTCGTATTGACGTCGACGGACAGCAACTGCTGATTCAGCTTCTTTCCGAAGACTGCCATGATGCGTTGCCGCAAAGGCATTACCGGAAGATTGAACAATTCCGTATCATTACTATACAGATAGAAGGCTACCTCAGGATGCACCAACGCTATACGCTCGAATTCCGTAAGGATGTTGCTCAACTCCGTAGAGTTCGCTTTCAGGAATTTGCGCCGGGCAGGAATATTGAAGAATAGGTTCTTGATGGAAAAATTGCTTCCCTTAGGGCAGGAAACGGCTTCCTGGCTCTCGACTTTAGAGCCGGCAATCAGCAGCCGCGTCCCCAGCTCCTCGCTGACCGGACGTGTTTTCAACTCCACTTCAGCTACCGCTGCTATAGAAGCCAACGCCTCTCCACGGAAGCCCATGGTGCGTAGGGCAAACAAATCGGCAGCCTCGCGTATCTTTGAAGTCGCATGACGTTCAAAAGAAAGGCGCGCATCCGTTTCGGACATACCCTTCCCGTCATCAATCACCTGAATGCAGGTCTTGCCCGCATCGGTAATCAGCACATGTATTTCCCCTGCTTCGGCATCAATTGCATTTTCCACCAATTCTTTCACAACAGATGCCGGACGCTGAATCACCTCTCCGGCAGCAATCTGATTGGCAACCGAATCGGGCAGCAAATGAATGATATCGCTCATGATAATGTTTAATGATTAGGGATTAATGATTAATCATTATTAAATGATTCCGTTACTGATGGCATACCACAGATAAATCAACACAGCCATGACAACAAGGATTATGCCCAAATGCATCGGCTTACGTCCGCTCTCCTTACGCCGCTTCAGGTGAGTTGTTCCTTCTATGAATTTGCCCCGTATATCCTCGGGCGAGAATTCCTTTTCCGGCAGCATACCCAGGTCACGCTTGGCGTTTTCTTCCATCTTCGCCAACTTCTCTTTCCGCTCATCCACATAGATATAGCTATGATTGAAGCCACGAGGCTTCCGCATTGCAAACATTCCCATGACGCTACTTATTATTTCGTTTAATATGCATATTCCTTGGCGAAGTTACAGGTTTCCGGTCACTTTTCTTCAATACTTCACCTGCTTTTTTAGCCCTCCACTCGAAGATGTCCTCCTTGTTGAGCGGACGGATGTAGTCGAACCAGACAAAAGAAGGCAGCTTGCTCTTATCTGGTGGAATCTGGTCCAGAGGATAGGCTGTACCGGTAGTCTTTCCAACAAAGACTCCGCGCTCCATCCTTCTCTCCTTCAAGTACATTTTCAAAAGTCCGCCTTCCGAATAGTTCATCATAATCAGCGAACTGTCCTTCTCCTCTACCGGATAATACACCACCAGTACATTGCCGTTCACCTCCACCAGACGCATGTCTCCATCTATAAAGAAAGCTTTCATCTCCTTACCGGAAACTTGGTTATAATGAATACTGTCCTTCTTCTCTACCGTCAAGGCCTGGTTGATGATATGTGCCCAGTCGATGGTACTGTCGTTCATGTAAATTTTAATTTCCTCACCCAGCAACTGCTGTTCCCCGTGCCACAAGATAGGGTCGGTATACATCGTCATGCAAGAGTCCTTGGAATTATACACCAACGAATCGCATACGGCCTGCACATCCGTGCGATAAGCACGCACCTTATGATAGGCACGCATCTCCCGGTACATGGAATCGGTATTCATATGGTAGGTAATCAGCCGCAAAGTATCACCGTGCATAAACAGACTGTCGCCCTGCGAATAGTCGATAGCTACGGCACGTTTGGTGGCAACGGCGCTTCCGGTCAGTTCGTTGTAGAAACAGTAATCGCCGGTCAACATGTTCCGGTTGACCGTATCATTCATCTGTACATTGTCAAAAGCCTCGCCGTATCCCAAGATGCGGTCGTAGAAAAGGCTGTCACCGGTCAGTTTCTTGCCGTCGTTGGTCAGTACGGAACGGTCGAGCAGCTCTGCCTGCTCAGTAGTCGTATTGTACACGCCACGTTCGGAATAGATATGATTCTGGTCACTCACAATATCGGAGGGACCTAGAATGGTAGCAATCTTGGTAGCTGTACTATACTTCAAGGTATCCGAAGTCAAGACAAACTTCGGGTTGACCAGCTTCACGTCGTGGTTGAAGACAGCCAACTTGGTGGCAGGGCTATATTCTCCCCACTCGGAAGTCAGCACATTATCCTCGTCGGTCAGCGTACCGCCTTCGAAGTAATAACCCAAATCGTACAGACGGTCATAGTTCAAACTGTCGGTTGTCAGCACCGTATTACGATTTATCATACGTACATTCTCACGCAGCATGGCCAGCTGCGACATGCCGTCATAATACAGATAGTCTCCATAGATGAACAAGGTGTCGCCCTGCTCCATACGCACATTGCCGAATGCCTCCACAGAATTTATCTTTTCGAATATCAGCGCACTATCACAGAACATGTACATACTGTCATGCTTCATCCTCACCGAACCGATGAGTACCTGCACATCAGGACGCAACTGTTTGTCTGCCTGCGCCTCATCTGCGTACAACAAATCGACGCGCGTCTTCTTCTTTTCCGACGTCTCCGTCTTTTTCTGTTCAATCGAGTCCACTTTCCTCTTCTCCGGTGCACCAGTACTCTTCTTTTTGTCCTGCGCACTCAGCAGACAGATGCCAAACAAGCATAGAATGCCTACCAGGAGGTATCTATGCTTGTTCAGGAAATGATTTTTTGTATTCTTCTTTTGCATACAAATCCATGTAAATCCTTCCGGATTATTCTTTGATCCAGCCCGGATACTTGAACGTACAGTTATTCTTCCAATTATCCTTGATACGGACATACGTGTGCTTCTGCTTCTCACGAATCCACTTGTCCAGCACTTCGTCGCGGCGTTTCTCCAACACAATCTCTTTCAAGTTCTGATAGTCATCGGCAATGGTAGCCTTGTGTCCCGTCGTACGGCTCTTCAGTTTCACAATCACACACTCTTCTTTTCCGGTCTTTTGCGGAATCATGGTGAAGGCTTCGGAGATTTCGCCCACTTTCATCTTATCCACCACCTTGGCTATTTCAGGGGGAAGTTCCTGCATCTCAAAACGGGAAGTATTCGTATTGGGATTCGGCAACAAACCATGATTGTTACGCGTATCCTTATCCTGCGAAAGCACTGAGGCAGCCTCTTCAAAAGAGAACTTGTTATTGCGGATATCATCGGCAATAGAATCCAAACGGGCACAACCGGCAGCCAGAGCTTCTTCCGGAATATGCGGTTTCAACAGAATGTGGCGCGTTTTAATACGGTCACCGCGCTTCTCTATCAACTGAATGATATGGAAACCATATTCAGACTCTACAATCTTGGAAACCTTGCTGGGGTCTTGTAAGTTGAAAGCTACATTGGCATAAGCGGGGTCCAGCATACCGCGTCCCGAAAACTCTATTTCACCGCCACGCATGGCCGAGCCACGGTCCTCGGAGTACAGACGAGCCAACATGGAAAAGCTTTCGCCCTTATTGACACGGTCGGTATACTCACGCAGACGCCTCTTTACATCTTCTATTTCCTCCAAAGGAACCTTAGGCTGCTGAGTGATAATCTGCACCTCCACCTGGGTAGGGATATAAGGAATGCTGTCCTGCGGCAAATCCTTGAAGTAACGGCGCACCTCAGCCGGAGTTATCTTAATCTCACCCACCAGTTTCTGCTGCATCTTCTGAACCTTCAATCCTTCACGGGCATTCTCGCGCAGCGTTTCACGAATCTGACTGGAAGTCTTGTTGAAGTATTCCTCCATTTTCTCGCGCGAACCGATGTTGGCGATGTACATGTTCGTCATATAGTCCACACGCTGGATAACCTCACTCTCGGATACTTCGATACTGTCGAGGGCAGCCTGGTGAAGATACAGCTTCTGCACGGCTATCTCCTCCGGTATCACGCAATAAGGGTCACGGTCAAATTTGCGTCCTTCATACAATGCACTCATGCGTGCTTCTTCCACTTCGGACTTCAGTATAGCCTCGTCACCTACTACCCACACTACCTCGTCAATTACGTTGTCTTGTCCATAAACGGTAGAACCGACTAATAGCGTCAAGGCAAATAAAATTACAAACTTAAAGTTCATACACTGTTTCATTCTTGGTGTCTTATTCTAAATAATATTTAATCTTGTCTCTTTTCACCGCCCGTTGGTACAAATCATCCTTCACTTGCTTCATGAATTCCACCTGCTTCACGTTCAGCAGCATATCCTTCACTTGCCTACGGGCAAACTCATAGGGTTCCTGCTCTCCCACCGGGCGATAATCGCTCACATTCAGGAAATAATGGAAAGCCGTATCCTTCAGCTCTACATGGCGATTCTTGTCCAGATACTCGTCCACATTAGGAACCTTCAAGGGCAGCATATCCAGCACTTCCGATACCGGCACCCATTTATCATAAAAATACTCATACTTCACAGCATTCTGCAGACTGTACTTTTCCAGATGTTCCACCGCCTCACGGGTTTCCGTCTTGTACCAGCGACGGACATTGCCCAGCTGCGGGGCTGTCAAAGGAACTTTGATGAACAAGCCTTTCATCAACGGACGTTCCACCTTGAAGAGCGCCTGGTTCTTCTCGTAATACTCCGTCAAGTCTTGTTCTGAAATCTCCTCTGATAGCCGCTGATGTATTAAAGCCTGCTGATAGGTATGCATTATCAATGCTTTGCGATAATTCTCCACAAGTTTATCAATCTCACCGTTATTGGGAATATTGCTCTGCGCTTTATCGTACAGCAAAATATCTTCCACCCAATTACGGATATAATGTTCTGCAAACAACAGACTGTCGTCTTTGGACAAACCGGCAGGAAGTACCGATTGCAAATCTTCCCGGTAAAGGAAATTGCCGTCCAACTCCACTAACGGTGTCCGCCCTTTATGGTCGTGCTGCTCGCTGCACGCCGCACAGAGAAGGAAAATTAAAAGCCCAAAGCAGGTTGTTCGCATCACCAACTGATATTTACTTCGTTTTGAGGTACGAAGATAGTGTTTTAATCGGTTGCATCAGTGATTATTAACGGTTTTTAAAACCTCTTGGTCAATTTCAACCTTACCGGCAGCACGCAACTTTGCCACCCAATGCGTTTCCAAATAGTTCCGATAAGCGGTTACGAGCGGCTCTCGCACCTCTTGCCAACTATCCGGTCCCTTCTGCTTACGACCTTGTACAGCAGTAAAGGGAAATGACAAAACCGGGGTTGCATCCTTCCCTTTGAACACCAAATCATCCACATATGCATTATCACCGGGGGCAAATAATCCTTGCTCTGCCTGCACCTTGGGAGTATCGCCGGCATTGAAGGTGAGACGGATGGCATCCATCCACTCCTCTTCCGGAATCTGTTTCAGAAATTTCCGTACTTGCTTCGCCACCCGCTTGGTAGTACAATGCAGCACAATACCCTTATAACGCGGTTCGTCCCAATGGAAGTCCGAACGGTGCGCCTCAAAATATGCTTTCAATCCCGCTTCATCCACCACACTCCTCTTTCCCACTTCACGGTCAGTGATTTCGGCAAGCAACATGCTGTCACGATGCCCCTGCACCAACGCACAGAATTCGGGATGCTTCAATTCCAGACGGGAGTTTTCATAGTCCAGAATCGTTTTTACTGTAAAAGCCTCCAACTGTCTGCGCGTCCCTGCCGGATAAACAGCGGCAAATCCGGCAAACTCTTTTCCACCGTATGCCTTGCCATCCAGTGTAAACAATACACGAGAAGTGCTTCCTTTGGCCAGCAGTTCGTCGATACCGGCTTTATCCGGCATATAGTGATATTCTTTCTTCAGTTTATCCACAAAAGCCCGCGTTCCTTTATCCATTCCATGACGACGGGTTTGACAACGGATTATCTTGTCCTTCATCCTCTCAAAAGGAAGGATTTCCTGCTGTTCGAGTACTTTCACGATATGAATGCCTTGAGGAGTGAGGAACGGACGGGAAATCTCTCCGGCATTCAACCCGAATACAATATCCTCAAACTCCACCGGCATCTGCAGCCAACCCACCCAAAATGCTTTCTTCTCATCGGAAAATTGCTCGACGCAAGCATCGAAAGACGGCACAGCTCCCCCTTCCTTTGCAAGAGCCCTGTAGATAGAATCCATCCTGGACTCCATCTCACGTAAGGTATGACCGGAAATATTCTGGGGGAGATATTTAAAAATATGCTTCACATATACCCGGCCCGCACGCCGGCCGGATTTCATCTTGTCATAATACTGCCGTGCCTCCTGCTCTGCCGTCTCCTCATCTGTCAAGTATGATTTAATCAGACAGCGGCGATACTCATCCTGCTCCTTCTGGAAGACACGGGAAGTATCCAATCCCGCAACTTCGGCAGCCTCTATTTTCAGCCTGAAGTCTATAAACTTATTCACATATGCATCCAATGCCTTCCGGCCTGCACCGACAGAGGTACCGCCCTTATTATAGCTACGTTCGAATTCAGAACGGAGGACCTCCTTTCCATTGATACGCATCAGTACCGGATCGTCCTGGGCCGAAACAGCCAATCCGAACCCGAGGAAGAAAAACACCCAAAACAATCTAACCATAAGCACCATCCGTTCTTTTTATACGGCTGCAAATATAAACAAAATGCCCGGAAAGCGGCAATCTCTCTCCGGGCATTCACTATTATTTTGTTATTATCTTACTCTGGACGGCTATAGTTCGGTGCCTCACTGGTTATAGATACATCATGCGGATGGCTTTCGAGTACACCTGCATTAGTAATGCGGGTAAACTTAGCATCGTGCAGTTTCTCTATATTGGCTGCACCGCAATAGCCCATACCGGCACGCAGACCGCCAACCAACTGATAAATCACTTCATACAAAGTACCTTTATAAGGAACGCGGGCAGCAATGCCCTCTGGAACCAATTTCTTCACGTCACTGGTACCGCTTTGGAAGTAGCGGTCCTTGGAACCATTTTCCATAGCTTCCAGCGACCCCATACCCCGATAGGACTTGAACTTACGACCGTTGAAAATAATCGTATCGCCCGGAGACTCTTCCGTTCCGGCAACCAGCGAACCGATCATCACGCTGTAACCACCGGCAGCCAACGCCTTCACTACGTCACCCGAGTAACGCAAACCGCCATCGGCAATCAAAGGAATACCCGTGCCCTTCAGTGCCTTTGCCACATCATAAACCGCAGACAACTGAGGAACACCCACACCGGCAACTACACGGGTAGTGCAGATGGAACCCGGACCGATGCCCACCTTTACTCCATCAGCACCAGCCTCGACCAATGCCTTCGCAGCTTCACCGGTAGCAATATTACCAACAACAATATCAATATGAGGGAAGTTAGCCTTGGCTTCTTTCAATTTTTCAATAACCCCCTTGGAATGTCCGTGAGCCGTATCAATGACAATGGCATCCGCCCCTGCATCCACCAAAGCCCGCATGCGCTCCAAAGTGTCATTCGTCACTCCCACTCCGGCAGCAACGCGCAGACGACCTTTGCTATCCTTGCACGCCATAGGTTTATCCTTTGCCTTGGTAATATCCTTATAGGTAATCAGACCTACCAATTTGTTGTCTTTATCTACTACCGGCAACTTCTCGATTCTATGTTCTTGCAGAATTTGAGAAACAGCCTCCATATCCGTCGTAGGATTGGTAGTAATGATGTTCTCCTTAGTCATTACCTCATCGATACGCTTATTCATATCTTTCTCAAAACGAAGGTCACGATTGGTAACAATGCCTACCAAATATCTTTCATCATCTACCACCGGAATACCACCAATCTTGTATTCAGCCATCAAAGCCAGCGCATCAGCTACCGTAGAACCTCTCTTGATAGTCACCGGGTCATAAATCATACCGTTTTCGGCACGCTTCACAATAGCTACCTGACGTGCCTGCTCCTCAATGGACATATTCTTATGAATAACTCCGATACCACCTTCGCGGGCAATGGCAATAGCCATCTTCGCTTCGGTAACCGTATCCATGGCAGCAGTTACAAACGGGATTTTTAACTCAATGTTTCGTGAAAACTTAGTCGAGAGTTCGACTGTTTTGGGCAAGACTTCAGAATAAGCGGGGATTAACAGTACGTCGTCATAAGTTAATCCATCCATTACAATCTTATCAGCAATAAATGACATAGGGCTATGCGTTTAAAATTTATTGCGTGCAAATATACGGTTTTTATTCCATTCCGTATACTTGCACGCAACATTTTTTTTCTTTTTTATCAACTAAAACCAATCAGTTTGCCATCTCTGAAATAAACTTGATGCGTACCAAACGTACCTCTTCTTCCGTAAAGTCATCACCCAACTCATCCAGAGCATCGTCAATCTTATCAGTGGTAGATTCCTTGAAATAATCATAGATATCCAGCAAGTGGTCTTCATCCATAATATCCTCCAAGAAATAGTCGATATTCAATTTCGTTCCGGAGTAGACGATAGCTTCTATCTCATCCAGCAGCTCTTCAAACTCAATGCCCTTTGACATGGCAATGTCATCCAATGCCACCTTACGGTCAATGGCCTGAATGATGGCCACCTTCATTTTTGACTTATTGGCCACAGTACGCACACGCAAGTCCTCGGGACGTTCAATCTCATTCTCCTCACAGTGCCGCTTAATGAGTTTACAGAATTCCTCGCCGTAGCGTTTTGCCTTTCCGGCTCCTACACCCGGTATGTTCTGCAACTCGTCCAAAGTCACCGGATATATGGTCGCCATCGCTTCCAAAGACGGGTCTTGGAAAATGACATAAGGAGGCACTTCCAACTTCTTGGACAACTTCTTTCGTAAGTCCTTCAACATGGAGTACAATGCCGGGTCTACCGCACACGCACCGCCTCCACGTGCAGGTGCTTCCTCTTCCACATCCTCAAAGTCATTGTCTTCCACTATTTTGAATGATTTGGGATGTTTAAGGAACTTCTTACCGTCATCTGTCACTTTCAGCAAGCCATAGTTTTCGACATCCTTACTCAGGTAACCGGCAATAAGTGCCTGACGGATCACAGCATTCCACGTTTTGTCTTCTTCGCCCATACCAGAGCCGAACACTTCGAGATCTTCATGCAGATGCGCCTGCACTTCTGAAGTTTCCTTACCTTGTATTATGTCTATAATATAGTCCGCTTTAAAATTTTCTTTCACCGCGAGAATAGCTTC
>OLXF01001142.1_pt1 | contig 10687 bp, 8 predicted proteins | sample 1673471 | NCBI WGS metagenome assembly OLXF01 (sample SAMEA103958113, study PRJEB25191) | human gut metagenome
GCTCTTCCGATCTTTCGAATCCGGCATGGTACTGGACGGCAGAAGCCGCGACGACGGCATTATTGAAAGTTTCCACGATCCTAAACATCCTTTTTACCTCGCAGTGCAGTGGCATCCGGAAATGCTTTCGGCAGATCGTCCAGAGGCCTTGGCGCTCTTTGAAGCGCTTGTGCGCAAATCTCAGGAGATACGGGATCAGCAATCTGCATAACAGATGAAGATCTGTTTGAAGGTCTATGAAAAACGGCGCATTTCTCTCGCGAGAATGCGCCGTCTGCATTTAGGCGCTATTGCTTAGGGATTAAGGGTTAGAAGTCAAATTTAGGATCAGAACATTCTTGAATATTCCTGTGATGCAGCTATCCCGCCTCTTTTTTTGTCGACATTTGAGTTTCAAAATGCAAGACAAGCAGAGCATCTCATCTTGTTTGTGAGCGGGGACCCGCTCATTCCCGCCGACAAGCGCCGGATGCTCGATGAGGAGAATATTGCAATGACAATGGCGTACAACTTCATGTCGGCCTTCGTGGCCTGTTTGGTCATCATCCTATTGGGTGAATGGCTCGCAAAACTGACCAAGGGCTGGATTCCTTCAGTCTTTATTTCGGCAGTCATTATTCTGTGCTGCTTCTGGACGTTTCTTCCGAAGACCGTCGTTGCAGACTCGAAGCTGCTGCCCGTTGGCAGTTCTGTCGCCATCTTTTTGCTGATCGCCCATATGGGGACGCTCTTTAGCCTCAAGCGTTTGCTTGAGCAGTGGAAAACCGTCGTGATCTGTCTGGCCGGTTTGGCCGGTATGTGCGGTCTTGCTTGGGTGGTTTGTCCGCTCTTCATGGATAAAGCGCTGGTGATCACCGGTTTGCCCCCGCTCGCCGGCGGCATCGTTGCGACGACCATTATGCAAAAGGCGGCTAATGATCTTGGGCTCACGTCAGCAGCCGTATTTGCCATTTCCATGTACTGTATTCAGGGCTTTGCCGGCTACCCGCTTACGGCAGTCTGTCTCAAACGCGAAGCTCAGCGCTTGCTGAAGGACTATCGAGAAGGCCGAGTTGAAGGGACCAGCAAGGACGCCACTAAGATTGTGGCTGAATCTATTGCGCTGCCCGACGGCGGCACACGCGCAGGCTTGCTCGCTACTCCAGCCTCCTGGAATACGCCGTTTTTCATCCTCTTGAAGCTCGCGATTGTCGGTTGGATCGCCTTCGTGCTTGGCATGCTCACGCCGGTCAACGGGGCCATCTGGGCATTGGTGATGGGCGTCGTCTTCTGCCGCCTCGGTTTTCTTGAACCGGATGTGCTCTCCCATACGGGGTCGAAGGACTTCCTTTTCCTCGCTTTGATCATGTTCGTGTACTCCGGCTTGGCCGACTGCACGCCGTCCATGCTCTTTGACTTGATTGGACCGATGCTTACGCTGATCGTCGTAGGTCTGATTGGTATGGGCATCGTGGCCGCAATTGTCGGCCGCATTCTGCGCATCTCGCCCTACCTTGGCTTTGCCAACTGCCTGACGGCTCTCTACGGATTCCCGTTCGATGCCATCATGACTGAAAAGATCTGCAACGATGAAGGGGCGACCAAGGATGAAGTGGACTATCTGATGAGCCGGCTCTTCCCGTCGATGATTGTGGGCGGTTTCATCACGGTGACGATCACCTCTGTGCTGCTCGCCGGTTTCTTTGTGAAGCTGCTTTAACCCATCTGCCATCTTTGCCGTGCGCTCTGCGGCATATAGTGGAATCCATTATTTTTGAGCGAAGGCGCAGCCCCGGGCGTTCAGGGACCCCGCGGAAAGCGCCTTCCTTCGTTTCGGGACCGTTGAAATGACACTTCAGGACCTTATTGCTAAATACTCTGACTATCAGGTCGAAATGCGCCGCTACTTCCATCAGCATCCGGAAGAAAGCGCCAAGGAATTCAAAACGGCGGAGCGCATCCGCCCCTATCTCACGCCGAATGACCGTGTGCTGGATTTTGCCTGCGGCACGGGACTTGTCACGCTGCCGGTCGCGCAGATGGCCGCCGAGGTGTGCGCCATTGACATTTCGGACGAGATGGTGCGGCATCTGAAGGAAAAAATAGCAGAGCAGGGGGTCGGCAACGTCAGCGCCTCGTGCATGGATCTCTTTGACGAGAGCCTGCGGCCCGGCAGCTTTGACGCGGTGGTCGCCTGCAATGTGCTGCTCTACCTCGAAAACCGCGCGGAGGTGCTCGCGCGCATCCGTGAGCTGCTGCGGCCGGAGGGAATGTTCCTCTCGGCGACGGACTGCCTGGGCGAGCGGCTCACACGCGAGGGTGTTCGCAAGTGGTGGCGCAGCCACACAGGGAAAATGCCCTATGTGTCGTTTGACCGTATGCACACGCTGGAGGCGTCCATCGCCGCGGCTGGCTTTGAGGTGCTGGAGACCGAAAACCTGTTTCCCGCGCCGCCGAACCTCTTTGTCGCAGCAAGAAAAAAGTGAACGAACACAGGAGCGCGGACCAACGGCCCGCGCTCCTTTTGCGCTCAGACGAAGTATTTGTTGACGATGGGGACCCGGCTCAGCAGCGCGGAGACCAAAAAGGACAGCGTGCCGATGAGCAGCGTCAGAAGCGGCACGGAGAAAAAGGCGTTGCAGGAGAGCGTGTTGACGCCGAGAAATTGATCGAACGTCTCGATGAACAGCGGATGCACGAGGTAGGCGCCGAAGCTCCAGCGGGAGAGCGCGCGGATGCGCGCGTGTCCCTTTTCGCCGAGTGAGGGAAAATTCAAATGCCTACGGGCGAATACAAAGACGGCGAGACACATCAGCAGCACACCGACCGAGTCGTAGTTGTAGAAGAGCACGGTGGCGGTGCCCAGACGGCGGGAGGCATAGGACGTCATAACGACGGTGACGATGAGACCGGCTACGCCGAGCGCATAGCACCAACGGGCCGCTTTGGGCGAAAGCTCCTTGCGGCTGAGATAGCGGCCCAGCATAAAATAGGCGGCAAAGCCGAGCGTGAAGTGGTAGTATAGCATTCCAGACAGCGAGAGGTAGCTGCTGTAGAGCGGCCAGGAAAACAGAGAAAGAAGTGCGCCGAGCTGCGGCAGCAGAAAGTTGAAAACAAGCGCAAGCAGCAGAAAATAGCGCAGCAGCGTCTCGTTCTGCGCGATGGGCCGCAGCAGCGGGACGATCAGATACAGTCCCACGATCATAAACAGAAACCACATGTGGTAGTGACCGGAGAAAAACAGCGTGACCGCGGTGGACAGGGCGCATTTGTTGAAAAAGTATGCGTAAGCGGCATAGAGCGCAGACCAGAAAATGAAGGCTGTGACGATACGCAGGACGTTTTTGCGCAGGATCTGCCGCAGGCTTTGCGTGCCGGCGAGAAAGAATACGCCGCTGATCATCACGAAGACGGGAACGGTCCAGCGGACGAGGCTGTCATACAGGTTAAAGGCCTGCCACGCGGTTGAATAAATATCGGTGTCCGCCCAATGCTGCGCGGAAAGGTGGAGTGCAACGACGGCAAAGGTCGCCGCGACGCGCAGCACGTCATAGCAGGCGACGCGCTGCGATCCGGTCTGTTCCATGGCTATTCCTCCGTTGCCGCTTCGGCGGCTTCGGCCGCATCGGCGGGGGCGGCTTCCTCTGCGAGAGTATTTTGCGCCTCGACAGCCTCCTGTGCGGCACACGCAGCGGACTGTACCTGCGCTTGAGCTTGTACCTGCGCTTGAGCTTGTGCCTGTGCTTGAGCTTGAGTCTGAGCCGCCTCACGCGCGGCGGCCTCCGCCTCGGCGCGCTCGCGCTCCTCGGCGGCGCCCTCGGCGCGGGCGCGGGAGACCTCCTCTTCCTTCTGCTTCTCCGCCTGCTTCATGGCCTTGTCGAGCCTGCGCCGGCTGGAGCGCTTCTCCATGCCGTGCACGACGCGCAGTACGAGGAAGAGCAGCACGAGACCCACGCCGAACCAGCTCCAGAAGCCGAGGGTGATGAGCGTTTTGAGCGTCCACAGCTCGGCCTGGATGCCGAGGAAGCAGCACACCACCGATGCGGCGAGCGCCGCGCCGAAGAGAATGACCCACAGCACCGACTTGACCGCGGAGGTCTTGCGCACGCGCAGGTGCGCGATCAGAAACAGCACCGCGAGCAGGAACAGCGCGGGATACTGCGAAAACAGAATGGTACGAAGGTTCATGGAAGCGTTCCTCTTTTCTTCTCTTGTTTTGCTCAGAGGGTGCAGAGCCCGCGGCGGAGGTATTGACCCTCGGGGCCGCCGACGATCCTGCCGTCCTCGACCATCAGGCTGCCGCGCAGGTAGACCTTAGCGATGCCGCCCTCGGTGCGCAGACCCTCAAAGGGCGTGTAGCCGGCCTTTGTGACCATGTCGCGCGCGGAGAGGATGTGGCTGGCCCTGGGATCGTAGACCACGATGTCCGCGTCGGAGCCCGCGGCGATGACGCCCTTGCGGGGATAGAGCCCGTAGAGCTTCGCGGGATTTTCGCACAGGGCGCGGCACATTCCGGCGACGGTCATTCTGCCCGCGGCGACGCCGCGGGTGTAGACGACCTCGCCGCGCGTCTCCACGCCGGGCAGACCGCCGGGGATCTTCGTGAAGTCCTCGCGGCCCATGTCCTTCTGCGCGAGGGTGAACGAGCAGTGGTCGGTGGAGATGGTCTGGATCTCGCCGCGGCGCAGACCGCGCCAGAGCGCGCGCTGATTTTCCTCGGCGCGGATGGGCGGCGCGCAGACATAGCGCGCGGCCATGGACCAGTTGGCGTCGTAGTACACGCCGTCGTCGAGGGCAAGGTACTGCGGGCAGGTCTCGACATAGACCCTCTGCCCGCGGGCGCGGGCAAAGGCGACCTCGTCGAGCGCCTCGCGGTTGGTCAGGTGGACGATGACCACCGGCGCGTCCGCCGCCTCGGCGATGCGCAGCAGCCGCGCGACCGCCTCGGCCTCGAGATAGTCGGGCCTCGCCTCGGGGTGGGCGGAAACGTCCGCCGCGCGTCCGGCGGCCTTGAGCTCGGCAATGCGCGCGTCGATCACACCGGCGTTCTCGCAGTGGACGCCCGCGATGCCGCCGCGCTTTTTCAGCGCCTTGAGCGCGGAATACACCGCGCCGTCGCCGATCATCATGGCGGGGTAGGTGAGGTACATCTTGAAGGACGTGATGCCTGCGGCGAACATATCGTCCAGCTCGCCCTCGATGCCCTCGTTCCAGTCGTCGATGGTCATGTGGAAGCCGTAGTCGCACGAGCATTTGCCGTCGGCCTTTTTGTGCCAGAGACCAAGACCGTAGGCAAGCGTCTCGCCCTTGTTCGGGCAGGCGAAGTCGATGATGGTGGTCGTGCCGCCGCGGATGGCGCTGCGGGTGCCGGACGCGAAATCGTCGGCGGTGGTCGTGTTGCACACGTCGAGATCAAAGTGCGTGTGCGCGTCGATGAAGCCGGGGAAGAGGTAGCAGCCGGAAACGTCCGTCACCTCGGCAATCTTCGCCTCGGCGGGGGAGATGTGGCCGACCTGCGCGATCTTCTCGCCGTCGAGCAGGACGTCCGCGCGGCGGGAGCCGCGGGGCGTAACGACAAAGCCGCCCCTGAGCAATTTTTTCATATCCATTCAGCTCCTTTGTCTGAAAATATTCATACACCTTTACCATAGCACGTTTTTGCCGCGATTTCCACAGGAAAAGAGAAATCGGCAAAAGCGACAAGAAAGCGCGGTGAAAATCTGTGATTATGGCGAGAGAATGCGGCTTGTGAAAAAGCGGAAAAGAAGATACAATAAACATATCCTGCCGAAGCTGTGCGCCCGATACGGACAAGCGCTCCGGCAAAAATTTTCAGGAGGAAAAAAGCTATGCGCAAGTTTTTGTCCCTGCTGCTGACGATGGCGATGGTCCTTTCCCTTGCCGTGACGGTCAATGCCGCCGCCCCCAAGGAGGACATCACCATTCTGCACACCAACGATGTTCACTGCGACTACGAGAAGTATGCCAAGGTCGCAACGCTGCACAAGAGCGCGGATCTGCTCGTTGACGCGGGCGACCATGTTCAGGGCGACGTGATCGGCACGCTCTCCAAGGGCGAGTACATCGTCGACATCATGAACTACCTCAAGTACGATGCTGCCGTTCCCGGCAACCATGAGTTCGATTACGGCATGGATCAGTTCCTGCACATTGCCAAGGATCTGGCCAAGTACCCGTATCTCTCCGCCAACTTCACCGGCAAGGACGGCACGCCTTACTTCGACGCTTATAAGATCTTCGAGGTCAAGGGCGTGAAGGTCGCGTTCGTCGGCGTCTGCACGCCGGAGACCTTTACCAAGTCCACCCCGACCTACTTCCAGGATGCCAACGGCAATTACATCTATGGCTTCTGCGAGGGCAATAACGGCGCTGACCTCTACAAGGCGGTGCAGAAGGCCATCGACGCGGCCAAGGCCGCGGGCGCCGATTATGTCATCGGCCTCGGCCATCTCGGCATCGACGAGCAGTCCTCTCCCTGGACGAGCAAGGAAGTCATTGCCAACACCACCGGCTTTGACGCCTTCATCGACGGCCACTCCCACTCCACCTTCTCCGAAACGATCAAGGATAAGTCCGGCAAGGACGTCGTCTTTGAGCAGACCGGCACCAAGCTCGCCAACGTCGGCAAGATCATCATTAAGGCCGACGGTACCATCACCCACGAGAACGTTGATCTGAACACGGTCGAGCCCGACGCCGAGGCGGCGGCCTATATCCAGACCATCACCGATAAGTTCGACGCCCTGCAGAAGCAGGTCGTTGCCAAGACCAGCGTGGAGCTGACCATCAACGGCGCGGACGGCAAGCGCGCGGTCCGCAATGCCGAGACCAACCTCGGCGACCTGTGCGCGGACGCCTACCGCATCCTGCTGGGCGCTGACATCGCCTTCGTCAACGGCGGCGGCGTGCGCGACAACATCAAGGTCGGCGACATCACCTACGGCGATATCATCAAGGTCCATCCCTTCGGCAACGAGGCCTGCCTCGTTGAGGTCACCGGTCAGCAGATCAAGGATGCTCTGGAGCTCGGCTCCGCGGCCTATCCCGGCGAGAGCGGCGGCTTCCTGCAGGTTTCCGGCCTGACCTACACCATCAATGCGGACATTCCCAGCTCCGTGGTGAAGAACGATAAGTCCGAGTTCGTCAAGGTCGACGGCGCGTACCGTGTGTCTGACATCATGGTCGGCGGTCAGCCCCTCGATGTCAACAAGACCTATACCCTCGCTTCCCATAACTACATGCTCAAGGATGCCGGCGACGGCTACACCATGTTCGGCACCAAGAACGTCAAGCTCCTCAAGGACGGCGTGATGATTGACAACCAGGTCCTCATCAACTACATCGTCAATAATCTCGGCGGCGTGGTCGGCGAGCAGTATGCCGCCCCGCAGGGCCGCATCACCATCAAGACTGCTGCTTCCGATGTCCCGACGAACGAAAGCGATAAGGTCATCGCCGGCCGCGATACCACCGTGACCGAGGGCGATACCTACACCGTCGTCGCGGGCGACTGCCTGTGGAACATCGCCTACAAGCTCTACGGCACCGGCACGCTCTACACCAAGCTGGCTGAGGCCAACAAGCTCGCCGATCCGTACATCATCTACATCGGCCAGATCCTGACCGTTCCCGCCAAGTAAAAAACCGCACAATTAGGAAAGCCGCCCGTTTGGGCGGCTTTCTTCTGCGCTTTTTTGCTTTTTACGAGTCCTATATTACCACATTTCGGGCAATTTTTCAAGTCTTGTCTTTTCCTTGCCGGGGGTGTAGATAACATGGCGAGGTGAAAAAGAGATGGATGAATTGATGTTATTCGGCGCGCTGTCCGCGCAGCGGACCGAGGCGGCGCTGCTGCGCGGGAACGCCGTGACGGAACGCTTCGGCCTGACGCTCACGCCGGAACAATGCGGACGTCTGCTGGAGCGCCGCGCTTCGGCCTTGCGGGAGACGGAGCGCATCGAGCTGGGCGAGGGCATCCTGCCGAAGCTGGCGGTCGCGCTGTGCGACTCGCCCTGCGTTGGACCGGAGAACTGGGAGGAAACGCTCGGCGGGCTGACGGAGCTGTTCTACCACTTCAAGGGCGCGTGCGGCGAACGTCTCGGCGACGACGAGCTGCTCGCCGCGCTGGTGCGGCTATACAACGGCTGGGCGGGCGGCTGCGCGGACCGCATCGCCGATCTCGATGGCCGCGCGATGCTGCGCTTTGCGCGCACGGGAAGGGTGGGGGACGATGATGAATGAGCTGACGCGCCCCTTGACGGGCGCCGAAGAGAGGCTGTGGCAGGAAAAGCTTGCCGCGCTGCTCGTGCGGCAGATCGCGCTCTACACCGCGAATGAAAGCAGCTCCGTGCCGGCTGCCGCCGCGCGGGAGCTGCTGCGCGGCGTGCTGTTTTTCCTTGCTGTGCCGGAGGAGGCGGACGGCGGAGGCGAAGCGGATCGCGCGGCGCGTATCCGTACACTTCTCTCGTGCGACCTTGCGGACGAGCTGGCGCGCGGGCAACGCCGTGCGCAGCGGGATGCCGCGCTGACGATCGCGCTCTGGCGAAAGGTCGTTGAGACGCTGCCGCCGCTGGAGAACCGCTCGCTCCGCGATACGCTGCGGAGCATCGGCAGGGGCTTCCGCTGCTATGACACGCGCTTTTTCCCGCAGCGGTTTGATTGTGACATTGACTATCAGCTTTCCCAAAGCGTGTCGGAGAGCCTGCTGGGGATAAATTATGTCAACCAATATCTGGCCCGTCTGGCGGCGGAAAATAGTCTGCTCACGCGATTGCCGCAGGGCGAGGTCCGCGCGGTGCTGGAGCGCTCCTGCCCGGATTGGCGCGGGCTGCTGGTGAATCTCTACGCACCGGCCGCGGCGAACGTGCTCGCCCGCACGCTCCTCGGCGGGGAGGGGCTGACGCTCTCAGATGGCGAGATCGGCGCGCTCCGCGAGCGCTGGGAGCACGTGCGGCCCGAGCGGATCGAGAACGACCTGCTCACGGCGGCGGATGCGCTCGCGGAGCGGCTCGCCCTCCCACGCGGCGCTGGAAAATATCTGAGCAGCTGCGCCCGCGAGGTCGCCGTCCGCGCCGAAAGCCTGCGCGACTGCGGCGGCCTGCGGGGACTGTTCGTATGAAAGAAAAGGGGAGCGGCTGCTGAAAAGCAGCCGCTCCTGCATTTTGTAAGAAAGTCTGCGCTTACGCGAACAGATAGCTGTACTTGTCGCGGATGGTGAAGATCAGCGCCTCGATGTCCACCGGCAGATCGTTGTCGGAGGTGGTGAGATCGTAGTCGCGCTCCTCCGCCATGCGGACGCGGACGTGGTCGGCGTCGAGGAAGAGGACGCCGGGGTTCTTGCTCTCCGCCATATCCTCCGCCGTCTGGAAGAGGGTGAACTTGTCGTGGCAGGGCTCGCTGGCATAGGGGCAGAACTGCGTGCAGTTGCCGCACTCGTTGCACATCTTGTCGACGTGGATGATCTGGTGGCTCTCGTCGGGCATGACGACCGCGACGTTCGCGCGGTTCGGGCAGGAGTCCACGCAGTTCTCGCAGACGGTGGAGCACTGCAGGCAGCGCTCGCCCTCGCACTTGCCGGACATCTTGAGGATGCCGTGCTTGGCGATGGCGTCGGCCTCGGTGATGAAGGCCTGCGCGGGGATCTCATACTCGTAGGGCACGCCGATCACGGCTTCGGCAAAGCGGGCGGCGTCGGCAATGCCCTCGACCACCGTGGCGGGGCCGCGGTGCGCGTCACCCGCGCAGTACACGCCCTCGACATTGGTCTCAAACGCGGGGCCCTTGCGCTCCATCTCGATGCCGTTTGCGGCCATGAGGTCGGAATCGACCTGCTCGCCGACGGCGGAGAGCACGAGGTCGCAGGGGATGGAGAACTGCTCGCCGGACTTCACGGGGCTGCGGCGGCCGGTCTCGTCGGGCTCGCCGAGCACCATCTTGTCGCACAGCAGCATACCCTTGGCCTGCTTGACGGGAGCGGCCAGCTCGATGAACTCCACGCCCTCGTCGATGGCGAGCTGCAGCTCGTGCTCGTCGGCGGGCATGAACTTCTTGGTGCGGCGGTAGAGAATGGTGGCGTGCGCGCCCATGCGCTTGGCGACGCGGGCGGCGTCCATGGCGGTGTTGCCCGCGCCGACGACCACGATGTTGCCGGAGAGGTTGGGCTTGACCTGCTTCTTTTCCTTCTTCATCCACTCGATGACGCCCTGCACGTTGCCCTCGATGTCGAGCTTGCCGGCCTTCCACGCGCCGGTGGCGAGGAGGATGTGGGTGTAGCCCATTTCCTTCAGCTCCGCGACGGAGGGAGCGCTCTTGCCGCACTTGACCTCAACGCCATAGCGCAGCATCAGGGCGATGTCCTTGTCGATGGCCTCGTCGGAAATGCGGAAGGCGGGAATGACGTAGCGCGGCACGCCGCCGAGCTTGCGCTCACGCTCGAAGATGGTGGTCTCGATGCCGGCGCGGCCGCAGAAGTACGCCGCGGCGATACCGGTCGGGCCGCCGCCGATGATGGCGACGCGCTTGCCCTCGACGCGCTCGGGCAGCTTGATGGAGGCCATCAGGGCATTGTAGCCCTTCTGCGCGGCGAGGAGCTTGGTGTCGCGGATATGGACGCTCTCCTCATAGAAATTGCGGGAGCACTTGCCCTGGCAGCGGTGCGCGCAGATGGTGCCGGTGATAAACGGCAGGG
>OLXF01001146.1_pt1 | contig 10658 bp, 6 predicted proteins | sample 1673471 | NCBI WGS metagenome assembly OLXF01 (sample SAMEA103958113, study PRJEB25191) | human gut metagenome
ATCGCCACCATAAGAACAGCCGGAGGAAGCGGATGCACGCCTATGGCGTGTGTCCGCTTCCTCCGGCGTCGCGGCCCCGCTGGGCTGCGTGATCTTTTTTTGCTTTTGTCAGAATTGTGGCTTACACACCATGTGTTCAGTGCTTTCCGCATGTGCGAGACGAGGGGTGGTATCACCACTCTTGGTGTGCTCTGCGTGCTGCCGAAACTCCCGGCCCCCGCTTGTTAAAACGACTAACTTGCCGTTTTCTGAGATCGGGTAGCCTTCATTGATTCCAGCGGTGCAAAAGCAGCAGTTCACGCCAAACAGCCCCGGTCCCCTATGAAAGGGACCGGGGCTGTTTTTTTGCGTCACTTCATGGAGCGTGCCAGGAACGCGGCGATCTGCGCGCGGGTGCAGGTACTGGTGGGGTCGAAATGACCGTTACCCACGCCGGTGGTAATGCCGTTCTCCACGGCCCAAGCCACGGCCTGCGCGTAATAGCTGTCAGTGGGAACATCGGTGAAGTTCGCCGTACCGCCCGCCGTGGGCTGGCCCACGGCCCGCCACAGCATGGTGACCATCTGGGCGCGGTTGATGGCGGCGTTGGGGTTCGCGCCATCGGAAACGCCCTTGTCCTTGGCCCAGTTCTGTGCCTTTTCGTACCAAGTGTTACCGCCGGTCAAGTCCGCGCCGTTCTGCCGCGCAAGGATCGTCCAAAGCTGGGCCCGGGTGGTGGAGGCGTTGGGCGCGTAGATCGTGGCGCTCATGCCGTTCACCAGTCCGCGGGCGCTCACGAAGTCGATTTCGTCCTCGGCCCAGTGGTCTTGCGTGTCGATGAAGCCCTTGGAGTTGTCAACGATCTTCACCGTGGCATTGCCGTCCACGGTCAACTGGATACCGTCCTCGGTTGGAATGGAATCCTTCAAAATTTCCTCCGTGCCGTCGAGGTGGACGAGCACCGCCACCGTACCGGGGGTCACGTTGGAAACAGGAATTTCCACCTTGGTCTCGCCCGCGCCCTTGGGAAGCTCGATGCTCACCGTGGGGGCGGTGCTGCTGTTCCGGGTGGCCTCGACCTCCACGGGAACCTTGACCGCCTCGCCGTTCTTCTTCGCGTCCTCAACAGCCTTGCCGCTGACCTTGGCCGCCGCCTCGGTCTGGCCGTTTTTGTCGGTTTTCACCGTGCCGGTGGAGCCGTCAGCGGCCTTGTTCTCGGTGACGGAACTGCCGTCCTTCTTCGTCTCGGTCTTGGAAACAGAACCGTCCTTGCCGGTGGTGGTTTGGGTCACAGAGCCGTCTCTCCGGGTCTCGGTCTTGGTGGTAGAGCCGTCGGTATTGTTCTTCGTCTCCGTTTTAATGACCGGATTGCTGTCATGGCTGTCCCGGTCGGAGGAAGATCCGCCGGAACTGCCGCCCGTAGAGCCGCCGGGCTGAGAGGGCGTGGTATCTCCGGTAACGGTGACCTTGCAGACCGCGGATTTGCCCGAACCGTCCGCCGCGGTGGCGGTGATCGTCGCGGCACCTGCCTTGACCGCCGTCACGGTGCCGTCAGGGGCTACCGTGGCAACATCCTCGTCAGAGGACGCCCAAGTCAAAGCCTTGATGGTGGCGTTCTCAGGCGCGACCGTGGCGGTCAGCGTTTCGCTGTTTCCAACAGAAATCGAAGTTTCCGCCTTGTTAAGCGTGATTTGGGAAACAGGGACGGTCTCTGGCGTGACGGTGCGGACGTAGCCGCAGACGTTGCAGGTGGTGTCCGCGTCATCGTCGTAGATGTGCGCCGCTTTGTCCTTGATGCTTTCGGACCGTTCCGGGCAGTCCGCGTCGGTACATTCGTGCCAGTGGTTCGTACCGTCCTTGCTCCAATCGCCGTAGCGGTGCTCATGGGCGGGCGGCGTGATCGTGCGCTCGTAGCCGCAGGTGTCGCAGGTCGTATCCGCATCATCGTCGTAGACGTGAGCGGCTTTGTCCTTGATGCTTTCGGACTGATTCGGGCACGCCGCGTCGGTGCATTCGTGCCAGTGGTTCGTACCGTCCTTGCTCCAGTCGCCGTAGCGGTGCTCGTGCGCGGGCGGGGTCACGGTGAGCGTCGCGGGCTCGGAGTATACGGGAGGCGTGCTCACGCGGTCACTGCCCGTATGGTTGTTCGTGTTCCAGAGCACACAGCGGAACAGCTGGCCGCTCTGTGCCGCCGTGACGGACGGGATCGTATAGCTGGGCGTGTAGTTCCAGAAGTCCGCCGTACTTTTGCCGCCGGCGCCTTCGATATCCGTCCAGTTTTGGCCGCCGTCGGTGCTGCTCTGCCACTGATACTCCAGCGTGTTGAGATATTGATCGATCAGCTTGGCGGAGAATGTCACCGAATCACCCGCAGCCGCGGACACGCTCTGCGGCTGCTCCGTGACCACGGGTGTGACGCACACAAGGAGCCGCCAGTAACCGGTCACGGTCTTGACCGTATTGCCGGGATAGGTCAGCGTGACATGGAAGCAAACACACTGATAGTCCATTTCATCCGTGATGGTGATGGGATAGGATTCGCCCGCGGGTGGGATCTTAGCCCACTCCTCTTCCGTTGGCATAACGTTTCTGCAGTACTTCCAGCGGTATTCCGCTGTGACGCCCGTCAGAGAGCTTACGGGATACCAGGTACTATTGTCGTATAAACCGGCGATAATCGTTGCGATCTCGCCCTGAATGAATTCGCCGTTTCCCCGCATGGGCGAGGCCGCGCCGCGCAGATATGCGGGACAGTAGTACGAGGTAAATGTATGGGAATATGTCGTGCCATCCTTATTCGTCGCCGCGCAGCGGAACTTTGCACCGTGCAGGGACAGGGGCAGGATCGCCTGATAGGTGGCTTCGGTCGCGCCCTCGATGTTCTCCCAGGTCTCGCCGCCGTCCCGGCTGACCTGCCATTGCAGCGCGGGCGCGGGCGTGCCGGTGACATCAACGGTCAGGGTCATGTATTCATTGCTTTCGACCACGCGGCTGACATCCTCCTCCGGGCTGGTGAACTCCGGCAGGTCGCCGGTGGTCATGTTGCCGTCCGACTTGGGATAGTATTTGTTCCCGCCGACGGTCACAGTCTCCACCTCCGCGTCCTTGGGGATCCAGAGGTAGAGCTTTCCGCTGCCGTCGGTGGTGACATGGCTGTCGTTGAATGCCGTACCTGCCGGGAGACCGGAAAGGGTGACATCCTCCACGGCGGTGTTCTTTTGCGAAAGGGTCAGAGTGACCTTTTTCAGCTCATTGCCGCCGGAATCTTTCACGACTGTGTTCACCGGAACATCCAGATCGACACTGCCGCCGTTGATGACAATGTTGGCACAGTTGATCGTGCCCAGACCGAAGACCAGGCTGTTTGAGATGGTGAGTTTCCCAAGCGTCGTCTCCGGCTTGTTCGTGCAGTTGTTGATGAGCGTGATGCCATTGAATGTCAGGGAGGCACCGGTGCTGCCGTCCATGGCGTGGTCGCCGCGGAGCGTCAGCTTTTCACCGCCGGACTGCCCCTTGATGGTCAGACCGCCCGAACCCTTGAGCGTCCAGACCGCATCGGTGCTGCCATGATTGGACTCCATGGCGCTCTCGGTGTTTTCCATCAGCACGACGGAAAGCTTCGAGCGGTCATCCAGCTCCACGCGCTTGTTCGGACCGCTCAGGTCCAGTCCGTTGAGCTTGACCTCCGCCTCGCCGCCTGTAAGCATACGGATGCCGAAGTCTGTGATAAACTTCCAATCCGCCTGGAGCTTGACGTCTTTTTCCGGGCGATAGTCGATCCAGGTGTCCTTTGCAGAGTCCCCCAGATAGCCCGCACAGAGCGCGGTGTTTTTTCCGCCGGGGGTGCCGCGGAAGGCGAGCACGCCCGAGGCGAGGAGCAGGTTGAGCAGGATCATCTTGCCGCTGGCGCTGTTGTCGGCGGTGGTGATGATGGGCGCGTCTTTCTGCGGATCATGGATGAAGCCGACCGGCGAGCTGCCGTCGTCCTGAAAGCCCTCCACACTCATGATCCTTGTACCGTTCGGAAGCCAGAGGTAGACAGTGTTGTCGCCGACGAGCATGGTGAGATCCTTAATAATGTCATCGTTGACAGTGTTGGGGATATTCACGCGCAGTTGTGTGACCAACGGGTAAAAAGTCGACTGCATGATGCCGCTGGTAGCGTTGGTGCGGTAGGCGATCATCATGAGGTTCCGGCTCTGGTTCATGTCCTCCAGCTCGACCTTTGTCCGGTAAACAGGATTGCCGCTGTGATCCGTGACACCGGTGACCGCCTTGCCGGAGGCATCCGTCAGGTTGGCGTTGCTCCTACGGTCGATCTTCACCGTGCCGCCGGAGTGCTCCCCCTCCAGGGTGCTGCGCGTGACGCGCAGGTTTCCGGCAAAGCCGGCGCTGATCCAGCAGTTTTCAACGGATACGTTGGCTCCCGTTCCGCCGATGGTCTTACCTGCGGCGTAAACGGCGCAGTCCTTGAAATTCACAGTTGCGCCGCTTGCCGCCGAAAGACCGCCCATGAGCGCCAGTGAGGACTGCGCCATGCCCCCGCCGATGAGGTTCAGCGTGCCGCCCTGCTCCACATAGATGGCGGGTGCGCTGCCGCTTTTCAGATAGCTCTTGCCTGTGAGCTTCAGGTTCAGCGTCGCGCCGCTGCGCACGGTAAGAAAGGTGTGATCGCGCACGATTGCAAGACCATCGAGCACGACGGTATGCTCACCCTCCCGCACATCGATGCCGTAGTAATTATTGTAGTCCGATGCAAGGACCCTGCTGAAGCCCTCTTTGAGGTTCAGCTCCTGCTGCGTGCTGCCGGAGCTGTAAACATTCTGCTTGACGGAATCTGTATCCCCGGGGCGGTCGGCGTTGCGATAGTACCAGGTTTTTCCCTTGTTGTTTTGGTCCTCATTGTAGCTGAGCACCAGCACGGCATTTCGGATGCCGCTGATCTCCACCTCTTTTTCAGGGCTTACGGTTGTTTCGAGGATCACATTCTTGTAGATGCTGCCGTTCACCGGCTTTGTTATGACAGCCTTTGTGTATGCCGTGTCTCCATTGGTCCCGGAAAGATCCCAGCTGCCGTTGACCTTCAGCGCGCCGTTTTCATTCTCGTTTGAAAGAATCGGGTTCTGTGTTTTCGCGTACAGATAGCCGCCGAGGTCGACCGTCAGGTTCGAGGAAACGTAAATAGCTTCCTTGCCGTCGTATCGGTTGGTCTTCGTACTGTAGCCGTTGGAATAGGCACGGACGCTTCCCCCGCCGCCGATTTCCAGTGCATTGGCCTTGATGCCGTAGCCCTGACAGCCGTCATTGCCGTTCCGACCGTCGCTCGTGGCGGTCACCTGACCGCCGACGACGCGCAGTGTTCCGCCCACAAGCAGGGCGACGGGATAGTCATTTTGGTATACACAACCCTTGGTGGTCGCATTAAGCGTGCCGTTCACTGTCAGATTGTTCTTAACATTGAGCGCGTAGAAGTCCAGATTGTTTCCCTTTGTCTCCGCAGTGACGCACGTCCCGGCGCCGACGGCCATGCTCCGCGTCACGGTTCCATTCATGTAGCTGCGCAGTGTCAGATCCACGCTCCCGCTTGTCTCAATGCCGCCGGACTGAATGGGGAAGGTCTGGGCTTCAATGGTCAGGCTCCCGCTGCCGGAGAAGCGGACGGTATTGCCCCAGATGCCGAGATAGCGCGGCGTATTCAGATCGGAACCGGCGGACATATACTTTAGGCTGCCGGAATTACCAATGTAATTGCTGCCCTCAAGCACGATGTTCAGCGTCCCGACATTCCGGCTGTCGAGAAAGACGTTATAGTATTTGAATATGCCGGGCAATTGCTCGGACGAGACCTTTGTATAAGTGTCGATCTTGCAGTTTCGCAGCGTCAGCGTCTTCGTGACGGCGTCATACTTGAAGCCGCCGGTCGTATCGTAAGTGCTGCTTATAGAGCTTTGTGTGATGTCGAGAACGGTGCTGCCGAGGGTAATCGTGCCATTCGCCGCCCGCGCACTGATGCCATTGGCCGCCCGCATTGCGACAGGGCTTGCTTTGGCGGCAACGACATCACTGCCAAGTTCATCATCCGCTGGCGCGGATGATCCCTCGTCCTCCGCGATGGCGTTCGGCTGCTCCTTACCGAGCTTCGACTCTTCCGTGCAGGCTGATTCGCAGATGCTTGGGTAAACATCTTCTCCCCTTTTCTCGTCATCTGCGAATGCTGTTGTGGGGATCAGGGTCAAGCACAGAGCAAACGCGGTAAGCAAGCTAAGAAATCTTCTTTTCATCGTGATTCCTCCATGATAAAAGAATTTTGGCTTCTCCAAGGGGATATCCCCTTGCAAAAATTTCATTTTTCCGTCAGAGCTTCAAAGCCTTTTTCCGCCTGCTGGACGGTCTTTTGGATGATGCCCGAAGCCATTGTGTGAAGGTCCATCTGCAAGACGGCCGCCGTGATCGCCGCCCGTTTCTCCTTCGGTACGTCATAGAGCTTCAGCGAGCAGTCCAAGAAGCGGGAAATCTTGGCCTCCATCGTGAAATACACGTCACAGGGAACCGACATGAAGCCCCGCATGATACTGCCCGAGGCGATCTCCATTTCGTAGAAGTCCTTGGGCTGCGCCTCCGGCAGATAAGGCCCAAAAATAACTTGCAGCCGTTTCGTTGTGCTTTTGTACAGATACGCCGCGATGGAGGGCAGGGAGTATGCCATCACATACAGCTCCCGCAGCGGCTCGGTCAGCTCGGCGATGTGGAGCTGGAGGGCCGTTTCCACGGCGTACAGGAGCACAGGGTCTTGTTCCCCGCTGTGCTGTCCCGCCAGCGCGAATTGCCCGCTGAACATCCGCTTTACCAGCTCCAGCAGCAGCGCCTCCTTACTGGGAAAAACGTGGAAGAACGAACTCTGCCCGATGCCCGCCGCCTTTGCGATCTCTCCGGTTGTAGTTCTGGTGTAGCCCTTTTCCAGGAACAACGCCACCGCCGCCCGTAATACCTTCTGCTGCGTCACCAGACCGTTTAACAGTTTTCCTCTTGGCAAGTCAGCGCCCCCTTTATAACTTTTCTTGCGATTGCACTTTTATAATACCATGCGCCATTCCATCACGCAAGAAAAATTTGGGGCGCCATGCCAGAAAAATTGGAGTCCCCTGTTCCTGACCCAGTTTTGACCCAGAACAGCGGGGAGCGGAAACCATCAGACCGCACGTGAGAGGATATTTCCCATGGTTTGCGCCGCCTTGAGCTGAGCGTCAGTGGTCACATGGGCGTAGGTGTCCAGCGTGAACCCCGCCGAGTAGTGGCCCAGCATATCCAGCATCCGGTGGCTGAGCTTGATCTGCTCGGAACGCTCCGCCATGCCCTGGGCAGGCAGCAGGTCTTTGAAAATATGGTCGATCATGGCGTGGGCTTTCTGCCTGTTTGTATCATTTGTATTCATCCGTGGATTTCCCCTATTATGATAAAAAGTATTTTTGTCATTCGTTTCACCGTATTTGCAGCTCGCGCCCCGGTGGATAAAGGGAACAGTACGGACAGAAGGCGGCTACCTTCTCACGGGCGTATTCCTGGGGTCTCTACTGCTTTCAACCCCAGGGCAGCCCAGCCTCATCATGCTGGCCAGTGCTTTGTGTCTCATTATCAGCCCGAACAGAGTCAATGCCAGCCGACTTTGCCAAAGTCGGCCCGTCACAGGTTTTATCGCTCGCCGAAGATATCTCCTCCGGGTCATGGCGCACACTGCGCGAACGCTCATCCGCCCGGGCGGTTGCCCGTACTGCTGGTATGCACTTTTCAAGGAACAGTGAGGGATCTCCTTTTGGGTCCCTCACTGTCCTCCCGAAAAAGCCCTCGGGTGAATACCCTTAATTTGAAAAATTCTCAAAACATTTCTTCAGATCCCGCAGAATACGGTCCCGGCGTTTGATGACCGCCCTCTGGGTAATTCCGATCCGCGCCGCGTAGTCTCTGGTGGACACGCCATCGAAGAACAGCGCGTTGATCAACTCCCGATCCGCGTCATTCAGAGACAGCATGGCCAGCAGCAACATCTCCTTTCGTTCCGCAAGGCTCTGTGCCTGCTCTCGTTCCAGCGCTTCTTCCTCCGCGCTTGGGGCTGCTTCCGCACCGACATAGTCCGGAAGCAGATCATCCTCCGCCATCTGCTCCAGCGAGAGGATCTTCCCAGAAAACTGTTCCTCCCACACATACCGCTCCCGGCGGTCCGCCTGGGAGTAGGCCAGATACACATCCTCCGCCACTTCTACATCCACACCATCCACGGTGATGATATTGGCGATCACTTCACCAGCTTCGTTATAAATGCGTCTATAATTGCGTTCTTCCTGCCATTTTTTCATTTTTCGTGACTCCAATCTCAGATTTTTTTGAAAGTTCTGAGATCGGGTCACGGGTATTTGGCGACATAGGTCTGCCAACGCTGGAGCATACAAGTCCTTTCCGCCACTCAACAATGCGAAAAGGGCGCAAAAAAAGAGCCTTACGCATAGCTGAAAAGCTACTTGTAAGGCTCCTAACTCAATACTTCCCGCTTACGTCTGATTCGATGCTGGGTGGTTGGTGCGCTTGACGAAGTTATATATTGTTTTGTTTTTTCTTAATTCAGGCCCATGCCGTATCCCTACAGAGAGTGGGCACGATGATCGACGGCTCGGTCCTGTGCCGCACGGTGATTCCCACCTGCATACCGCACCTTGGACACTTTGCGATAATATCAGCTGGTTCATCCCCTACCATGGCAAACAGCCGATATTGGGAAAGGGCCGCCCCCGCTGGGGCATCCGCGATCCGTCCCTTCTCGCAGATGGGACAGCGAAGGATCTTGCGTATTTCTTGTTCCATGGCGCCTCGCTTTCTCTGTTCTCTTTTTTGAGAACAGCTTCCTAAAATTTTTTCACAGCAGATGATGATTCTCCAGCCGGATACGCATGGCTTGCTTGGAGACTTGAAAAATGCCGGCCATATCCGCGACTAATTGCTGACGGTCCCTGCCAGACTGGAGCTGGTAAAAGCATCGTTTTACTTGAGGCAGCGGCATCAAAAGGATGGACCCCAGCAGATTCGCCTGCATTTCCAATGCGCTGTTCTGCGTTCTGACGATGTTTGTTTCTGTCATCATGGCTGCACTCTCGCCGGTTCCGCTGTACAGTCTCTTATGCAGCAGCCAGTGTGCCAGCTCATGAGCGCAGGTAAAGCGCAGTCGGCCTGTGGAGGCATCCTCTCTGCAGAGGGAGCTATCGATGAGTATGGTGCCGCTCTTGACCGCAATGACGGTATATCCTGGGATATCGTAATCATAGATAATGGCGCCGCCATCATCAAAAATCGTTTTGCCCAAGACACACCCGGTTTTCCGCAGGCACTGATATTCCAGCGTGATCCCCTGTGCTTCGATGATATCCTCGATAGGGATCATTCTGGGAACGCCATAATAGAGATTCGGATCATAGGCGGTGATGACTTCGCGGGCGATCCCCTCCAGAGCCTGTTCCCTGTAATATGGTGTTCTCATGCCTTGGTATCACTGTCCTCTCCTGATGATCTCATGCGCCGGTTGATTCGGTCGATAAAATCCTGCCACTCCTGGTCGGTGGCGTCTGCCTCCCTGGCTGTGCGCAATGCAGCCCGGACGATCTCTCGATCCATGATGTAGTCCGGAAGGTCTGCGGATACCCGATTTTGCTTGGATTTTGCTGCAAGGTCAAGCAACCATTCCCGTTCTGGCTTATCCAACTGCAGCAGCATGGCCATCCGTTCCAGATATTCCTGCGAAGGAGCCGCACGGCGGTCATTCTCAATGTTGCTCATATAGACCGGCGACAGGTCCAGCTTTGCCGCCATGCCTCGGAGCGTCAGGCCGCGCGCTATACGCTTCTCCCGAAGGAAGCTGCCAAAGGTCTGTTCCACGCTTTTCACCTCCTCGTGTGTTCTCTCGATTGAGAACACCGTCAGTATAGCAAACATTTGTTCGATTTACAAGATGAGAAAACAGAGGTGTCCCCCGCAAGGAACACCTCTGCTGGATCATTGCAGCCATGCGGCCATACCGCGCATTTCGTCCAGCACCTCTTCGGGGCCGGGGATTCGGATCTTGCCGCAGAAGGTGAACACCCATGCAAAAAATGGTGGACTGGGCGCTACCTCCACGATGGCCTTGAAATGGCCGTCATCTGCTGTCACCGTTGAGACATCTTCGCCAAAGCGGTCTATCACGCTGCGCATGACCTCGTTATCGCACAGCAGTTCCACCGTACACAGATCGTCCGGGTACATTCCGAATATTTTCCGCACATACTCAGCTGGGTCGAAGTCCGGCATACAAACAGCCGCCCGGTCAAATGATTCCACAGCCACCATTCGGTCCACCCGGAACTGTGCCAGCTTCCCGTGCTTTTCCGACCAGCCCACAGCATAATAGCAATCCCGGCTCCAGATAAGGGCATATGGGCTGAACTGATAGCGGTAACCGTTATGCTTGAGTATCTTTACTTTTTGTGGTGTGTATTCGTAATACTGGAAAGTGATCTGCCGTTTTTCCTGAATGGCGTTATGGATCTCATCCACGCTGTAATAAATACACTCATTCTCCGGTTTGGCGGTGCCGTCCATATAGATATGCCGATCCAACTGGCGGGCATGAGATTCACTGGTGAGCTTACCCAGCTTTT
>OLXF01001160.1_pt1 | contig 10599 bp, 7 predicted proteins | sample 1673471 | NCBI WGS metagenome assembly OLXF01 (sample SAMEA103958113, study PRJEB25191) | human gut metagenome
TACGAGATCGGTCTCGGCATTCCTGCTGAACCGCTCTTCCGATCTTTCGAATGGCTGTATCTATACAAAGCCACAGGGGAAGAGAGTTACCTGCGACAAGCCAAAGCGACTTTGGCATCGGCCGAAGCACGCTGGTTCAACCCGGTCAACGGTTCCCTCAACGACCCCGGTTATTTCGCATTCGCGCTGGTCGATGCGTGGTTCGACCTTTACGACCTGGAAAAGGATCCATCCGTGTTGTCCAAGGCATTGCAGGCAATCGGATTTATCCACGAATCGCTGCGCGACGCAAACGGCCGCTACCCCGAATACTGGAATGCGCCGCTCACACAACCCCTCGCTGAATACGACCTGCGTATGCAGAGCTGCGTGGCTTATCTCTATATGCGTGCGGCCGGATATATCCGTAAATAACGACTGCGATGAAAAGAGTCTTCATTCCTTTCGCATCCCTGCTGGCCGTATGCTGCACAAGCACGCCGGAATCACATGTCAATCCGCTGATAGGCACCGAAGTCTGGCAGGGCGGGATAGCCATCGCCGGACACGAAGAGGCTTCGGGATACACGTTCCCCGGCGTAACGGAACCTTTCGGCATGACCGAATGGACGGCCCACACCCTGCCCGACAAAAAACCGGAGACACTCCACCACCGCGTCCCCTATTGGTATGCACACGAATACATCTCGGGATTCCTGGGGACGCATTATCCCAGCGGAGCCGTAATGTTCGACTACGGGGCCCTGGAGCTCATGCCCCTGACCGGCACGCTGAAAGTCCGTCCCGAGGAACGCAGTTCGTCGTTCCGGCACGAGGCCGAACGGGCCCGGCCGTCGCTCTACGAGGTACATCTCGACGACTATGACATACAGGTTCGGATGGCGGCGACGAAAGCGTCGGCGGTCTTCGATTTCGTTTACCCGGCCTGCGACAGCGCCTACGTCGTAGTGGATGCCATGCCCTCGCTCTTTACGGCCGGGGCACCGGCCGAAATCAGCATTTCACCCGAACGGCGGGAGATCTCCGGCAAGAGCGCCATGACCGCACGGGCCTATCGCGAGACGGGATTTTTCGTTGTTCGCTTCGACAAGGAGTTCGAAGACTTCGGGACTTTCAACCAAAACATGGATTACCCCGAAGTCATCGAAAACCGGTATCTCTTCACAGAAAAGGATGGCAAACTCGTAAACGGCCTGCGGGGTGTCTATACCCACCAGTCCGACTGGCTGGGGCCCGTGCGCTCGGAGCGCATCGACCCTGTCGTGGATTTCGACTGGGACTGGTACCGTCCCGCCGACGATATCGACGTAAAGGATTACCAGGTAACATGGACAGGGAAACTCAAAGCGCCCGAAACGGGCAGCTACCTGCTCGGGCTGCAATCCGATGACGGGGCACGGCTCTGGCTCGACGGGGAGTTGGTAATCGACGACTGGGGCCCGCATGGTTACAGCATGACGCCCACACAGAAAAACGTAATGCTGGAAGCCGGTCGAATGTATGATATCCGTGTCGACTACTACCAGCATGAATGGAATTCGCGGGTCAAGCTGAGCTGGATCCGGCCCGGAGATGCAGCGCGGAAATTACTGCTTCGCGGAAATAAACGGTTGGCATGTTCCACCAAATGCGGAGCCTATGTCCGGTTCGAGGCCGCCACCGGAGAAACCGTAAGGGCATGGGTCGGGACATCGTTTATCAGCGAAGAGGACGCCCGTGCCAACCTCGAACGCGAAATCGCCGGAGCCGGGGTGGATAAAATCGCCCGCGCAACGGCTGCAAAATGGAACGAGGCCCTCGCCTGCATCGAATTGCCGGGAGCCACCGAACAACAGAAGCAGGTCTTCTATACGGCGCTTTACCACGCATTCCTGCTGCCGCGCAGCATTTCGGAAAACGGCCGATACAGGAGCCCGTACAACGGACAAGTCTGCGAAGGCGAAAGTTTCACGGATTATTCCACATGGGATACGTTCCGGGCACTTCATCCGCTGCTGGTGCTTCTGAAACCCGACCTGGCGTCGCACATGGTCACCGGACTGCTCAATGGATACGACGAAGGCGGTTGGATGCCCAAATGGCCGAACCCGGGCTACACGAACTGCATGATGGGGACGCACTCGGATGCGATCATCGCCGACGCCTATGTCAAGGGAGTCCGCGGATTCGACGAGCAGAAGGCGGCCCGTGCCATGCTCAAGAATGCCAATGTGAAAGGGAACCATATTGCCTGGGGACGCCTCGGAATCGAGGATTACAACAGCCTGGGCTATGTTCCGGTCGACCACTACCGGGAATCCGTAGCCCGGACGATGGAATTCGCCTACGACGACTGGTGCCTGGCACGTTTCTTCGAGGCGAAAGGGGATACGGAAAAGGCCCGCGAATACGATCTGCGAAGCCAGCGTTTCAAAAACGTACTCGACGCCGAGACAAAGTTGGTGCGCGCCCGTCGCAGTGACGGCACATGGGCAGCGCCTTCGGATTACAATATCAGCGTCTGGAGCGGGTTCAACGAAACGGGAGCCCTGAACTACCGCAAGAACTACACGTTGTTCGCACCGCACGATGTCCCTGCCCTGATCGAATTCATGGGCGGGAACGATGCCATGGCCGCTTTCCTCGACGACATTTTCGACAACGGGATATATTATGTCGGCGACGAATTTTCGATGCACGCCCCCTACATGTATAACCTGTGCGGGATGCCGTGGAAGACGCAGCGGCGCGTTTACGACATCGTAAACACCTACTATCTGCCGCAGCCGAGCGGATTGCCGGGGAACGACGACTGCGGACAGCTCAGCGCATGGTATTTATTCAGTGCCATGGGATTCTATCCCATGTGCCCGGGTTCCACCGAATACCAGCTGGGAATTCCCTGCCTGCCTGAAATCATACTGCATCTACCCAATGGCAGGGATTTCCGCATCGTCTGTGAAAATTTCGGATCCGGCAACTGCTACGTACAATCGGTCACCCTCAACGGGAAAGCGCTCGAACGGCCGGCAATAGACCATGCGGATATTCTCCGCGGCGGGGAATTGAGGTTTTCGGTCGCCGATACCCCGTCGGAAACCTGTTTCACCAGTAAATCCCGGTAATTGCCGCCGAAGGATCGTTTGAAACGGATATACTTTGCGGCGACTTGCCCCTGCCGGTTGTCCGCCCCGGAGGCAAGACGGCCCGACACCCATCGAATAACGCTGTAAACGAACAATTTACAGCGTTATTTCTTTATCATAGAGAGACATCGGGCATAAAAGGGGGGGGGGCAGGGAACAAAAAAGGGACACCTTTTACAAGGATGTCCCTTTTTATTTCGTAGCGGGTCCGAGACTTGAACTCGGGACCTCATGATTATGAATCATGCGCTCTAACCAGCTGAGCTAACCCGCCATTGCATTAAAGCGAGTGCAAAGGTAATAGAATTTTTCATTCGTGCAAAATCTTTCGGCAAAAAATCACCGGAAAATTCGCAGTCCGGGGCTTTGGCACCGATTTTGCCCCGCCTGTGGGCAAACAGAACGACATGTCGCTGACAGATACATCACGCAACGAAATTACCAATTCCCTGAGCATACTCAAGGTAATCGCCGGCGTAGTCCTGCTCGTCGCGGTCTCGTGGGAAATCATCGGCGGAGACCACACCCGCTTTTCGCATACCTACCTGACCGTGCAGCTGGCGGTCTGCATCCTTTTCCTGTGCGATTTCTTCGTCCGCTGGGCCGCTGCCGAACGTCCGGGCCGTTTTTTCTGGCGCAACCTGCCGTTCCTGCTGCTTTCCGTACCCTACCTGAACATCCTGGCGTGGAGCGGCGTCGACATGACCCACGACTGGGGCGTGCTCGTCGGGCTTATCCCGCTGCTCCGGGCCTTCCTGGCCATGGTGATCATCGTGCGGTGGCTGGTCTCCGAAAACAGGATGCGGAGGCTCTTTTTCGCCTATATCTTCACCGTCGTCATCTTTACCTATATCTCCGGGCTGGTGTTCTACGACTACGAGGTGCTCGTCAATCCCAAGCTCCACGGCTTCGGCAATGCGCTCTGGTGGGCGTGGATGAACGTCACGACCGTCGGTGCCGAAATATTCGCCGTCACGGCCATCGGCAAGGTCATCACCATCCTGCTGCCCACGCTGGGGATGATGATGTTCCCGATCTTCACCACTTATATATTACAGGAATACACGCACAAAAAGGAATCCGACCAATAAGACCGCCCGGCCCGGGCGGCGGATGCCCCTATCCTGCGGGAACCGCTCCCAACGAATGCATAAAAGGCTGTCTGCGCCGTGCAGACAGCCTTTTACACCTGTTTGCGGAACTATTTTTTCTGCTCCCTGAGCAGGTCTCGGATCTCCGCCAGCAGCAACTCCTCCTTCGTGGGTGCGGGTTCGGGCGCAGGCGCCGGAGCGGCGGCCTCTTCCTTTTTCCGCATCAGCCGGTTCATCAGCTTGACCATCAGGAAGACGCAGAATGCCAGGATCGTAAAGTCGATGCACTGCTGGATGAAGGCGCCGTAATTCCAGTAAACGGGTTCGGCAGCCGCCTTCACGGCAGCTTCGCCGCCGCCCGTCACGACGTCGCCGACGGCATGCACGGCACTCGAAGTCATGTCCCGGAACTTCGAAATGTCGAGCCGCAGCTGCGAGAAATCGGTATTGCCGATCAGCGCCCCGATCGGCGGCATCAGGATGTCGTTCACCAGCGACGACACGATCTTGCCGAATGCGCCGCCGATAATGATACCGACCGCTGCCGTGGGGATAGCAATGCTAGCTGCCTGCTTACAGCCGACGAGCATGGCGTTCCATACGTCCTTCCACGCCGCGCGCTTGGGGTTGATGATGTTCAGCACGAGAATAACCGCGATGGCATATGCCGCCGAGCGCATCAGCGACATACCGGTAATGATGAAATACACCAGAACGATCGCCGGAAGCAGGAGATATATGCGCGGGAGGATTGGCTGAACGTTAAAGCCCTTCGATTCAATATTATTGGTATTTTTCCGGGCGATAAAGTCAACAACGAGGAAAATGGCAAGGTAATATGCCAGCGCCGGAACAATGGCAGACTTGGCGATTTCCATATAGTGCACGCCGAGCATCTCTGCCATAATGAATGCACCAATACCCATGATGGGCGGCATGATCTGTCCGCCGGTAGATGCCACTGCCTCGATAGCGCCCGCCTGTTCCGGCGTATAGCCAACCTTTTTCATCATCGGGATGGTCATGACGCCGGTCGTGGACACGTTGCCGACGGCCGAGCCGCTCACCATGCCGAGGAGTCCGGAGGAAATGACAGCAGCCTTCGCCGGGCCGCCATGGCCTTTGCCGAATTTGAGGCCGATCTCAATAAGGAGCTGACCGCCCCCGCAGGTGGAAAACAGCGCGCCGAAGATCATGAAGTAGAAAAGGTAGGTCGCCGACGTCGTCAGCGGCGTGCCAAGAATACCGCCGGAGCTCATGGAGATCAGTTCAACGAACTCCAGAGGCCGAATGCTCGTGGAACGTAGCCCGGACGATCGCGGCAGATACTGCCCAAAAAGGGCATATAGCACAAAAATTGCAATAAAGATGATCAGGTTCCAGCCAAGCGTGCGGCGGACTGCCTCCAGCAGGACAATACACAGTACAAAAAAGGCTACTATGTCAATCGTCTCCAACGCGGAAAAGTACGGCACACGCGATTGCAGACGAACGGTTTCGCAAATGTAATAGTATGCAAGGAACAAAATCCCGGCATAGAAAATATAATCTAGGAACTTCAGTTTACGAAGCTTTTCATTTTTCTTGTCAATGGGGTTATAAAGATAGATGATCGCCAGAGCGAAAACCAGATGAACAGGCACCTGAAGCATGGGGTTCATCGGTTTGCCAAGGATGATATAGGTCTGAAACGCCATCCACACGATGGAGATGATCACCGTTATGACCCTGTGGAGATCGATCTGCTTGTCTTTCATATGGTCTCTCCTTTCTAACTCGGGAGATATACGGGTGCTCCGTATATCTCCCGAATACAAGCTGCTGTAAGGAAGCAGCCGACCCCCGTCAAGGCATGTAGCCCATTTCCTTATAGTAACGAATCGCGCCGGGGTGCATGTACTTTTCCATGGTAACCCAGCCGATGCTCGGGTCAAACTCTGCCAGAGCGCTTGACGCTGCAGCGAGCTCATCGCCGCTCTCGCAGATCGCCTTCGTGATCAGGTAGACGACTTCCTCGTCCAGATCGCGGCGGCAGACAACAACGTTGCTGGAGGAAACCGTCTGAATATCTTCGTCATGACCCGTGAAGCCGGAGGTACCAGCCTTCCAGGTCGTTTTGGTCCAGCCCTTGGACTCCATGTAATCACGGACGCTTTCGGGGAGATCCCAAAGCGTGCAGGGGGTATTCAGCGTCAGCTCAACGGTGTTCGCCTGATTGTTGGGCGGATGGTCGACCGTGATATCGCCCGTGCCATCCTGCATAGCGGTCTTGATATTGCCGGACGCAGTACGAGTGATCGTGCAGCCCCAACCGGTCAGCTCTTCCTCCGTCACGCCGAGTCCTTCGAGCAGTTGAACAAACGCCAGCTCACCCATCGTTCCCGCCTGCTTGATGACGAAGTTTGTCGGAATCTTCTTTTCAATGACTTCCTCAATGGAGTTCACGCCGTTCTTTTCAGCATAATCATTACGGACGAGAATGTCCACATGCGGCCAGTCCATGCTCCCGACAATGCCGGCAACCAGATTGGAGTCGATCGATGCCTCGCCTAGAACGCCGCCCTCAATCGAGGAGATAAAGCCGACATCGTTGACAATAATCAGGTCGCTCTTTCCCTGCGCCAGCAAATATGCCGCGCCGAGACCGCCCGGAGAAGTGGTGGGAACGTCAATGGTGGAGCCCTCGGGCAGGTACTCCAGAAGGATATTGGCGATTGCGGAAGAGTAGGTATAGATCGAAGTGCCTACGTCCATCGTCGCAAATATCAGGTCCTGCGCTTCCAGCGCGGATTCTTCTTCCGGAGTTTCCGTTCCCATCGTTTCCGCCGTTGCTTCCGCAGTCGGTGCGGCAGGCGTCTCTGCGGTAGTACCGCAGGCAGACAAAACAGAAACCAGCATCAGAACTGCCAGAAGAAGTGCCAGTGTCTTTTTCATTGGGTGCCTCCTTTTTTTATTTTTCTTAAAACCGGTATCTGCCGGTATATAAGACAGTTTCAATGGTTTTTGGCATTCGCCATGCGGATGGCGTAGTCCATCGCGTTCACGAGACTGAGGGCGTTGGCGCTGCCGCTTCCGGCGTGGCCGAAGCCCGTGCCGTGGTCCACGCTCGCGCGGATGATCGGCAGGCCGAGCGTCACGTTCACGCCCGCCACCGCGTCCCAGTGCTTTTCCTCGCGGTTGTACACAAAGCCCTTGACCTTCAGGGGGATGTGGCCCTGGTCGTGGTACATACACACCACGATGTCGTACCAGCCGCCAATGGCCTTGGAGAACACCGTGTCCGGCGGCGTGGGCTTTTTGTCCGGGATGCAGATGCCCTCCGCCATGGCCTCGTCGATGGCGGGCTGGATCTCCTCGATCTCCTCGGTGCCGAAGAGCCCGTTCTCGCCGCAGTGCGGGTTGAGCCCCGCCACGGCGACGCGCGGCTTCTCGATGCCGAGTGCGCGGCATCCGGCGTCCGCGATGCGGATCACTTCGAGCACGCGCGGCTTCTTCACCCGGTCGCACGCTTCGCGCAACGATACGTGCGTGGATACGTGGACGACTCGGAGATCCTCGTGCGCGAGCATCATGGTGTATTTATCGGTGTTCGTGTAGTGCGCGTAAATTTCGGTGTGGCCCGAGAAGTGGTGGCCCGCCATGTTGATGGCTTCCTTGCTCAAAGCGTTCGTAACGGTCGCATCCACCTCGCCGGCGAGCGCCAGCTCAATGACGCGCTTCACATACCGGAACGCCGCTTCGCCGCCGAGTGCCGTTGCGCCGAGACCGAAGGGCTTCGGCTCCCCCGCCGTGCAGGGGATGTCCTCCGCCTTTACGACGCCGAGAGTCAGCACATCGATCGTGCCGGGGACGAATTGTGCTTCCTGCACGCTCTGCACCGAATGGACGTGGATCGCAGCGCCGGTCAGTTTATTGTACACTGCCGCGGCGTACTCCATCGAGGCGGCGTCGCCGACGACGAGAGGGCGGCAGCGGTCATAGACCGTTTCGTCCGCGAGCGCCCGGACCGTGATCTCCGGCCCGTTGCCGAAGGGGTCGCCCATCGTGATGCCGAGGATCGGCTTTTTGACTGTGCTCATGGCGCTTCCTCCTCAGCAGAGACCGAGCTCTTCGTTTTCCTTCAGCACCGCTTTCAGCTCAGCGACGCCCTCGTCGCACAGGTAGTTGAACGGGCGGCGGCACTCGCCGACCGGGTAACCGAGCAGGTTGACGGCCTTTTTGATGATCGTGTTGGGGTTGCCGAATTTGAACACGCGCTGGAGCGTCGAGATACGCTGCTGGCATTCCTCGGCGCGCGCGATGTCTCCGGCGACAAAGCTGTCGTAGATCGCGGCGACAGTCTTGGGATAGAGATTGGCTCTTCCGGCAATGCCGCCCGCGCCGCCCTCGCGCAGACCGGTGAGGATCGCGCCGTCGTTTCCGGCGAACACCGAGAACGGCCGGCCGAGTTCCTGTCCCACGCGGATGAACGCCTTGAGATTTTCGATATCGCCGCTCGAGTCCTTCGCGCCGCAGATCACATCCACGTCCCTGGCGAGACGCGCAACAGTCTCGGGCAGGAGCTTGTTGCCGGTACGCGGCGGGATATTATAGAGAACGATGGGGATATTCACGTGCTTTGCCACCTCGACATAGTGGCGGTAGAGCTCCTCCTGGCTCGCAAGAGCGAAGCTCGGCGTGATGATGGAGAGGACGTCCGCGCCCATTTCCTCGGCGCGGCGGCTCATATACACCGTATCCGCCGTGGAGATGCAGCCCGTACCGGCGTACACCGGAACACGCCCGGCGACCTGGTCGATCGTCGCTTCGAGAATCTCTTCCTTTTCCTTCATGGAGAGGATGTAGCCCTCGCCGTTCGTGCCGAAGCAGAAAATGCCGTGAACACCGCCCGCGATCTGCCGCTCGATCTGGTTTCTGAGCTCGGGGATGTTGATGCTCTCGTCCGCATTCATCGGGGTGATGATCGGCGGGACGATGCCGTGAAGAGTGGGATGGGCCATCTTTCTTTCTCCTTTCCGTTTTTAAAGGATCTGGAGGTAAATGTTTCTCGCGTCCTCCGGCGTTACGGTGCGCATGTTGTTCACCAGCAGACGCTGCACGCTCATGCCCGCCTCAACAAGCGGCTCAAGATCGTCGCGCGAAACGTTCCACTGGGAAAGGTTTGTCGGAATGTCGAGATGCTTTACGATCTCGCCCATGCGCTCGATGATCCAGGCGCTCTTTTCCTCGTCGGTGATGCATGTCTTTTCGCCATGCACCGCGCGGTCGTAGGCAAGCGCCAGCTTGTGGCGGATGGCGGGCTCGTTGAAGCGCATGACCGGCATGAGAAGGATGGCGTTCGATACGCCGTGGGCGATGTGGTATTTGCCGCCGAGCGGATAGCTCAGCGCGTGCACCGCCGTCGTGCCGGAGCAGGTAATGGCGATGCCGCCGTAGAACGCGGCGATCTGCATCTCACGCTTGGCGTCGAGCGCTTCGGGATCGTCGCAGGCGCGCTCGATGTTGTTGAGGATGCGGTCAAAGGCGTCGAGCGCGAACGTGTCGCTGAACGGGTTGGCCTTGTTGCTTGTGAAGCACTCGATGGCGTGCGCCATGGCGTCCACGCCGCTCGCCGCGGCGATCTTGCGCGGCAGATTTTTGATCATGCGCGCATCGAGAATGACATAGTCGGGGACCATCGCCGGGTTCACGATACCGATCTTCAGCTCCTTTTCCGGCACAGCAACGATGGCGTTCGGCGTTGCTTCGGAGCCCGTCCCGGCAGTCGTCGGGATGAAGCAGGTCGTCACGGTCTTTTTGCCGCGGAGAGGATCGTCCAGAAGATCCTTCACCGTATATTCGTCGGTTACGAGGATGCTCGCGAGCTTCGCGGTGTCCATCGCGCTGCCGCCGCCGACGGCGATGATGATATCCGCGCCCAGCGTGCGGAACTCATCGACCAGCGTCTGCACCGCGCCGTAGCTCGGCTCGGCGGGTATGTCGGAGAGGATCACGGTCTCCACACCGGCGGACCGGACGATCTCCTGCGGCAGATCCACAAGACCCGCGCCGAGAATTCCCTTGTCGGTGAAGATCGCGGCCTTTTTACAGCCGGCGACGACCTGGCGGAGATTATCCAGCGCATCCACGCCGCTGTAGGTGATGCGCGGCAGAACCATATTGTACTTATCCATTTTTCATCCGTTCCTTTCGTTTATTATGCATGGACCGGCGCTTCGCTTTCGAGTCGGAGAAGAAGATCCGTCTGCCCGAAACCGCCGGACTTGGAAAGCACCGAGTGCCGGACGCCGCGGTAGATATATTCCGATTCAACTACGCCCTGCAGGATTTCCCGCTGGGGGGAGAGCTCGCGGCAGCCGATGGCGTCCATAAAACCAAGCAGC
>OLXF01001168.1_pt1 | contig 10539 bp, 9 predicted proteins | sample 1673471 | NCBI WGS metagenome assembly OLXF01 (sample SAMEA103958113, study PRJEB25191) | human gut metagenome
GGGATAAATTACTTAATCCGGCATTCATCAATACTCGCGGGCTCCATGAAAAGAAAATATCTTGCCCCTTCCATAGACTTTCATTATATTACGGCAAAACCGGAAAAACAGGAAACGAACGTACTCCCTTCCCTGCCCCATTGGATCAAGCATCGCACGTCACAAACCACCAGCTGAAAAAAACTTGTCATGAAAATAAATTTTTTATGGACCGCATGTTTAGTTGCCATAACCGGCTGTGATTCCCCCCAAAATCATCATTCTCGAATTGAGAGCGGCGAAACAAAAACAGAAAAACAGTTGGAGAATTTAAATTTTTACGGCACTTATGAAGGAATTCTTCCTGCTGCCGATTGTGAAGGAATCAGGACGGCGTTAACATTAAACAACGATAACACTTATGTGTTGAGAAGCGAATACATAGGAGAAAAAGACGCTATTTTCGAATCAAAAGGCTCTTATCATTTCATCAATGGCCGCCTGATGGAACTGGCCCAATCCTCTTCCAATGAAAAATCTTATTATAAAATACTTGATGGAAGCAAAGTAATGCTGTCAGACAAAGAAGGCACAGTCAATCAGGGCGTCCTGGCCGAATATTATATACTAAAAAAGAAATAAAACTATTTCTATCATCTATCATTTTCTCCATTCCGCCGCACCTCCCACCCCGCGGCGGTTTTCTTTACACCGTTTTTCAGCCCGGCACATTAACAAATCTTATTCATCCGCCCCGCCGTCAGAAAAAATCCGGGCCGCCGGGACCAGGCTTTCGTCAGCACACGGGTGTTACAAGAACTTTGCATCGCCTTTCTGTCCGCGTTGTTTCGGACACAAAAGATTTCCGGCTTTTTTAACTGGCTGCAGGTTCGGCCGCCCCGCCGCAACAGGGGTGTTTTTCATCTTTCCAGGCATACCCCGCTTCCACTCCATCTATTTTACGGACAACCACCAGGGAACAGCTCAAAAAACAAAACCCGTAAATCATTTGATCCACAGGCTTTAAAATGGTCGGGAAGACAGGATTCGAACCTGCGACATCCTGCTCCCAAAGCAGGCGCTCCACCAGGCTGAGCTACTTCCCGTATAAAAAGGAGGGATTAGAAATTGGGAGAAAAAATGGTGGCTCGGGACGGGATCGAACCGCCGACACGGGGATTTTCAATCCCCTGCTCTACCGACTGAGCTACCGAGCCACTTGCCTGCACGCAGAACGTGCTTGCGGGGCAGAATCTATCATCCTCTTCCCAATATTGCAACCACAAAATATTATTTTTTCAACTTCCCTGTATTTTGCCGCGCTCCATAGCAGGAATCCGCCCAGCCAATCAGGAGGAAGCCTGCGCCAGAATACCGCTCAACAGCAATGGGAAAATCAGTGCCGCCCAGGATAGCGTGTGCAGGAGGAGGGGAGGCATGTTCATCTTCAGCCTGTCCAGCACAAACATGAATGCCCCCGCCATTGCCAGCCCATAATAAATCCACGCATCCCCGGTATATTCCCTGGCGGCGGCGGCCAGACAGAATACAACGTAAATGACTATCACCCCCATCCATACCAGGGATACCATGTCGCGGTCGGCGGAATCCTGCCCGTCCTCATCCTCTTCTTCACTCCACCGTTTGCGGCTGAACATGCAGAGGATGACCAGCGCTACCAGATACCAGGTGGGTTCGGAAAGCTGGCCTCCCCAGCCGCCGCCTACCGTCCCGTAAAAGTAGGCCGGTATTCCGGCACCCGTAGCGAAGGAAACGGCGGCAAAAAACGCCCCCATGACGAATCCGGAAGACAGGCTCCCTTTCTGATGAGGGTTGGAAGAGAAATAGAGAAAGAGCAGACTGCAGACGCCAGGCAGAAAGGCAAATTGAAAAATAACCACACCCAATTGGAAAAACATGATCCAAAGCCCCGTCACGGCCGCCACCATAATGAGCAGGGAGATAACGAAACAATGCTTTTTGGCAAAAAGCAGGCATTCATCCGTGTAGACAGCGGAACCGCCCCGGAATATTTTCAGCACCCGGTCCAGCATATTGACGCACCAGACAGCCACAAACAGGAATTGATACAGCCAGGGGGAGGAAACTACCACCAGATGGGACTGACTGACGGCAAAAGCCCAGGCAATGGCGGCAGAAGGGATTTCCAATCCCATCAGGGAAAACCACGCCCACCAGGGGGGCCTCTTCAACACCTGCTCCATTTTTCCGTCATATCATCTCCACAACCGTTCCTTCCGCAAGCTCCCGAACCGTCATCCACAAACTTCCTTATTTTTACGCGGGGATGCTTGACATGCAATGAAACATATTTATACTTGCGTTCCCCTTGCGTCGGAAACGCAATACATCACCATGAAGAAAGATATTCACCCCCAGTATAATCCGGTCGTTTTTGTTGACATCACCACCGGACGCCGCTTCATCACCCGTTCCACTGTTCGTTCTCCCAAGACGGAAGTTATTGACGGGGTTGAACATTTCGTGGTTTCCTGCGGTATCACCTCTGATTCCCACCCGTTCTTCACCGGCAAGAACCAGTTTGTGGACACGGAAGGCCGCATCGACAAATTCCAGAAGCGCTTCGGCACCGTCCGCCGCAGCGGAGGCAAGCCCAAGCTCAACAAGTAAGAACTGCCTTCAGCAATTTTCCAACCCCGTTTCCTTCCCGGAAAACGGGGTTTTTATTTGCAGGCTTCCTTTGATCTCTTTTTCCTGATTCACTCGCAGCAGCACCATGTTGACACCGGACCATTTTGACAGCCAGTCCGCGGAACTCCTCCGCTCCGGCCGCCCCGTCCTTGCCGGAATCAGCGGGGGGAGGGACTCCATGGCTTTGCTTTCCCTGCTGTCCGGCATGCCGGGATGCAATCTGGTTGCATGCCATGTAAATCACCAGCTGCGTCCGGAAGCGGAGGAAGAGGAAATGTTTGTGCTCCGTTACGCCGCCACCCTGGGTATTCCCTGTGTCCGGGAACGCGTCAATGTCCGCAGTATGGCCCATACCCGCGGAATAGCCATTGAAGAAGCGGCCAGGGAAGCCAGGCAGGCCTCGTTTCTGAAATGGGCCGCCGGTTACCCGGGGGCTCTCGTGGCTCTGGCCCACCACCGGAACGACCAGCAGGAAACGGCCCTTCTTCACCTCTGCCGCGGTGCCTCCGGCATTCACGGTATGTTCCCCGTCTCCACCTGGGCCAACGGATTGACCGTCGTACGCCCCATGCTGGATTTTTCCCGGGAGGATATCACCTCCTATCTGGAGCATCGCCATATTCCATGGAGGGAAGATTCCAGCAACCAGTCTGCCGAATATACCAGGAACGCCCTGCGCCATGAGATTATTCCCAAATTGAATGCGCTGTTCCAAAGGGACACCAGCCTTCCCTTTTCACGTGCCTGCCGCCTGGAAAATCAAATCCGCACGGCGCTTTCCCAGGCGCTGGACTCCATGAACCTGACAGATCCCCAGGGGCGCCTGTTCCTGCCGAAAATCAACCTGCTTCCTGCGGAGCTGAGACAATGCGCCGTGCATGATTACCTGCGCCGGCAACATATTCCGGACCTGACGGAAAACGCCGTACTCCGGGTAATGGACATCCTGAATACGGACGGCCCTTCCCGAACTTCCCTGCCCGGCGGAAAACTGGCCGTACGCAAGGAAAAGCGCCTGCTGGTCACGGACACGCCGCGCCCGGTCAATAAAGCGGAGCAACCCCCTGCGGATACAACAGGTGGAATTTAATGGCTTCATTCCCCACCACCAGCGCAGTACCGAACATCCTGTCTTCATCTGTCAGCCGCGGCAGCTGGGCAATCGGGAAGAGCAGACCGCCCAGAATAAGGCCATAGTTGTATACGGACGGCATCATGCACAACAGTTTTTTGGAGATATCCGCAGCATCCAGAGTCGGGAAGACCCAAACCTCACTTGGCTGAAGCATGGAGTTGCGGTGCACGCGCACGCTGTAGGAATCTGACGACAGAGCGGCATCAATCTGGATTTCCCCCTCTATGGAGATTTCATTGTTCAGGCAATCCTTCTGCACCATGCTCTTCGCCAGCGCCGCAGCGGCCCTGGTGCGGTCCGCAGCCAGTTCCGGAACGGAGCCCGAAGTGGACGCGCTCAGCATGGCGACGCGAACGCTTTTACCCAGCATGTGGCGGGCCATTTTGGCCGTCTCTACGGCAAAATAGGCCATATTTTCCACCGTGGGTTCAGGGTTTACCCCGGTATCCGCCAGAAAATAGACGCCGCGGCCGCCGAATTTCTTGGAAAATTCGGGAACGAGCACAATGGAAATGGCAAACAGGGGCTTGGTGGGAACGGGATCCTGCCTGTACTTGTTTACTGCGCGGAAAACGGAAGCCACCCTTTTCATGTTCCCGGCCACAATGGCGTCCGCCTGGCCGTAGAGCACCATCATGGCGGCAAAATGAACCGGTTCGGAAACAATTTCACGGGTATTCATAGGCAACCCGTTGCCGAACATCTGCTCCGCCCGTTCATAACGGTCGCAGAACATCTGAAGATCCGAGCTTTTTTCCGGTTCAATGATACGGACGAATTTCAGGGAAATTCCGTTCATTTCCGCCATTCTCGTGATGACTTCCCTCCTCCCCAGCAGGATAGGCGCGCCGGCCTGCTCTTCCACAAAGCGCTGGGACACGCGCAGCACGCGGACATCCTCCCCTTCCGGAAAAACAATGCGCTTGGGGTGGCGCTTCAGGTTATCCAGGAGCGGCCCTGTAAAATCATTCAGCGGGGAAAAGCCTTGCCAGTCACTCATATGTCACGTGTCCTATTTAACGCAACTCTAAAAAATCCTGTCCATAAAATCAACTCATAAAGTCAAAGACGGCAAATAATGAACAAAGACATCCCTCCGGGTTGAACCGTCCGCTCCGCCATGCTAGCATGGGCATTCCCCTCCATGTACTGCGATTACCATACCCATACCCCCCTGTGCCTGCACGCCTCCGGCACTCCGCAGGAATATGTGCAGGCAGCCGTCCGAGCCGGACTCCGGGAATACGGCATTTCAGACCATGCCCCGATGCCTGGGGAACCTTTTGACGACTGGCGCATGAAGCAGGCGGACATGCCGGCCTACCTGGACTGGCTCACGGAAGCCCGTGAATGCGCCGCGCTGCACGGACTGACGGTCCGTTCCGCTCTGGAATGCGACTGGTTTCCCGGCATCGAACCATGGATAGAGCACCTGCAGGGCCTGCACGCATGGGATTACCTGATCGGTTCCGTCCATTATCTGGGGGAAAAGGAGGAATTCGACAATCCCCACAGGATGGATTTCTGGCACCGGACGGATGTGGAGGACGCATGGGAACAGTATTGGGAACGCTTCCGGAACATGGCCGCCTCCGGAATGTTCCACATCATGGGGCACGCGGACCTGATTAAAAAATTCGGCTTCCGCCCTTCTGGAGACCTGCGCCGTTATTATGAACCGTCGCTGGAAGCCATGCGGGAAACCGGAGCCTGCCTGGAACTTAACACAGCCGGTTGGCACAACAAGTGCGGGGAACAATATCCGGACGGGCAATTCCTGAAAATGGCGGCGGAGGCGGGAATTCCCCTCACCATCAGTTCAGACGCCCACAGGCCGGAGGATGTAGGGCGGGATTTCAAGCGGGCCGGGGAACTGGCCCGGCAGGCAGGATTCAGGCATCTGGCCTCCTTCCAGGGGGGCCGCATGAAACTGTTCCCCCTGCCCGGAATCTGATGCTTTCCCTCCGCGGCAAAGGAATGTTCCGGCAGGCCTTGGCGGCAGCCGCACGGGCGGCCTGTTCCCCGTATTCCCATCCGTCCGTCCCTTTTTCCAGTAAACGGCACAGGCCCATGGACAGAAAAGGGAACGCTCCGGAGCATCTTTAACTTCTGTACAAACTCGGCTTTACGGGCAAAGGTATCGGACGCGGAGGCACGGGACGGGGAGGGGGCGGCTGGGGCCGGATAATGACAGGCGGCGGCGGGTAATTCCACGTCCTGATAATCGGAGGGACAATGATGCGTTCCGTTCTCGGCTGGCTGGCCACCTCCCTCACTTCCCCCTGCAATTGGGAAACCTGCTTATTCAAATCTGCAATCTTCTTCTGGGTACCGTCTTTCAAGGCCAGGTATTTCTTCTCCAAATCCTGCCAATACTGTTCTGCGGTTTCCCTTTTTTTACGGATGGCGCTTATCTGCTCCTGATAGGCTGCCGCCCTTGCGCGGAAAACGCGGGCGTCTTCCGGCAAACCCACACGGTCCGCTTCCAGGGCATTCCACTGCAGAGCCATAACCTCCGCCTCCACCTTGGTAAGTTCCCCCATCAGCAAAAACATGCGGGAAATATCCGCCCCTTCCAGATAGCGGGGATGCCGCTCCGCCTCAGACAGGGACTCCCGGATCTTCCTGGCTTCTTCATCGGCCGCCTTCCTGGCTTCTTCCGCCTTCTTTCTGCGCGCCGCTTCCTCCATCCTTCGCTGGTCCAGCCTGGCCTTCACTTCATCCGGCGTCATCCTGTAATCCCTTTGCTGGGCATCCGTCAAATCTTTATAGGAAACCTTGGCCACCCCGTCCGTGTACTGGATATTGACAAAATCATCTCCGGAAGACACCACAACGGCGTCTTTCAGCACCCTGCCGGACCGCAGGGACATATTTTCCGCCAGGGCGGCAGGAGCCAGGAGGCATAAAATCAACAAACGGGTTCCTGTTTTCATATGATTAACCTCTTCTACGTTGGTAAGAGGCGCAAGGAAAGGAATTTATTCAAAAAAATAGGACCAGAGGTTAATACTGGCGCAGCCGCCGGTTTTTAGCTAGTATATGGCGAGTCATTTACACGTATTATGAGCCGCTATTCTTCATCCTGGACACCTTTACCCGCCCTTCCCGATCCGGAAGGCTTCGCCGGCATGTACGCAGGGACCTGCGGAGAAATAATGATTTGTGCAGGAGGTACCAATTTCCCGGGAAAGCCCATGCTTGAAGGGGGAGCCAAAACGTGGACGGACCGTATCTTTACGCTCTCTCCGGGGGAAAACGAATGGAAAGAGGCCGGCACATTGCCCGTGCCTTATGCATACGGCGCCTCCGCCGGCATCAGGGAAGGCCTGCTGTGCATCGGCGGCTGCGGCAAGGAAGGGCACCGGAAAGACGTTTACCTGCTGAATCTCGCGAAGGGAACTGTCACCACGCATCCTTTCCCTTCCCTCCCTATCGCCCTGGCATATACGGCGGCTGCCGTCCTGGACGGGAAAGTCTATCTTACAGGAGGGTGCGAACGCCCCGGCGAGCAGGACTGCACCAACCGGGTCTTCATGCTGGACACACGCCGGACGGAACAGGGATGGCTGGAACAGGCCCCGCTGCCGGGCCGCGGCCGCTTCCTGCATCAGATGGCCGCAACAGACGGAGCCCTGTACGTGCTCGGCGGCATCGGCCTGCGGGAACAGGACGGCCAACAGGTCCGGGAACTGCTGAAGGAAGCCTGGAGCTATACTCCGGAACACGGATGGACGCGCCTGCCGGACATGCCTTACGCCATCGCCGCAGCCCCCACCCCGGCCCCGGTTTCCGGAAACGGCGTCATTTACCTGCTTGGGGGGGATGACGGCTCCGGAAAAAAATACACTCCCCAAACTAATCCCGGCTTCAATAACCAATCCCTGTGCCTGGACACGGCAGACATGACATGGCACGACGCAGGCCCCATCGCCGCGCCCAGGGCTGTCCTTCCGTGTTGCGCGTGGCAGGATCGTTTCGCGGCCGTGAACGGAGAGCTCAAACCCGGCAGGCGCTCTCCTGAAGTGTGGAGCATCTCCCTCCCCTGATTTGACCGGAATCCAATTAAACCTCTCAACATATGCACATGACACGCTCCCTTACCCGAATTTCCAAGGCTTGCGGCTCCGCTCTGGCAGCCCTGCTTCTCATCGCGGCTCCGGCCGCTGACGCCTCCTTTTCCGTGGATGTCCGGACGTCCGGAACTGTTCCCGACCTTCCGGACCCGGCAGGCCGCGCCGGCATGGTTGCCGGAACCGTCACGGAAGACGACGGCAGCCAGTCCGTCATCGCCGCAGGGGGCGCCAACTTCCCCCAGGCTGCGCCGGGCGCCTCAACTCCGGAGGAACGCGGCCCCAAAACCTACTACCAGGATATTTTCAAGCTTCGCAACGGCCAGTGGAGCAAGGCGGGAACATTGCCCGTCCCGCTGGGTTACGCCGCCTTTGCCAGCGTGGGCAAGGGGCTGGCTGTGGCCGGAGGCCACAATGCTCAGGGCATCCTGAAAGATGCCCTGCTGATTAAAACGGACGGCTCCGTAGAAAAGCTTCCTCCCCTTCCCGTCCCCGTAACGGAAGCCTCCTGCGCCGCCCACGGGAACAAATTGTTCGTCATCGGCGGCAGAGACCGGGAGCAGCCGGAAACCGCACTCAATACCATCTACATGCTGGACACCACGCCGGACACGGATAAAATGAAATGGGTTTCCCTTCCCCCTTTTCCCGGAGAGGGGCGCATTCTCTCCACCGCTGCCGTCTGCGACAGCACCCTGTTCATCATAGGCGGCTGTTCCCTGTCCAGGGATAACTCCGGAGAAACCTCCAGGACGTATCTTTCCGACATGATCGGCTACGACATGACGTCCAAGGACCCTTCCAAATGGGGCTCCTCCGGCAGGCAGCAGCTTGCCGGACCGGGAATGCCCGTAGCCGCCGCCGCGGGTCCCGCCCCGGTGCGGGAAAACTCCATTCTCCTGATCGGCGGAGACAAGCGCGGCAACTCGCCGGACCCGTCCAGGCCTGTGGCGCAGTCCCGGGATATCCTGGTCTACGACGTCATCGGAAACACATGGACGCGCCAGGGGGAATGGCCCGTGGGCATCGCCACGGTTCCCGCCGTTGTCAGGGGCTCTGAAATCATGACCATCAGCGGGGAAACGGCCCCGGGCGTCCGGACTCCCGTAAACGCCTCCGCCTCCGCAGGTTACCACTTTGAAATGAGCACGGTTGATTACGCCGTTCTCATTCTGACCATCATCGTCCTGGCGATCATCATCGTCTCCGCCGTGCGCAACGGCGTTAAAAATGTTGCCTCCGTCACGGACCCGAACACCAAGCCGGGCCTGTGGGCCTGGGTAGCCGTCATTGTCCTGTGGTTTGTGGTCATGCTGAACTATTTTGACCGCCAGCTCCTTTCCGCCCTGCATGAACCCATCGTACGGGACATTCCACAGACGGAAGCCCAGTTCGGCATGGTCACCTCCGTTTTCCTGCTGATTTACGCCCTGCTCAGCCCGGTGGGCGGCTTTCTGGCGGACCGCTACAGCCGCCGGCTGATGATCCTCTGCTCTCTCGTCGTCTGGTCCGTGGTCACATGGTGGACCGGCCATGCGGAAGATTACACTTCCCTGCTCATTGCGCGAGGCGCCATGGGCATCAGCGAGGCGTTCTACATCCCCGCCGCCCTGGCCCTGATTACGGACTACCACCGCGGCAGCACGCGCTCCATCGCTACGGGCCTGCACATGAGCGGCATCTATGTAGGCATGGCCGTCGCCGGTTTCGGTGCCACCATGGCTTCATGGACGGGATGGCGCATGACATTCGCCCTGTTCGGCCTCATCGGCGTGGCGTACGCCGTCATCCTCATCCTGTTCCTGAAAGATCCGTCCAAAGCCCCGGCGGATACGGCCCAGGCAAAAAAACCGTCCGTACCGGAGAAAAAAACGGTGCTGCTCAATGTGGACAATGACGAACAGGCCATCAAGGAACCCTCTTCCAAACTTTCCACCGGAGCCGTCCTTTCCAGCCTTCTGAGCGGACGCCCCATGTGGATGCTACTGGCCGTAGTGGCCTTTGCCGGAGCCGGAAACTGGTTCCTTCTCACCTGGTATCCCACCCTGCTTCAGGACAAATACCAGCTCTCCTCCGCGGAAGCGGGCCCCGCCGCCACCCTGTGGAGCTCCGTGGCCAAATACGTCGCCGTGCTGGGAGGCGCCATCCTGGCGGACATGTGGTACAGGCGCAACGCCCGCGCCCGCGCCCTGGTGCCGGGCATCACCTTCTGGGTTGGCACCGCGCTCCGTGCCCGGCTCGACCGCCCCCGCCCCTACGACCAGCCGGGTTTCACTCCGCTGGTCCAGAAGGACACCCACGGCCGGTCCTTCCCGTCCCGGCATGCGCTCAGCGCCGCTGTGCTGGCCATGGTGTGGCTGTATTTTTACCCGGCTGTCGGCTGGTGCATGATCGTCATCGCCCTGCTCATTGCCGTGGTGCGGGTGCTCACCGGCGTGCACCATATCCGGGATGTGGCCGCCGGGCTCGCCCTCGGGTTTGCCTGCGGCTTTGTCGGCATGTGGCTGCTGTAACTGCGCTGCATAAAAATCCGAAACTTTTTTCAAATTGTTCTTGACAGACCGGGTTCCGTATGGTATTATACTTCTCGCAGCGTGTGCCGACACACGACTGCCGCCATAAAGGAACCCAATGGGATAACAACGTGCGCCCGTAGCTCAGGTGGATAGAGCAACTGCC
>OLXF01001170.1_pt1 | contig 10534 bp, 8 predicted proteins | sample 1673471 | NCBI WGS metagenome assembly OLXF01 (sample SAMEA103958113, study PRJEB25191) | human gut metagenome
TTTGCGTTCTGTAAGCCCGATAAATCAAGGCTTTTTTTGCCCCTACTGCGTAACAAGGGCGCGTCGTTTCCTCATGCGCTCCGCTGCCTGTCTGCGGGTAATACGCTTCCGGCAGTCCGGGCAGTATTTGACGCTGTTAGAGGTGGACGCAAAAGAAGCTCCGCACTCGGTACAACGCTTTTTATCCTCGGTCTTGAAAAGCTCTGCATACAGCAGCTTATCAAAGGGAAGTACGGCGGTCTGAAACCATTTGCATAGAAGAGAATAGGAAATAAGCTGCGGGCAGACACATTCCTCCCCGTCGTCCAGTAAAATACAGTGTCCGTTATCGCAGTTGCAGCACTCCTTTTTTACAAGGCTGTTGACTTTCCGGCTTTGGGGCGGCGTAAGCCGCTTTAGCCCGGTCATACCTCATCAGCGGCGAAAATGGCAAGCTCCGTATACTCATTTTCTGTCAGAGGTGCAATTTTCGCAAGGGTGCGCTTCGCCAGTTCCCGCATATCCTCGTCCATAAACGGCAGCGCAGCGTTGATGTTCTCCATAAGCCCGCGCTTACCGCCCTCATTGTAAATGCTCAACAGGTTTGTTTCTTCAACGGTCAGTCTAATCATGCTCATACCTCCAATTCGTGATTTTTTGATTTTGCCGCTTTTTTCTGTGCGGTTTTTTCTTTGTCTGCTCTAAGCTGCGCCCGGATAGAGGGCTTCTTTTCCGTTTTTGCTGCCTTGCCGCGTTCCTTGTCAGCCTTGACAGCTTCCGCAAGGTCAACAAGGGAAATGGTTTCTCCTGCCTTTACCTTTGCTTCCAGTTCTGCGGTAGTCGGGGTGTTGTTTATCTGCCCGTCAATCATGTTGTAGTTTTGCTCTGTGGTCTGCTCGGCAGCTTTCAGATAGTTCTCTGGCTGAACGGGAACAGCAAAAGCCCTAGTGCCGTTCCCCATAATCAGATATTTTCCGTCGTCGGACTGGTGGTGCAATCCATATCCGGCAGCTTCCATTTGCTCGCGGCTCATGGCGGTTACATAGAAAGTCCCTCTCGGTGTTTTGATTGTTTCGCCCGTTTCCAAGTCGGCGGGAATGAGGGCATTTTCCTGCTCCTTGAAAAACTCCGGCACTTCCTTATAACCGAAGCTGTCTACATAGTGGGCGGTGTCCTGCCCGTTCTGATGAAGCACCACCACGTCGGAAACGGAAAGGCTGTGTCCCTTAAAATCTTTCGGGTGGTCGATATTAAAGCGGGTGTAAATATCTTCAAGGGAAGTCCCCGGCGTAAGCTCTGCGGAATAGACAAGTGTATAGTTTTTCGCGTCTACCCGGTGTCCTGTGGCAGTCAGACGGTCGTAAGGTTCAAAGCGCAAATCTCTTGTTTCGTCCCCGCCTTTTATCTGATAAATGGAAAAGGTGTCTTTGTCCTGTGGGGCTTCCTGTTCCGGCTGCTCCTGTGCATCTACCTTTTGCGCCCGGATATGCGCCCGTTGTAACTCGGTAGGCTTTTCCCCCGTAAGGGGTACAATCGCCTTGACATAATCAGCCGCATAATAGGCGTTACTGGTAAGCTGCCGCTGCCATGCCCCTGCTTTGGGCGACCAACGGAAGCCATTACTTTTTAGGGCTTCCCGCGTGGCTTCGTCCGGCTTATCCTCAAAGAAGATTTGCAGTCGGTTCGCTTCGGTGTTTGCTTCCACCTTGCCGCCGTCAAATTTCCAACCCACAAAACCGATTTCTTTTTGCTGTGAAAGAGATTTGATACGGTCTTTCACGCGCCGGATTTCTGCACTGTTGTTGGATAACGCCCAAGTCGCAAATGGCTTGTCCTCCAAATGCCAACTGCTCGCCATGTCTGCTTTCAGTTTTTCCAGTTCCTCCGGCGGTAAATGCGGGCAGCCGTCAAGGGTCTTATGCTTACGGTAATAGGCGTTTACGGCTTTCATGGTTTCCTGTGATTTTTCAAGGCTTTCCAGTTTCTTTTCTAACTTCTGTACTGCCTGCGGGTCGTCTGCGCTGATACCGCCCATGCCGGTACTGCGGATTTTATCAAGAAGCCCTTGTATGTCCTGCCATTCCCGGTAATTGCTGTCGCGGGCTGCGTTCTGCTTTTCTTTCTTCCTTGTGGGGAAGTTAGAGCCGCCCGCAATCAGGATAGAGGGAACACGCGCGTCAATCTCATAGCCTTTATTCATGTTCGCCGCCAGTTTCCGGGCATAGGTGTCAAGCAGGCTGTCGATTTTCTCATGGTACATCGGGTCTACCCGCTGTTTTTGCCTTTCTGCGATTTGTACGGCTTCATCTACATAATGCCTGTATTCAGCCGTCGCGCTGCCTTGCTTATAATCGGAAAAGCTGTTCATATCCTTTGCACGTTTGGCGGCAGCTTCATTGATAGGATAATAAGGGGCGGCGGGTGCAGCCTGTTCCGGCTGTGTTTCTTTTTCCTGTACCGGGGCTGTTTCTTCGGGAAGCTCCGGCGTGGCGGCTTCTGCTTCGGGCTGTTTGGTAGCTTCCTGTGCGGGCTGCGCCTGTTCGGTGGTCTGTTCCTTATCCTGTGCCTTTTGGATTGCTGCAAAATGTCCGTCTATGGTATCAATCAGATTTGCGGCGGTGCTGCGGATTGTTTCAAGAGAGCCTTTCAGTTCTGCAAGTTCTTTTCCGCTGCTCCACCCGGCGATATATCCAAAAGAATAGTCCGACGTATCAAGCCCGTAATGTTGGCAGACAGCATAGGCGACGCTTTCCGCCTGTACCTCGCGGGTACGGCGGTCGGGGCGTTCCGGCATAGCAAGGGCAGTATCATGCAGCGTGGCGTGGGCGATTTCATGGATTGCGGTCTTGATATTCTGCAATTCGTCCATGCCCTCGTTGATGATGATACGCTTTTCCTCATAATTGCAGCGTCCTTTTACGCCGCCGCTTAGTGCTTCAAATCCCATAGCAAAGGGAGAAGTCTTTTCAAGGGCAGCGAAAAAATCCTTGTATTGTTCCACGTTGCCCGTCAGCTCATAGGTAAGGGCAGGAAGCTCCTTTCCCTCGGTCTGTGAAATATCAAAGACAGATACCACACGAAAGGCGGGTATCTTGATTTCCTTTTCCTCGGTAACAGGTTTCCCGTCCTTATCGAAAACAGGCTTTTGGGTGTCCGGGTCGATTTTTTCCACCTGTTTCTTAACGGTAAACGGGGACGGCGCAAGTATCTTGATAGCTTTTTCTCCCGGCTTTACATGGCGGTCAAATTCCTTTTCCCATTGTTTATAGCCTTTCACAAGATTGCCGCCCTGCATGGCGATAAGGATTGTATTGTTAAGGCTGTAATCATGGAATTTTGACATAGTACGCAGATAGTCGGCGTAACGGTCGCTTTCATACAGTCCTAAAATCCCCTGTTCCAGTCGGTCGGTAATCTCTTTCATCTTGTCAGCGGGCTTTTCAGAAGATAGGATAATCGGGAGAACCGGGGGCTGCTCTGTGGCGGTGGTCGGTATAGCTGCGGAAGCGTCAAGGTCTGCCTGTTCCTTTTCCTGTACTGGCGGCTGCGGCGTTACCCGGTATTCCTCCGGCACGTCGCGCCCGTCATACCATTCTGTAAAGGTATTACGGTTATTGTAGATATAGCCCTGCTCGGTAAATCTGCCCCCGTCATTGATAGCAGCGTCCCGCCCGTATTCCTCATACATGAAATATTTTTTTGCTTCTTCGGGCAGCTCCAACTCGTCCAGTTCTTCAATCAGATAATGCCCGTAATCTTCCTCACTCTGTACGGACGGATAAAGCCAGTAACAATCAAGGTTTTGTGCAAGGTTGATAATGTCCTGCAAGTCCCTTGTATGGTCGCCGTATGCCATAGCTGCAACAAATTTTTCCCTGTCGTCGTCAAACTGCATTTTCAAAAGTTCGCTCAAATAGTTCAGCTCGTCAAGGCTTTCAAGCTCGGTCAATTTTCCTGCCAGTCCCGCAATAGAGGACTGGTATTCTGTGATATGCAGCTCCCCGTAGTTTTTGCCGTCTATGCCGATACGGTCAAAGACTTCTTTCAAATGCTCGGCAGTCGTGGGGAATGATACCCATTCGCCCGCAGGTCTGCCCTCGGTGTACTTTCCAAGATTAGAAAGATACCCGCTTAAAATCGGTTGTTCCATGTGTTCGCTCCTTTCTTTCTCAATCATGCGGTGCATAAGCTCGTAGTCCTCCATGCTCATGCTCCCGTCAAATAGATAGGGGTCGGGTTCTTCGCCGTCCCGGTAGGCTTTTTCAGAGAAAGGCAGCCCCGCAGCGTGGGCGGCGGCTCTTGCTTCCTCGATAAGCTCCGGCGGCAGCCTGTCGTCGTGGGCTTCGATAAATTCCCCGATATTGCTATATCCGTTTTCGTAGTGGCGGCGCACCCCGGCGGTCAGCTCGTCAAGGTTCCTATCCTCGCCAAGATAGCCGGAGTAATAGCCGTTTACCACAACGGCGGCAGGGTCAGCCTGTTTGATTTCTTCCATGCGGCTTCTGTCCTCCGGGTAGAGAATATCGCTCATTTCAAGGTGGAAATATTCTGCGTTCCAAGAGCGTCCCGTTTTCCAAAACGCCACCCAAGCGATACCGTCCCTTAATTCTTCTTGATAGTCCTTTACGGTGTCCCGTAAACTTGCCATAGTGAAAAACCTCCTTTCTCTGCGGCAGCGTCATAAGCTGCATTTTTTGGCTGCATGGTCTACTACGGGTACGCCCGCATTTCTGCCAAATATTTTTGAAAATTTTTAGAGGGTGAAGCCCTCCGCAAAAGAGGGTTTGGGAAACTTCCCAACAAGCAAAATCCCCGTCCGGCGCGTCAGCGTCGCAACGGGGATTTACGGAAGTGGGTACCCGCTTCCTATGCTTGCTATTCAAGTTTTTAGTTCTTCTGTACTTCGATACGGTAGTTGACGTATTTCCCGCCAGTGTCAGCCAGAACGATAGTTCCGTCATAGGTCTTGCCTGTTTTCGGGGAATAGAGCTTCTTCACATTCACTTTGCCGGATTTAAGGAGCGCGGCGGCAATCTTCGCGGAAAAAGCGGTCTTGCGTTCCTCGAAAAAGCGGTCATTCTTCCACATGACAAAGGCACATTCTTTGTTGCTGCAATAATAGTTTTTCTTCCCCTCATGGACGGGGGAACCGCAACGGGGGCATTTGCCGACAGAGGGCTTTTCCTCCCGGAACAAATCCTTTTTCCCGTCAAGTGCTGCGGCGTGTGTCCGCACAAGCTCCCGCGCCATAGCTTCAATGCCGGACAGAAATTCGCCGGGGTCTGCGGCTCCCTTTGCTATCTGCGTCAGATTGTTTTCCCATTCTGCGGTAAGCTGCGGGGAAGTGAGCATATCCGGCAAGACTGATATAAGGGCGGCTCCGTTCTGCGTGGGGATAAGCTGCTTCCCCTTGCGCTCTGCAAAGCCGCCCTTTACCAGTTTTTCAATGACGGCGGCGCGGGTGGCGGGAGTGCCAAGCCCCCGGCGTTCCGCGTCCGGGTCGGTGTCCCCGTTCCCGGCTCGCTCCATAGCAGAGAGAAGCGACGCTTCGCTGTGGGGCTTCGGCGGCGTTGTGGTATGCTCCGTTACTTTTGCGGCGGGGTTAGGAAAGTTCTGTCCCTCGGAAAGCTCCGGCAGCGTCACGCCCTCATTTTCCCCGTCCTCTGCTTCGGGCTTATCTTTCAGCGTCGCCCGGTATCTGCGTTCAAGCTCTTTCCAACCCTCCGCAAGTACGGTCTTTCCCCTTGCGGTGAAGTCTGTCCCGGCGCATGAGAAAACCGCCGTAACCGCTTCATAAATATGCGGCTCGGCGGTGGCAAAAAGCAGACGCGCCCCCGCAAGGGTAAGGATATTCTTCTCGCTTTCCGGCAGCGCGTCCGGGTCAGCCTTTGCAAGCTCCATAGTGGGAATGATTGCGTGGTGGTCTGATACTTTCTTGCTGTCTAATACCTTTGCAATCTCCGGCGTGAAGTCCGCGCCCGCCATAAAGGGGAGCTTTTCGCAAAGCAGCGCGATAATGTCCGCTGCGGTGCCGCCCATGTCGTCAGTAAGAAAGCTGCTGTCCGTCCTCGGATAAGTAAGGAGCCGCTTTTCATAAAGGGATTGTGCAAGGTCAAGGGTCTGCTTTGCGGTGTAACCGAAAATGCGGTTCGTTTCCCGCTGCAAAGAGGTAAGGTCAAAGAGCTTTGGCGGGGCTGCGGTTTTCTTCTCTCTGGTAAGGGAAACGCATACCGCCTTTCCCGCTTCGCAAGCCCCTTTCAGCGCGTCGGCTTCTGCCTTGTCCGAAATCCTTTCGCTTGCCGCGTCCGCGCCGGATAAATCAAGGCGAACATGATAATATTTTTCTTTCTGGAAATGGGAGATAGCCGCGTCCCGGTCGGTGAGCATTTTTAAGGTCGGGGTCTGGACGCGCCCCACGTTCAAGGTCTTTCCATACAGGCAGGAGAAAAGCCGGGTGGCGTTAATGCCGATAAGCCAGTCAGCCTTTGCGCGGCAGAGGGCGGACGCAAAGAGCGCGCCATAGTCCCGCCCGTCTTTGAGGGAAGCAAAGCCCGCCTTAATCGCCCCGTCCTCCATTGAAGAAATCCACAAGCGGCGCATGGGCTTCTTGCAGCCCGCCACTTCGTAGACAAAGCGGAAAATCAATTCACCCTCGCGCCCCGCGTCACACGCATTTACCACTTCGGAAACGTCGGCGCGGTGCATAAGCTCTTTAATGGTTTTGAATTGCTTCCCCTTGTCCGGGTCAACGGCGTACTGCCATTCCTCCGGCAGAATGGGTAAGCTGTCAAAACTCCATTTTTTATATTGCTCCCCGTAGGCGGCAGCTTCCGCAAGCTGTACCAAATGCCCGACGCACCATGAAATGAGGTAGCCGCCGCCCTCGATATACCCGTCCTGTTTCCCCTTAATGCCAAGCGCGGCGGCGATAGTCTGCGCCATGCTCGGCTTTTCTGCAATCACAAGTCTAAATGCCATGAAAAAATCCTCCTTTCAGCGTTCCGGCGCGGTGTGCTTCTTCTCCTGTGCCTGTTTCAGACAATAGCCGATACAGGGGGATTGCGCCTTATAAGGGCAACGCATACACGCCGGGGATTTTGGAACGGGCGGCGCACTGTCACGCCGCCCGGTGGGTCTTTGTACCATCATTTTTTCTAAAGGGTTTTCGGTGAAAAGCGTCATGCTTCCTCGTCCTCCTGTTCTTCATCAGAAAGCCCGTCCCCCTCGTCCTCGTCGTAATCGTCAAAATCGAAATCTTCAAGGTCGGTGTCGCCCTTGACGTTCTGCTTTGGCTTCATAAACTTAAAATAATAGAACGCGCCCCCGCCGCCAAGAAGTGCCACGACAAGGAAAAGCACAAGCCCGCCTGTATTGCCTTTCTCTTTGGGCTGCTCTGTTGGTTTCTCGGTTTCCGGCTCCGCTTCCTTGCCGCTGCAAGCGGTCATGTTGTCCTTGCAGACAGGGCAGCTCACATTTACCTTTCCGGCTTCGCATTTATCGGTGCAACTGCAAACGGCGGGCGGGGCTGCTTCGGTGCTTCCGTCCTCCATAAGTGCTAAGAGGTCGGCTTCGTCCACTTGATTAAGGAAATGTACGGTGTCCTCGCCCTCGTCGTCCCGGTCAATGAGGATATAAAAGTAATTGCCGTTTTTGGTCGTCACGGTGATAAGCTGCTTGTTGCCGCCGAAATCGTCTACAAGGGTCGCGTTCCCGTCCGGGGTAAGGGGTTCTTCCTTTTGGGGTTCCTCGTAGACAACGCCGCTGTCGTTGGTGTCGTCCTCTCCCTCCGGGGTCTGTGCAAAAGCGGTGACGGAAAAGCCGCCCATAAGTACAAGGGCGGCGCAAAGTGCGGTCAAGGTTCTAAGGATTTTCTTATTCATTCTCGGTGTCCTCCATTTCTTCGGTGTCATGGTCTGCGGGTTCTGCGGGGTAGCCCGGCGCGGCTTCCATGCCCGGAATACCGCCCCCGGAAAGCATAGCGGAAAGCTCATGCGGGGAAAGGCGCATGGAGCGCACAAGCTGTACGATTTGCAGGTTTTCCGCTTCGGTTTTCTGCGCCGCAAGCTCTTTCAGCCTGTTCTGATACACGGTGATTTTCTCCCGCGTTTTCTGCATTTCCTTTTCAATGCGGTCAATTTTGCTGTTTGTCATACTGTCAAAACTCCTTTCAAATTTTAATTCCAATTCATCAGCCCATAGCCCTTGATACAGGCGTAATCAAGAGGATAGCTTCTGATTTTGCAGGCGTCGCCGGAATTACCCTCCACGGTGTAAACGCGGCTTCCGTCTGTGCCGATTACGATACCTACATGGTCTGCGCTGCCGTCTAAATCCCAATCAAAAAAGATGGCGTCGCCGGGAGCGATATTCTCATAACCCCTCGCGCCCCATTGCCCGTGAGAGGTAAACCACGGAACGCCCTGCGACTGACAGCCCGCAAAGCGCGGCTCGGAAAGTCCAGCCTGTCCGTAGCACCAGGACACAAAGCAGGCGCACCAAGCCACGCGGCTGTCAAAGCCGTACCAGCTCCAGTAAGGCGCACCGCCTACATTGCCGACTTGCGATTTCGCTATATCCACAAGGACGGTGTTGCCGGGGCGGGTGCCGTTGACAAAGGTAACGCCGCTTAAATCCTCGGACGCGGAAGTGTCCGCAGAGCCGCCGCCAAAAACGAGGGGTTTGTTGCCGCTTGTTTGCAAATAGACACGGTACATTTCAAGCTGCTCCGGCGTTAGAAGCTCCGATACAAAAGAGGATATGGATTTGTTCGTCAGCGTTACACTGAGAATGTAATAGTTATAGGGGACTTCAACGGTGTAGGTATAGGTATGGGTGTTGCCCTCCGCGTCCGTGTAGCTGCCTGTGCGCCGTTCCGTGCGGTAGCGCACCTCGATTTCTTCCGTGACGGTCAGCTTGTATTGCAGATTGAAAATGTGGTCAAGCTCTGCCTGTGCGCTCTGCGGGGTATAGCTCTGCAACAGGGCGGTCAGGTAGGACGCTAATTCATGGGGGTTATGCCCGATGTACGCAAGGTCGTAGCGGTATTCGTCATAGCCCGGATAATCGCGCTCGATATTGTCTATCCTGCTTTGCAGATCGTTTTCCTTTGCCGCATAATTGTTTTCCACCGCTACAAGGTCGCTGTCCTCCGATGTGTAAGAGGTTCCGATTACGCCGTTGACAAGCCCCGAAAAAAGAGCAGAGCCGGAGGAAATTGCGGACATCAGCATGATAAGCAGCAACAGCGCACACCCGGCAATCAGAAAGGCTTTCCAATGCCGCCCTACAAAGGCGGCGGTCTTTTTCGTCGCTTCGGCGGTTTTCTTCGCTGCTTTGCGGGTGTTTTCTGCGGCTTTCCTTGCGGATTTTGCGCCGCCCGTTCGTACCGCCTTTGCATACTGCCGCTTGATCTGCTGCTTCTGCCAAAACCGGGGAACGGGGTTAGACGCGGCAAGTTGCGGGTTGTCGTGCAGCGCCTTTTGATACTGAAAATCGGCGTTTGCCTTGAATGCGGCTTTTTCCGCTTTTGCCGCCGCCCGGTAGGGTTTCAGCTTGCGGCTGCGGCGGCTCTTTCGCATCTGCCGCGCCCCTGCCCGGATGCCGCGCTCGGCTAATTCCTCGCTCTTGTGCGCTCCCTCCACGCCGGAGTTGTCCTTTTCAACGGAATGTATCTTATTGTGGACGAAAACGCCGACCTCCTGCACGGGGCGGGAGAGGGGGTTGTGCTGCCGTCTGCCGCCCGGTATGGGTTTTTCCTTTTCCTCAAAGCGCAGGCGGGTTTTGCCCTTTCCTGCGGCTTCGTCAAAGGTGCGCTCTTTTGTCAAGACTTTCTTTTTCGGAATAGCCGCCCGCGCTTCGTCCAAGCGGTCGGCAGTTCTTTCCGATTTGCGGATCGCCTTTTGAAGCTCTGGCGTCGCCCGTTCTTCCTCGGTGAATTGCAGGCGTGAGGTCTTTGTTTTTGCCGCCGCTTCCCGCTGCGCCCGCTTTATCGCCTTTTTGGATGCTGCGCGGGTATGGGCGGCGTCGATATGCTCCAAAACACGCTCGGCTGCTGCGTCGTCCCGCTTCGGGGAAAGCTCCGGGGTATGGGAACGAGCTGCCGCGCCGGAGGATGGGTGCGGAAGCTGATGCGCGGCTTCCTGCGCCGCCTGTTCGGGTTGCTTGGAAAAATCCGCGTCCTGCTCGCGCCCGCTGACCAGCTCGGCGGTGCCTGCGGTTTCGTTGACCTCGATAAGCCCGTCCCGGCTCATTTTCTGCGTAATTTTATCGCGGGGTTTCAGCTTTTTGCTCAATTCGTTTCACCTCCGATCCGCGCCCTTGCAAGGGTGCAATAGTCATAGTTCAGTTCAATGCCGATGTAATGGCGGTCAAGGCTTTTTGCCGCAAGCCCTGTCGTGCCGCTGCCGAAAAACGGGTCAAGGACAACGCCGCCCTTGGGACAGCCCGCCAAAATGCAGGTTTCCGCCAGCTTCGGCGGGAACGCGGCGAAATGCCCGCCCTTGTACGGGACGGTGTTAATCAGCCACACGTCCCGCCTGTTGCGCATGGTGGGGAT
>OLXF01001171.1_pt1 | contig 10534 bp, 8 predicted proteins | sample 1673471 | NCBI WGS metagenome assembly OLXF01 (sample SAMEA103958113, study PRJEB25191) | human gut metagenome
CAGGCCATTGCCAACGGCTATATCCAGAAGGTCACCTTCAAGGACGATCTCGAGGTCATGATGCCGTGCCCGCCCATGCAGCTGACGGAGTACGCCACGCGCCCCTACACGTCCGCCGGCCGCCTCGGCGCCGATACGGACAGCATTTTCCACGATCTTGGGTATACCGATTCGGAAATTGCCGCCATGAAAGACAGCGGCGCGATCCAGTAACACAATATAAAAGGAGAAAGCGCATATGAAAATCGTTCTGGCAGAAGTGCCCTACACCAAAGACAGAGACATCAGCGTGGAAAAGTCCTGCGTGCCGGAAGGCGCGGAGCTGACCATGGCCGTGTTCGACGAGCACGCTGAGAATAACGATGCGTTCTACGCCGAGATCAAGGACGCCGACATCATCATCGACGGCTACGTCCACTTCGGCAAGAAGGAGATCGACGCCATGGATCACTGCAAGGTCATCTCCTTCCAGTCCACCGGCTACAACGAGGCCGACCTCGACTACGCGAAGGAAAAGGGCATCGCTGTCTGCTCCATCCTCGACTACTGCACGCAGGAGACCGCCGAGAGCGCCATGGCCCTCATGCTCAACCTCCAGCGCGGCATCCGCCAGTATGACCGCAGCGTCCAGCAGGATCACGTCTGGGATTACCAGGTCGTGCCGCACCTCAAGCGCATCGCCGGTCAGGTCATGGGCATCGCCGGTCTCGGCCGCATCGGCCAGTCCGTCGCGCGCAAGGCGCAGGCGTTCGACATGGAGGTCATTGCCTACGACCCGTTCCTGCCGCCTGCCATTGCCGAGAACCTCGGCGTCAAGCTCGTCGATTTCGACACGCTGCTGGCCGAGTCCGACGTGCTGAGCCTGCACATGAACCTCACCGAGGAGAACTACCACATGTTCAACAAGGAAGCGTTCATGAAGTGCAAAAAGCACCCCATCATCGTCAACGAAGGCCGTGGCCCGCTGATCTGTGACGAGGATCTCGTCTGGGCGCTCGACAACGGCTACATCCGCGGCGCCGCGCTCGACATGGTCGAGAGCGAGGATCCGGATCTGGACACCTGCCCGCTCGTCGGCCGCGACGACGTGCTGCTCACCCCGCACAGCGGCTACTACTCCGACACGTCCAACTATCTCGTCGCAAAGCTGTCCATGGACAACGCCCTGTACTACGTCAACGGCGAGTACGACAAGGTCAAGTCCATCCGCAACGGCGTCAACGCCTGAGCACCCTCCCGCTTGTTTCCGCTGGGCAGCCAATTTCCATTTTCTTTTTTCTACCCTTCTTTCTGTTCTGTTTTTGCGATTTCAACGGATATATCTTCTCTCCTACCAGCCGTCCAGTGGATTCCAAATATCCGTGTCCGCGTCCGGTCTCCGGCACGGACACGGGCCTGAAAACCCGTATGTACCGGGCGCCGCGTCAGGTGCCCGGTGCTTTTTTGCGGTTGACACTGCCCGGCGGGAACAGTAAAATGAAAAGGACGGGCGGGGGCCCGCCAGAGAAAGGGAACGTTTTTTTAGATCGCGGAGGTGTTTCCTATGGAACCTGCAAAAGTATATTTTTCCGATCTGCGCGCGGATGAGATCAGCACGCTCGAGAAGCTGCACCGGCTCATGAAGGCGGCCGGCTTTGAGCAGATCGATTTCAAGGACAAGTATGTCGCCATCAAGCTCCACTTCGGCGAGCCGGGCAACATGGCCTATCTGCGCCCGAACTGGGCGCGCGTCGTGTGCGACTATGTGCGCGAGCTCGGCGGCAAGCCGTTTCTCACCGACTGCAACACGCTCTATGTCGGCGGCCGCGCCAACGCGCTCGACCATCTCGACAGTGCGATGCGCAACGGCTACTCGCCCATGACCACCGGCGCGCAGTGCATCATTGCCGACGGGCTCAAGGGCGAGGACTACGACCTCGTGCCCATCCGCGGCGGCAAATATCTGCGCGCGGCGAAGATCGGCCGCGCCATCATGGATGCCGATATCTTCATCTCCCTCTCGCATGCCAAGGGCCACGTGTCCGCCGGCTTCGGCGGCGCGCTCAAGAACATCGGCATGGGCTGCGGCTCGCGTGCGGGCAAGATGGCCATGCACGCCGACGGCAAGCCGTATGTCGAAACAGACCTGTGCGTCGGCTGCGGCGCCTGCGCGAAGATCTGCGCGCACAACGGCCCGCAGATCGAAAACAAAAAATGCCGGATCGACCAGAACAACTGCGTCGGCTGCGGCCGCTGCATCGCGGTCTGTCCCAAGGACGCCATCCATCCGACTTTCCAAGCCAGCGTCAGGCTCCTCAACTGCAAGATCGCCGAATACGCCAAGGCCGTTCTGGACGGGCGCCCCAGCTACTGCATCAACATTGTCCGCGACATCTCGCCGAACTGCGACTGCCACCCGGAAAACGACGTGCCCATCGTCCCGGACGTCGGCATGTTCGCATCCGCCGACCCCGTCGCGCTGGATCTGGCCTGCGCCGAGGCTATCAACCGTCAGCCGGTTCTTCCAAACAGCGCCATCACCGATCTGAAGCACGAGCACGACTGTGACCGCTTCCATGCCGCGCATGACAATACGCACTGGCAGGATCTGATCGAGCACGGCAAAAAACTCGGCATTGGGCAGGATACCTACGAACTTGTGACCATCCGCTGAATCACGCACCAACCCCCGGGAAGGCATCTGCCATCCCGGGGGTTCAACATGTCAAGCCTGCCCCTGCCAAGCTTTCGGCGAATCCGTACTACTTTGCAAGTTTTGAGTACAAGGCTAATTTGCCACAACCATTCAAAGGCAACTGCTATCAAATTTGTTGTTTCGTGACAGGCGGCGCGTACCATAGCGCCCGTAGGGTGAGTATGTGGGTTCGTAGAGACTCAATAAATTGATGCTTGCTAAAATGGTACCCGCAGAACGCACCAACCGCGTCCAAGCGCCCTTTTCTCCCCTATCTTTTCCCGCGCAAGGGAAAAGATAGGGCCGCCGGCGGCGCATCGGAAACGCTTCGCTGGTTTGCACTTTGGTGGCTAGGCCTCGACGGAACGAGCAGCTGCTGTTTGCGGGATTTTATTGTCCCAGCGGCATGACGCCTAGCTGAACCTCGGCGATGGAGGCAAAGCCGTACAGATCGCCTGCGCGGACGGTGTACCAGCCGTCAAAATCTCCAAGTACCGTCACTGCCGTCCCGTTCGGCACCTGCGCCAGAATCTCCGCATCCGTCTGCGGGTAAGCGCGCAGCGCCATGTACCCGTTCTCGCCTGCGGCCTCGGCGTCGAATTCGTCACCCGGCGTCAGGAACGGAACACCGAAATACTCCGTCACACCTAGGGCCAGCACCCGCGCAATTTCATCCAGGTTGCCCGTCAGCCAATTTGCGTCCTCCGTGTTGTCGTGATATCCGAGTTCGGCCAGCACGGCCGGGGCCCGCGTCCGGCGCAGTTCGCCGATGATCGTGGACGAGCGCGCCTGCACCCGGTCCGGAAGCGGATAGATGGGCTTGATGTTATCAACCAGAATGTTCGCCATGCGAAGCCCGGCCTCGCTCGTCGGATAATAATAAATGTCCACGCCGCGCAGCCGTCCGGACAGCGCCTGCGGCGCGGCGTTGGAATGCAGCGCCAGATGGAAATCCTGCCGGGATGCGTTGGAATCGCGGATAGACTGCGCGGCGCTGCCGTCCGGGTCGTTGCGCGTGACGGTGATGCCGCTCGCGTGCAGATACGGCATCATTTCATCGGCCAGCGCGTTCATCCAATAGCGCTCGTCACCGGTTGTGATGTAGGGATTGAAATACTGTGTGGACGGACTTAAGAATAAAAATGGCATATTTTCGCCCCTGCCTTCCCTTGGGGAACCTCCGAATCAGAGTTTCCCCTGATTTGCTGGCATATTCTATGCAGGCACGGTTTTATTGTTTACACTCTGCCGAGTTTGTGATACCATAGCTGTTAGACAAGAAGGAGTTTGACGCTATGCAGTATATTATTCTGGATATGGAGTGGAACCAGCCGTGGCCGGGCTCGTACAGCGCAAAAAAGGCGCTGCCGTCGCCGATGCGCGGCGAGATCGTGCAGATCGGCGCCGTGCGCATGACGCAGGAGCAGCAGATCGCGGACGAGTTCCAGATCCTCATCCGGCCGCAATATTTTAAGAAAATGAACCGCAAGGTCGCCTCGCTCACCGGCATCCGCGACAGTTTGCTCCGCGAAAAGGGTGTGCGTTTTCCAGAGGCCGCCGCGCAGTTTGCAGCGTGGTGCGGCGAGGACTGCGTGTTTTTGACGTGGGGCTTTGACGATATCACGATCCTGCGGGAGAATCTTGCGGTGTTCGGACTGGAGAGCGGGTGGACGGCGCGCTGGTACAACGCGCAGCTGATCTTCAACGCCCAGACCGACGGCTCCGGCGCGCAGAAGGCGCTCTCGACCGCTATGCAGATGATGGATATCGCCCCCACCCGCGCTGCGCACGATGCGTTGGGCGACGCGTATCACACGGCGCTTGTCTGCCAGCATCTGCGTCTCGCGGACGGCATCGCCGCGTATGAGGCCGCCGTGCAGGCGCACGAGAATAGCTTCCACGGTGCGGAACTGCCCGGCTGCGTGCGACGGGCCGTGTTCCATGGCTACGCCGACAAGACCGCCGCGCTCGGCGCAATGAGCGGGCAGGAGAATCGCTGCCCCGTCTGCGGCGAGCAGATGACGGCGGGAAAATGGTACCCGCAGCAGGGACGGCGGTATCTGTCCCGCGCCAGATGTGAAACGGATGGCGAGTTTTATATCCGTATCCGTCTGGTGCAGGAGGACGGCACGCTGCGCGTCAGCCGTCTGGTCTACGAGCCGACCGAGCAGGTCACGAAAAGCTACACCGCACTCAGCCAGAAGCCCCGCGCACACCGTGCCCGCCGCCGCAGGCCCGCACGCGTCAAGGCAAAGCCGACAGAGCCGAAAAACGGATAAGAAAAATCGCCATGCCCGGCAGTTGTGCTGAGCATGGCGATTTTTTAAGTCTCTTGGGGTTTTGCAGGCTTTTTATCAAAGCCATGAACCCAGTCGGAGAAGTGGTAATAAAGGAAATAGACAATCGAACTGAGCGACCATGTGATGGGATAGGCCATGTAGATATACTGGATCTCGTGGACGATGCCCATGACGATGGAACAGCAGCATAATAACCATCGGCACGAAGGCCTTGCCTGCGCCGCGGCAGATCGACGCAATCGCGTGGGAGTATGCCAGCAGGCAGAAGAACAGCGCCGTCGTTCGCATCTGGCGCGTGCCGAGTTCGACGACCTCCGGCGTGGGGCTGAACAGCGCGACAAGCTGCGGCGCAAGCAGATACATCGTCACGCCGATGATCTCCGCGATCACAACAGACGCGATGATACCGAAGCGTGAGCCCTTTTTCGCCCGGTCGTGAAGCCCGGCGCCGAGATTCTGGCCGACGAAGGTCGTCAGCGCCATGGTGAAGCTGGTGACAGGCAGGAACGCAAAGCCCTCCAGCTTGGAATACGCACCGTAGGCCGCCATGGCAACCTTGCCGAAGGAGTTGATATTGGACTGGACAATGACATTTGCAAAGCCGATGACGGAGTTCTGCACACCGGACGGCAGACCGTAGCGGATAATCTGGCCGAGCATTTCGCGGTCAATGCGCAGCTTTTTCAGCTCGACCTGATAGATCGTGCCTTTTTTCATCAGATGGATCATGCACAGGATCATGCTGACAGCCTGTGAGATCGTCGTGGCGACGGCAGCTGACCACACGCCCCAATGGAACGCACCGATGAACAGCAGATCGAGCACGATATTGGTAAGAGACGAGATGATCAGATAATAGAGCGGCCGCTTGCTGTCGCCGAGAGCGTTCATGATGCTCTTGCACATATTGTACATGACGACGGCCAGGACGCCAATGAAGTAATACCGGAAGTATGCGATCGCGTCCGGCAGAACCTCCGGCGCGGTGCCCATCCAGCGCAGGAACGTCGGCGTCAGCCACACGCCCACCACCGTCAGAATCACGCCGCTGATCAGGCCCAGCATCACGTCCGTATGGATGGCTCTGGACACGCGGTCATAGTCACCCGCGCCGAAATAGCGGGAAATGGTCACACCTGCGCCCATGGAGAGGCCGGTAAAAAAGCTGATGAGCAGAAAGATCAGCGGGCCGGACGCACTGACAGCCGCCAGCGCCTCATCCCCCAAAAACCGGCCGACGATCAGTGCGTCCGCCGTATTGTAAAGCTGCTGGAACACCTGACTGAGAAATACCGGCACGGCAAACTGTACGATCAGCTTCCATGCGCTTCCCTTTGTCATATCCAGCGTATTTCCGCCCACAGCGCACCCTTCCCTTCGCGTAAAAAATACTGCGGATACAGCGCGGTATGTAATAGGATATCAGAAACAAGCAGAAAATGCAAACCAGTTTTTTCCGTGTGCTGCCCGACCCTTACGGCAAAACAGCTTCCTCCGCCTCATTTGCCTGCTGGATGGTGACGGGCTGCTGCGGAGCATCGGAAAACTCGAGTTGGATTACAGCCTGCGGGAAATTGACCGAGCAGGACGTGCATTTTCCGTGTTCGGCCGCAAGCTGCCTGGCAAGTGTGAGCAGCTGCTGTAGAACGTCCCGGTTTAGTCCTCCGCCGCGCCAGTGGAACACGAACGATGTCCGCTTTTTCCGCAGCGCCTGCGCAAGCCGCTTTTCCAGATCTTCGGGCTTTGTGAACGAAACATTCCGGTAGTAAAAGCCCTTCCCGTCCGTACAGGCGGGAACAGGCAAGACGAGCGGTTCGTGGTCACGGAAAAATCTGCCGTCGTCGAGATTAAAATAGTCGTACCGCTTTTCGCCCCGTTGGAGCGAGTTGTCAAACGTCGCGTCGAGGTGGTAATACTGCCCGCCGGCGCGCACAACGTTCCATGCGTGGCGGTATTTGATCCCGCGCGCGGGATCTACCTCGCTGAGCGCGACAATGCACCACAGGCCAAGCTGGTCGCACAGGGCCTTGACCGTCTTTGCAATGCCCTCGCACACACCGACGCCCTGTGTCATGGGGCCAAGAATCTCGTGGGAATACGCCTTTTGAAGCTTGTCATAGCGCACGTTTTCCAGAATAAAATCGTGTATGGCAAGTTCCTTTTCCAGTTCCGTCTTGCCTGCAAGGGGCCGCGTCAGCCGGGCCAGCCGCGCGCTTACCGCCTGCTGCTGCGCACGGATTTTGGCTTTGTCAAATAAATACTCCGGCAGAAGTTCCATATGCGCCGCGCCTGCCATCCACCGGCAGCGGTAGCCGGTGACGTAAAAGAGCAGCGGCTCGTCAAGCTTCAGCCGCAAATACACATCCGCAAGCTGTTTTTCTTCCAGCATCGGAATGCGGACGCCGGGTGCAAGCGCGCAAAAGCCGCCCAAAAGCGCGTCATATACGCTTTGGAGCGGCCGGGAAAGCTGTCCGTAATAATATCGCATGGCAACCTCAAAACTGCAACTGCACGGGCTGTAAGTCGTCCAGGCTGGACAGCGTCCGCACCGGGGCTGCGCCGCGTGCAATCAAAGCCTGCGCGCCCTCGGAGCCGTCGCTGTTGACAAACACAGGACTCCAGCCGTGCCGTAAATTCTCCGTCGTTCCGTCCCATGTGCCGCCGGTTCCGGCACGGCACTGTGCAACGAGCGTTTTTTCGCCCATCGCGTGGATAAAATGGTTCCTTGCCAGCGCCCGCTGCGCAGAAAACGGCAGATCGTAGCCCTGATCAGCCAGATACAAAACGTTCGCCGGCGCCGGGCAGTCCAGAAGCCGTCCGGCCGGGAAGATCACGGCGGAACCGCCGTTTTTCAGGCACGCAGCCTGCGCCGCGCGGTCTGCACCTGCTGCCCCACCCGAGCAGAGCGTGTAATCAGAACGCGCGATAAGCCGCCCGGCAGCTTCCGCGAACGCACGCCCGCACTCCGTCAACTCCCGGGAGCCGACGACGGAGATGCAGCATGCGCTAAGCAGCGCCAGATCGCCCTTTGCAAACAGCACTGCCGGACAGCGCTGGCCGAGCGTCTGCCGCAGCCGCGCGGGATAGCGCGGCGACAGGCGCGTAATAGGGACGATCCCGTGTTGCTCTGCCGCGCGCAGATAGCGCTCCAGCTGCGTATTGCGCGACAAAAGCCGCACGATGCGCGCGCACTGCCCCTGCGCATAGCCGAGCCGGGCCAGATCGTGCTCCGTCAACTCCCGCAGCGGGTCTTCCCCGCCGGGGCCGAGGGCGCGCGCCCGCTTGGCAAGTTCCTGAAACTGCGCCATGGTCAGCGGCCTGTCCTCCGCCTCCGGCAGCGCGCAGCACAGAAGCAGCAGGCCGGTTTCTGCCGCCGTCAACGGAAGCGGCGGCGCGGCGGCGCCTTTTTTGGCTTCGGCGGCTCCTCTTCAACGAGGGAACCGTCCTCCGCGAATTTCACGGGCTGTATGGCATAGTGGGAGTATTTTGCAATCTCCGCCAACTTCGCCTGCTCCGGGAATGTACCGAGGATGGACACGGCGATGCCCTTTTTCCGAGCACGGCCCGTGCGTCCGATACGGTGGATATAATACTCGTTTTCCTCCGGCACGTCGTAGTTGATAACGCAATCCACATCATCAACGTCAATGCCGCGCGAGGCGACGTCCGTCGCAATCAGGATGGGCAGCTTGCCCTCCTTGAAGGTGCGCATGGTCTTCTCGCGCTTCTGCTGCGGAATATCGCCGTGGATGCAGTCAGCCTCAAGTCCCATGCGGACCAAATCGTCGCGCAGACGCTGGCACATGACCTTCGTATTGCAGAAGACGATGGTGCGTTCCAGCCGGAGCGTGCGGATGAGCCGGCTTGTCATTTCAATTTTTTCGAGCGGCGGGCAGGTGATGGAATACTGTGTAATGTCCGGGCGGTTGTCCGTGTCAGCGGGGACGGTAATCTCCACCTCGTCGCGCTGGTACATCCACGAGACGGTCATGACCTCCTGCGAGATGGTCGCGGAGAACAGGCCGAGATTGCGGCGGTTCTTGACCTTTTCGATGATCTTCGTCACATCGTCAAAGAAACCCATGTCGAGCATGCGGTCTGCCTCGTCCAACACAACGGTCTGTACCTTGTCAAACGAGAGCGTGCGGCGCTTATAATGGTCCATCAGCCGCCCCGGCGTGGCCACGACGATCTGCGGATGGTTTTTCAGCTGCTTGATCTGTCCCTCAATCTTCGCGCCGCCATAGACCACGGCCACGCGGATATTCTTATAATAAGTAAGCAGTCCGCGCAGTTCGTCGCAGATCTGAATGGCGAGTTCGCGCGTCGGAGCGAGAATCAGCCCCTGCAGATCTTCGCTTTCCGCGTCGATATGCTCGATCATGGGAATGCCGAAGGCGAACGTCTTGCCCGTGCCGGTCGGAGCCTTGGCGATAACGTCTTTCCATTTCATAAATTCCGGGATAGCCTCGGCCTGGATGCGGGTCGGGTATCCGTAGCCCTTCTTTTCCAGCGCCTGCAAAATCTCTTCCGACAGGCCAAGGTCGGCAAACGTCAAATTCTGTTCCATAGGGATCTCTTCCTTATTCAAAGTTCTGGCGAAAATCGCAATTTTTTTAATCATATCACACTTTTACAGTATTTCCAATCCCCTTCCCGGAAAAAAGCGTCCGCTTTTTTCGCTTGCTTCCGTCTGGGCTGCGCAGTATAATAATATTTAACACACTTGAAAGAGGCGGACACTATGACAACCTTTCTGCTGCGGCGCTTTATTCCAGACTACCAGAACACTGCTGACCCTGCCGTGCGTGCAAAATACGGCAGACTGGCCGGAATTGTGGGTATCATCTGCAATGTTCTGCTGTTTGCAGGCAAGCTTCTGGCTGGCGCAATTTCCGGCAGCGTATCCGTCACGGCGGACGCCGTCAACAACCTGTCCGACGCGTCGAGTTCTATTGTGACTCTCATAGGCTTCCGCCTGGCCGCCCGGCCCGCCGACGAAGAGCATCCCTACGGCCACGCACGGATGGAATATCTGTCCGGGCTCGCGGTCGCCGCGATGATTATTCTAATCGGCGCAGAACTGGTCAAGAGTTCGTTCCAGAAGATTCTGCACCCGGAGGCAGTAGAGTTTTCGGCGCTGACTGCCATTGTGCTGACAGTTTCCATTTTGCTGAAACTCTGGATGGCGCTGTTTAACCGGAAACTCGGCCGGAAAATCAGTTCCGCTGCGCTGACGGCCACTGCCGCCGACAGCCGCAACGATGTAATTGCGACAGGTGCCGTGCTCCTCGCCTGCGTAGTCGGCGCGTGGACGGGACTGAAGATCGACGGCTATGTCGGCCTTCTTGTCGCGCTGTTTATTATCTGCTCCGGCATCGGCATCGCCAAAGACACGATCGACCCGCTGCTGGGCGCGAAGCCGGATGAGGAACTTGTCCGGGCAATCGCGTATCTTATGACGTCACATGTAAACATCCTGGGTTTCCACGACCTCATGGTGCACGATTACGGTCCCGGCCGCCGCTTTGCCAGCGTCCATGCCGAGATTGACCACCGC
>OLXF01001180.1_pt1 | contig 10474 bp, 10 predicted proteins | sample 1673471 | NCBI WGS metagenome assembly OLXF01 (sample SAMEA103958113, study PRJEB25191) | human gut metagenome
CCTCCGAATCCGTCACCGAGGGGCATCCCGACAAGATCTGCGACCAGATCTCCGACGCGGTGCTCGACGCCATTCTGGAAAAGGACCCCAACGGCCGCGTCGCCTGCGAGACGACCGTCTCCACCGGCCTTGTCCACATCATGGGCGAGATCACGACGAGCTGCTACGTCGATATTCCCAAGATCGCGCGTGAGGTCATCCGCTCGATCGGCTACGACCGCGCGAAATACGGCTTCGACTGCGACACCTGCGGCATCATCACCAACATCGACGAGCAGAGCGGCGACATCGCCATGGGCGTCGATAACTCCTATGAGAACAAGGAAAGCGGCGCGAGCGACCTCGACAACGGCGCGGGTGACCAGGGCATGATGTTCGGCTACGCCTGCGACGAAACGCCGGAGCTGATGCCTCTGGCCATCTCACTCTCGCACAAGATGGCCAAGCGCCTGACCGAGGTTCGCAAGCAGGGTCTTGTGGACTATCTGCGTCCCGACGGCAAGACGCAGGTCACAGTCGAATACGACGAGGCCGGCAAGCCCAAGCGCATCGACACCGTGGTCGTCTCCACGCAGCACGCGCCCGAGGCGGAGCTGGAGACCATCCGCCGCGATATGATCGAGCTGGTCATCAAGCCCACCATCCCCGCGGGCCTTCTCGACGGCGAAACGAAAATTTATGTCAACCCAACCGGCCGCTTCGTCATCGGCGGCCCGCAGGGCGACAGCGGTCTGACGGGCCGCAAGATCATCGTCGATACCTACGGCGGCAGCGCCCCGCACGGCGGCGGCTGCTTCTCCGGCAAGGACCCGACGAAGGTGGACCGCTCCGCCGCCTACGCCGCGCGCTGGATCGCCAAGAACATCGTGGCTGCCGGTCTTGCGTCGAAGTGCCAGGTGCAGCTCGCCTACGCCATCGGCGTGGCGCATCCCGTGAGCGTGCTCGTCGAGACCTTCGGCACCGGCACAGTCGCCGATACGAAGCTCGAGGAGGCCGTCGAGAAGGTCTTTGACCTGCGCCCGACCGCCATCATCCGCGACCTTGACCTGCGCCGCCCGATCTACCGTCAGCTCGCCGCCTACGGTCACATGGGCCGCGAGGAGCTGGGCGTCGCGTGGGAAAAGTGCGACCGCGTGGAGGCACTCCGCGCCGCGCTGTAAGCCTCGCGCACAAGAAAATACCGTTTCCCGAAGGGTTCCGCCGCGTACACGGCGGGACCCTTTTGCGTCCTCGCGCATAGACTGAAACGCAGGCGTATCGTCTGCGCTTCGGCGGCGCACCGCCGAAAAATCAAGGAGGGTGATCGCTATCAATCGTTATCAGGGTAATTGCGGCAACAACTGCGGCTGCGACCAGCAGTGCTGCCCGCGTCCGTTCCCGCCTCCCCCGCCGCCTCCGTATCCGCCCTACGGCGTGATCGGGCCGACCGGTCCGCAGGGCGTGCAGGGCATTCAGGGCGTTCCCGGTCCCATCGGTCCCACGGGGCCGCAGGGCGTGCAGGGTCTGCAAGGCCCGCAAGGTCCTGCCGGTCCGGCGGGCGCGCAGGGAGCACAGGGTCCCACGGGTCCTGCCGGCCCGCAGGGTCCGCAGGGCGCACAGGGGGCACAGGGTCCCGCCGGCGCGACCGGCGCGGTCGGTGCTGCTGGCCCCGCCGGTGCTGTCGGTCCTGCCGGTCCCATCGGACCCACCGGGCCTACCGGCCCGCAGGGTCCTGTCGGTGCTGACGGTCCGCAGGGGCCTGTCGGCCCCACCGGCCCTGCGGCGACGATCAGTCCCGCGGCGGCGGTCGCAGACACCACCGATCCCGGCAACACGGCAGCTCAGCTCAACGCGCTGCTCGCCAGTCTGCGCGCGGCGGGTCTGCTCGCCACCTGAGAGAAGAAAAGCAACGCGGCGCGGAAATTCCGCGCCGCCTACATAGCATGGGAGGGATATTCGCTTTGAAGGTATGCGTTTACGCCATCTGCAAAAATGAGTCGCAGTTCGTTGACCGCTTCATGGACTCAATGTCCGAGGCCGACTATGTCTGCGTGCTCGACACCGGCTCAAGCGATGACACCGTAAAAAAGCTCCGCGCACGCGGAGCCATCGTGGGCGAGACGGTCGTCTCGCCGTGGCGCTTCGACACGGCGCGGAACGAGTCGCTGGGGCTCATTCCCGCCGACGCGGACATCTGCTGCGCCATCGATCTCGACGAGCAGTTCCACCCCGGCTGGCGCGCCGCGCTGGAGCGCGCATGGCAGCCGGACACCACCCGCGCCCGCTACCGCTACACCTGGAGCTTCCGCCCCGACGGCAGCGAGGGCATGGTGTTCTGGGCGGATAAAATTCACAAAAACGGCTGCTACCGCTGGGCAAGTCCGGTGCATGAAACGCTTGCCTACACCGGCGAGGGCGCGGAGCGCTTCGTGGACGCGGCCGGCGTGCAGCTCGACCATCACCCCGACGAAACGAAGTCCCGCGGGCAATACCTGCCGCTGCTGGAGCTGGCCGTTCGGGAAGACCCGCAGAACGACCGAAACTGCCACTACCTCGGGCGGGAGTATATGTTCCGCGGCGAGTGGCAGAAGGCCATTGAAACGCTCGCGCGGCACCTGACGCTGCCCTCCGCCGTCTGGGCGGACGAACGCTGCGCGTCGATGCGCTACATCGCCCGCTGCCTGCGCGCGCTTGAACAGGACGATTCGGCGGAGCGCTGGCTGCACCGCGCCGTCGCGGAGGCTCCGCACCTGCGCGAGCCGTACATGGACTACGCGCAGCTCCTCTACGCGCAGGAGCGCTGGTACGGGCTGGTCGATGTGCTGCGCACCGCGCTTGCCATCACCGAACGTCCGCGCACCTACATCTGCGAGGCGGACGCCTGGGGAAGTCTGCCCTACGACCTGCTCTCGCTGGCGTATGCCCATCTCGGCGACGCGGAAAACGCCGCTGCCGCCTGCCGCGAGGCCGTCGCGCTTGCGCCGAATGAGGAGCGGCTGCGGAAGAATCTTGCCCTCTTTGAGCAAATGCGCGAGCGGTAACGCTCGCGCATTTCTTCGTTCTGTCTATTCCGTCTTTTTGTCCACCGCAGGCCCGCTGTTCGGGTACTGCTTAGAGGAGTAGGGATTCTTGTTCTCCCGCGGCTCGTCGCGGCGGCTGCCGCAGTCGCTCGCCCAGCCGAGGACAAGCATCCAAACGATCAGCCCGCCGATCCAGAGCGCGAGCGCGAGCCCCGCCCACCAAAGCGGCCAGCCGCGCCAACGGTGCAGCGCAAATAAAAGCGCCGCAGGGATCGCCCCCTCCCAATTCAGCAGCAGACAGAGGAAAAATCCGCCGCTGCGGCGGGTCCTACGCATGGCTCACACTCCCTTCACGCGGATGCGGCAGGCTTCGCTTTACAGATCCTCGCCGCAGTTGGGACAGCAGCTCGGCATTATGCCGCAGACATTGTAAAGCCCGTACCCGCAGTGCGGGCAGCGGTAAAAGAGAAACATTTGAATAAGCGACACAGCGAGCACAGCTCCCGCTATCTTCGTGCTGAAAAAGCTGACCGCAATGGCCAGCACAAAGCCGACGATCAGTGCCTCAAGGCTCCGCTTGTACTTCATGCCTGTTTCCTCCTTTTCTTTTCTCCTCACGCACTATGAGTTCATTTTGATTGTACCATATCCGCCCGCTCCTTGCAAGCGCCGGACTTGCTTTTTCCCGCGCGGTATGATACATTGTATTCACTTTTGAAATTTGGGAGCATCACGATGGAGCTTTGCGACCTTTACCTCAAATACATGAACGCCCTGTGCGAGGGTACACTCGCCGCGCCCGAGGGCATTGCCCTCAGCGGCGAAACGCCCGAGGAGCGCGCGATGAGCCTGCAGGCCGCGCTGAAAAACGTCAGCGTGCCGGACTTCGTGCGCCGCTGCGCCCGCGCGGCGGGCGACGCGCTGCCGGACGGTCTGTTAGACGGCTTCCATGAGGAGGACTTCGCCCGCGCGCTCTTCGCGCGCATGGCGCTCGGCGGCACGCCGCAGGCGGAGGAGCCGCCCGCTCCCGCCGGGGAGGCGGACGAGCCGGCCCCCGATCCCGACGCGGGCAAGCACGCCTTCGAGGTGTTCTGCGACTGCCTGATGCTCGACGAAAACCTCATCGCCTACCTCATCGACGTGCTCAAGGCGAACGACCGCGCGGGCTTCTACAAGCTCTCGCAGGTCACGACGCATCTCGACCTCGACCCCGATGAATTTCTCTACTGGCTCGCCCACCGCGAGGACTACGCCGAGACGGACGAGGAACGCGCCTGCGCCGTCATTCTGGACACCTGCCTCGACCGTCTGCGCGCGGAGGGGCAGATGGACGTCGCGGCGGCGCTGCTCTCCGGCGACCGCATGACCTTCGACGCCCTGCGCTGCGAGGCCCCCGAGCTGCGCCAGCTCCCCGTCGCGACCTATGTGTGGTTCGAGAAAAACTACCTCGACCGCGATTACCCGCTGCGCTTCGTCCTCAGGTGCAACGGCGTGCAGTTTCCCGATACATTGAAAAAGGAGCCTTGATATGACAGCGGCTGAAATTTATAAGACCCTCGGCGTGAGCGGGGAGGTCCTCGCCTACGGCGAAAAAATACTCGAAACGCTCCGCCCCCGCTTCGCGGAGATCGACGCGCGCGCGGAGATCAATCAGGCGAAGGTGCTCGCCGCGATGCAGAAGAACCGCGTCAACGCCACGCACTTCGCCGCCTCGACCGGCTACGGCTACGACGACGAGGGCCGCGACAATTTAGAGCGCGTCTACGCCGATGCCTTCCACACCGAGGCCGCGCTGGTTCGCCCGCAGATCACCTGCGGCACCCACGCGCTCGCCGTCGCGCTGAGCGCGAACCTGCTGCCCGGCGACGAGCTGCTCGCCATCTCCGGCAAGCCCTACGATACGCTCGAGGAGGTCATCGGCATCCGCCCCTCGCCCTGCTCGCTCGCCGAATACGGCGTAAGCTACCGGCAGGTCGATCTGCTCGACGACGGCAGCTTTGATCTTCCCGCCATCCGCGCCGCCATCTCGGCGAAAACGAAGCTCATCCACATCCAGCGCTCCAAGGGCTACCAGCCGCGTCCGACGCTCTCGGTCGCGCAGATCGGCGAGGCCATCGCCGTCTGCCGCGTGGTCAAGCCCGATGTGACGATCATGGTCGATAACTGCTACGGCGAGTTCGTCGAGACGGTCGAGCCGAGCGACGTCGGCGCGGACATGATCGTCGGCAGCCTCATCAAGAACCCCGGCGGCGGTCTTGCGCCCATCGGCGGCTACATCGTCGGTACGCAAAAGTGCGTGGACCGCTGCGCCTACCGTCTCTCCGCGCCCGGACTGGGGCAGGAGGTCGGCGCGAACCTCGGGCTGATGCCCTCGCTCTATCAGGGCTTCTTCCTCGCGCCGAACGTCGTCTCCGGCGCGGTCAAGGGTGCGGTGTTCACCGCCGCCGTGTACGAGTCCCTCGGCTTCCGCGTCGTTCCCGCCGCAAGCGAGGAGCGGCACGACATCATCCAATGCGTCGAGCTGAAAAGCCCCGAGGGGATGCTCGCCTTCTGCAAGGGCATCCAGTCCGCTGCACCGGTGGACAGCTATGTGGACCCCGTCCCCGGCGATATGCCCGGCTACGATTCGCAGGTCATCATGGCGGCGGGCGCGTTCGTGCAGGGCAGCTCCATCGAGCTGTCCGCCGACGGCCCCATCCGTCCGCCCTACGCGGTTTACTACCAGGGTGGCCTGACCTGGTACCACGCCAAGCTCGGTGTGCTGCTCTCGCTGCAAAAAATGCTTGACGCAGGGCTGGTCACACTGCCCTGACTCTATATTGTCAGGAGGGTCTTGCTATGCTGATCCGAAGGACTCCCCTCACCAACCGTCATTTCCGGCGCAGACCCCCGCCGGAGACTGTCCGTTTTTTGATCTCAAAATACTGACAGATATAAAGGAGTTTGACAATTCTATATGTGGTTCTGGCTTTCTCTCATCGCGCTGCTCTGCTGGAGCGGCAGCGACCTCTTTTCCAAAATCGGCTGCCGCGACGAGGACGACCGTCTCAGCCATCTCAAGATGGTCATGGCAGTCGGCGTCGTCATGGGCCTGCACGCGGCGTTTGAGATCTTCGTCGGCGGGACGGAGATCAGCTTTTCTATCATCCTCACCTACCTGCCCGTGTCGCTGCTCTACATCGGCTCGATGACGCTCGGCTATCTGGGGCTGCGGTACATTGAGCTGTCCGTCTCGTCGCCCATCTGCAATTCCTCCGGCGCGCTCGTCGCCGTGATGACGCTTGTGTTCCTCGGCGGCGAGGATTATTCCCCGCTTGCCATCTTCGCCGTGATTTTGGTCTGCGTCGGCGCGATCGGTCTCGGCGTGGTGGACGCGACCGAGGACCCCGAGCTGCGCGCGGCGCGTCAGGCCGAGGGCAACCGAAAGTACGCCAAGAGCTTTCTTGCCCTCGCGCTGCCGGTGGCCTACTGCCTGCTCGATGCGGCGGGCACCTTTGCGGACAACCGCGTGATCGAAACGCTGACCGCGCAGGCCTTTGACAGCGGCAGGTTTGCCACGCTGGACGAATGCACCAAGCAAGTGGCAGCCTCCGCCAACTGTGCCTATGAGCTGACCTTCCTCTTTGCCGCCGTGGTGTGCTTCGTCTACGTCGTGCTGATCCGCAGGGACCGCCTTATTCCCAAAAAGGAAGCGCCGAAGTACCTCGGCGCGGTCTGCGAGACTGCGGGCCAGTTCGCCTACATCTATGCCATCGCGGACACCGAGCACCTTGCCATGTCCGCGCCCATCATCAGCTCCTACTGCGCGGCGAGCGTGCTGTGGAGCCGTCTCTTCCTCAAGGAAAAGCTCTCGTGGAAGCACTACGCGATGATCGCTCTCGTGGTCATCGGCATCGCCATCATGGGCGTGTTCGACGTCTGAAAGAAAACAGAAAAGGACGGCCTTGAGCCGTCCTTTTTCTATTCCTCGATGGGCACGTCGATGATATTCACGCCGCGGCGCAGGGCGTATTCGATGGTGTAGCGCGTGCCACCAGGCAGACCGTCGTGCACAGCGATGAGCAGGTCGGAATGGTCGACCATGTAGCGGTTGCGCCGCTGCATACACTCGCGCGTGTAGCGTTCCTGCACCATCGTCTCATAGTCGCACTGCTCCAGAATCCGGCGGTAGCGCTCGCGCTGCGCCGCGCTCCAGCCGTCCGCCTGCGCCGGACAGGGGATCGCCGCCTCGAGCGTCACCTCGCTGTGGCGCTCGCGCAGCGCCAGCACCGCCTCGGCGCAGTAGAGGTCGCAGCCCTCCGCCATGCCGCAGATAAAGTGCGTGTAGCCGTCCTCTACGGCGCGTGCGATCACCTCACGCAGCCGCGCCTTGAGCCGCAGGCAGCGTTCGTCGCCCTCGTCCGTCCCCCACGGCAGCTTCGCCGGGCGGTGGCCCGTGAAGCAGCAGCTCACCGGTTTTCCGCGCACACGCATTCCTCCCCTCGTCGTTTATCCTTTATTATAGAACATTCGTTTTTATTTGTAAAGTGTTGTTTTTCCTCTTGCATTTTTTCCAGCGCTGTGCTATGCTTTAGTCAAACTTGAAATACAGGTCTTCGAGGCGGGGTGAAATTCCCCACCGGCGGTATAGTCCGCAAGCGGCATTTTTTGCCGCACGATCCGGTGCGATTCCGGAACCGACGGTCACAGTCCGGATGAGAGAAGATGTGCTGCGCGCTGTTACCACGCAATTCCCTCGCTCTTTTTGCGTCATGCACCTTGGAAGACTCGTTCTTTCAAGGAAAATGAACAAAAGGAGTGTTTTTTCATGTCCGAACCCAACGTCAACGCCATCCCCTCCGCCCGCGCCGCGGGCCGCAGCCGCACGCACAAGGTAACGGTCACCGCCATGCTCTCGGCCGTCGCCTTTGTGCTCATGTTCATCGAATTTCCCATCCCCGCGCTCATCCCCGCCTTCGTCAAGCTCGACATCTCCGACCTTCCCGAGCTGCTCGCCGCGTTTTCGCTCGGCCCCGTCTACGGCGTGGTGGTGGCCTTTCTGAAGAACCTGCTCTTCGCCGTGCTGCACGGCACCTCGTCCGCCTACGTCGGCGAGCTGTTCAACTTCCTCATGGGGGCGGTGTTCGCCTTCTCCGCCGGCTTTGTCTACCGGCGCAACAAGTCCCGCCGGGGCGCGCTGCTCGGCGCGGTCATCGGCACGCTGCTCATGGCGGTGCTCTCCGTTCCGCTGAACTACTTCGTGGTCTACCCCGCCTACGTCGTGTGCTATCACCTGCCGCTCGAGACCATCATCGGGATGTATCAGGCCATCCGTCCCTCGGTCGACGGTCTGCTCGAATGTCTGCTCGTGTTCAATATGCCCTTCACATTTTTCAAGGGCCTGCTCGACGTGGCGCTGTGCTTTTTGATCTACAAGCCGCTCTCCCCCCTGCTGCACAAGTAAAAAGGCTCTCTCGGGCGGTCTGCCAAGGCAGGCCGCCCTTTTTATGCAAACAGGCGAAAATTTGTAAAAATTTTGTGCAAAACGTTGGGTATCTGCAATATTGACGATTTGCTCCCGCAAGACTATAATTCACTCATTCAATCCAATAAAGCGAAATGCAACGATCGAGACAAGTACCATGCGCCATTCGGTCACAGCGAGTCGGGGACAGTGGGAGCCCGATACACAGAGGCCATGCGAATAACACTCGGGAGCAGCGATCTGAACGGCTTCGGCCCGGTAGGAAAGACGCGGCGTGCGGCGTTAAGGCACAGGGGTTTGTTGGAACCCCGCAAAGGGGCCGGTCCTTGGATCGGCAAATTAGGTGGCACCACGGATATGCAGCGATTCGTCCTAAAATTTACAGGACGTCGCTGCTTTATTTTATCTGGAGGTGCTTTTTATGTGCGCTATCATCGGTTTTGATTCCCCCACCCTGACGGAGCAGGAGATCCGTCCTTACTTTGACCGCACCATTTCCCGCGGTCCCGACATGAGCCGAATGGAAAAGGCCGGCCGCGGTATGCTCGGCTTCCACCGTCTTGCCATCATGGGTCTGCACGAGGAGGGGATGCAGCCCTTCCACCTCGGCGGCGACATGGCGGTTTGCAACGGCGAGCTGTACGGCTTCCGTCCGCTCAAAAAGGAGCTGGAGGCCAAGGGCTACACCTTCGCGTCCGAGTCCGACTGCGAGCTCATTCTCCCCCTCTACCGCGAGTACGGCGTGGAGATGTTCGTCAAGCTCGATGCCGAGTTTGCCATGATCATTTATGACGCCAAGGCCGACCGTCTCGTCGCCGCGCGCGACCCCATCGGCATCCGCCCGCTCTTCTACGGCTATCTCGCCGACGGCGGCATCCTCTTCGCCAGCGAGGCGAAGAACCTCGTCGGTCTGTGCGAGCGCATTATGCCCTTCCCGCCGGGCCACTACTACGCCGACGGCAAATTCGTCCGCTACGCCGACCTCACCACGGTGACGGAATACTCCAAGGACGATCTGGACACTGTATGCAAAAAGATCCGTGAGAAGCTCATCGCGGGCGTGGAAAAGCGGCTCGACGCCGACGCGCCGCTCGGCTTCCTGCTCTCCGGCGGACTGGATTCCAGCCTTGTCTGCGCCATGCTGGAGTCTGCGGCGGCGGACGGACATTGCATGGACATTTACCTTCCGGAAAGCCGTTTCCTCAATGGCGGATATCCATTTGTCCGCGCCTGCATCGAGAACGGACACCGTGTGCATTTCTTCCCGGATGTTGCGATCTATCATTTTATGAAGCAGGCGGATCTTGCGATGATGGGTGCAGAGACCTTTTTCCCGAACGGCGACATGGTCAACACCATCGGCTCCGAGCTTGTGGCGCTTGCCTGCAAGCGATATGAGAAGCCTCTGTATATCCCGACATCGCTGATTAAGGTAGACCGCCGCACAATGGAGGGCCGGGAGAAAAAGCAGCTCTATCGGGATTTAAAAAGCATCCTGTCCCAGAACTGGAAGGACGAGTACCGAGATAAGGCGGATTTCATCTGCCCGAATCTGGACATCGTACCGCCGGAACTGATTACGGCCTATATCACCGAGGAAGGTGTGGTTCCGTGCAGTGCGCTGTTTGGCATCTGCAACAGCTATGTTGAACGCCTGAGCCAGAAGCTCAGCGAAAAAGAAAGGAGCGCCGAAGCATGATCGAGTGTCTGACCAGCCGCAATAAGCCTGTCATCGGTATGGCCGAGCCTTTAGCCCTCCCCGGCAGCTATATGTATGACGGAAGCGGCATGGATGTGATTACCGACCGCCTGCTGCGCGAGGTCGAGGAGTACGCAAATTATGATTTTGACGGGGTCATCCTTCAGAATATGCAGGATACGCCCGTGCGGCAGCAATCCAATTTTTCGGCGGTTGCCTGCATGACCCATCTTTCCGAGGCGGTTCGCCGGGAGTTTCCGCAGCTTCTTCAGGGCATTCTCATCAACTGGGACGGCTGCGCATCGCTGGCGG
>OLXF01001186.1_pt1 | contig 10457 bp, 8 predicted proteins | sample 1673471 | NCBI WGS metagenome assembly OLXF01 (sample SAMEA103958113, study PRJEB25191) | human gut metagenome
CCGCCATCCGGCCCGGATGCGCAGGCTGCCGGGTCACCCTGCAAAAGCAGCCGCCCCGGTTTCCCGGGGCGGTTCAGCCTTTTTTATGCCTTTTAGTCCAGCTTCATGGGCTCTTCGCCCTTTTTGAAGTGCAGCTCCTTCATGCCCTCGACCTCGTCGCACACGGGCTTGAAGCTGCAGCTCGCGCAGTCGAGATCCTCGGGCATACCCTCGAGGATGGTGTTCATGGTCTTGGTCACGTCGTCGATCTTCTTGGCCGTGTCGTGCAGGGTCTTGAAGTCGACGTTCTTCGTGATGAAGATCACGCGCACATTCGTGATGTTCGGGTTTTTCTTATACTGCCGGATAAAGTCGCAGCCGACCTTGTAAAACGAGATGCCCTTCTTGATGGCCTTCTTGCTCACGCGGATCTGCTCGCGGCTGCTCTCGGGCGAGACGCGCATCATGTATCCGTCCGGGAAGACATGGTACTTCACGAACTCGATGTTGCGGATGGCGGTGTAAGTCGCGTCCTTATTCTCGACGTCGATGTCCTTGACGCCGAGTATCACGAGGCGGGCAAATGGCACGTCGCCCTTGATCTCCTTCATATCCGGGCCGTAGAGCAGCACCTCGTCCGCCGGGACGAGACTGCTGTCGGACGTGACGCAGGTGAAGTTCACGGCGTCGTTCGCGCCGCCGCCGAGCTCATACGCAGCGTCGCGCAGGAGCACGAGCTCGCTCTCGCCGTTATCTTTCCACGCATCGCGCTCTTTATAGGCCCACTTCTGCGTCGGCGCGCCGAGCAGGTCGGTCGTTTCGCGAATAAAGCTGTCGTACAGTTCCATATCCTTCATGTTGTTCCCTCCTCAAAAAATGCCCAGGTTGTGCAGCGCCTGGTGGACACCGACCATGATGTTGGAGTCCTCCGGCAGCTCGAACACGCTCTTGCCATGGATGTCGTTGGCAGCGTGGATCGGATCGGTGGGGATGTAGGCGAGCACGTCCACCCCGTCGAGCTTGACGAGATCGTTCATGCTCGGGTCGACCACGCGGTTGACGATCATGCCGATGCGCTCGTAGGTGATGAGGTCATCGGCCGCCTCCTTGATCTCGCGGCAAACGTTCACGCCCTTGGCGCTCTGGTCGGTGACGAGGACCAGGTGCGAGACCTGCTCCATGACGCGGCGGCTGATCTGCTCGATGCCGGCCTCGCCGTCGATGACCACATAATCGAAATCATTGGCGAGCATGCTGATGACTTCCTTGAGGTAGGAGTTGACCGAGCAGTAGCACCCGGCGGCCTCCGGACGGCCGATGGCCAGGAAGGCGAAGCCGTCGCACTCGACCATGGTGTCAAAGATGCGGAAGCGCGCCTCGTTGAGCACCTCGATGGCCTGGCGGTACTCGCCGCGCTCCGAGGTCTCGATCACTTCGTTGCGGATGTCGTCGATCGTGTGCTCGACGTGCACACCCAGTGCCGTGGACAGGCCGACGGCCGGGTCTGCGTCGATGGCGAGGATGCGCTTGCCGGGGAAGGCCTCCACCAGCTCGCGCACGATCGCCGAGCACAGAGAGGTCTTGCCGACGCCGCCCTTGCCGGCGACTGCGATGATCTTGGCTTTCGTTTTGTTTTCTTCCATAGTGCGTTCCCTCCTGACGGCTGAAAAGATTTGCGGAAGCTGCGGCTTCGATTGCATCCATCCTACCACAGATCCGGCAGATCTTTCTGTGTCCAGGTCACAAACCTGCCCCAACACAGGATGTCATTCCCAGACACATGCGCCGTTTTCTTTGATTTTTCGACAAAATTGGAGATAATCGTTATTTTTTGTCCAGATTGCAAAAAAAGAATTGCGAAATTTATCACGTATTAGTATAATGTTTTGCATGACCTCGCGTCAAGTGCTTGTTGCAAATTTCACGAGCAAGAATTCACTTTTTATTCTCAAAGGAGAACCCTATGCGCGGCATTGAAACCGGAAAAGTACGTATCCGTCACGAAGTATTCACGGAGATCGCCCGAATGGCCTATGAGGGCGGCGATTACGCAAAGCGGCTCGAAGAGCTGCCGTTCAAGATCATCCCCGGTGAGATCGGTTCCTACCGGGACAGTCTGTTTCTCGAGCGCGCCGTCGTCGGCGAGCGGCTGCGGCTGGCCATGGGGCTGCCGCTGCGCAAGTTTTCGGAGTTTTCCCTGCTCTCGGACGGCGTGGAAAAGGCGCTCGACCCGGAGATCTACTACGAAAAACCGCTCATCAACGTCATCAAGTTCGCATGCAACCGCTGCCCGGACAACGTTGTGAAGATCACGAACGTGTGCCAGGGCTGTCTGGAGCATCCGTGCATGTCGGTCTGCCCGCGGCAGGCCATCTCGCGGCAGAACGGCCAGGCCCACATCGACCCGGATAAGTGCATCCGCTGCGGGCGCTGCCTGAAAGAGTGCAAGTTCAACGCCATCGTGCGTCTCGAGCGGCCGTGCCGCAAGGCCTGCGGCATGGACTGCATCCATTCCGACGGGCTCGGCCGCGCCGACATTGATTATTCCAAGTGCACGTCCTGCGGCCAGTGCATGGTCAGCTGCCCGTTCGGCGCCATCTCGGACAAGAGCCAGATCTTTCAGACCATTCAGGCCGTCAAGAGCGATACGCCTGTTTACGTGGCGCTCGCGCCGGCGTTCGTGGGGCAGTTCGGCCCCGAGGGCGTGCCCGAGCGGATGCGCAAGGCGTTCCAGCGCCTCGGCTTTGCGGACGTGTATGAGGTCGCCATCGGCGCGGACCTGTGCGTGATCGAAGAGGCGGCGGACTTTCTGGAGGAAGTGCCCGAAAAGCACAAATTCATGGTCACGTCCTGCTGCCCGTCGTGGAGCGACATGGTCAAAAAGCTCTTCCCCCAATTTGAAAAGAACATCTCCGTGGCCTTTACGCCCATGGTGCTCACCGCGCGCATGATCAAGCGCGACCACCCGGACTGCAAGGTCGTGTTCGTCGGCCCGTGCGACTCGAAAAAGCTCGAGGCCCGGCGTGAAAGCGTGCGCAGCGACGTGGACTTCGTGCTCACGTTTGAAGAGGCGCTCGGCATCTTCGCGGCCAAAGGCATGGACAAGGCGTTCCCGCCCGAGGACGAGGAGGAGATGCCCGCCTACTCCAGCCGCGACGCGCGCCGCTTTGCCTACTCCGGCGGCGTGGCGCAGGCGGTCGTCAACGCCATCCACGACATGGAACCCGACCGGGAGGTCAAGGTCGCCGCGGCGACCGGTCTGGCCGACTGCCGCAAGCTGCTGATGATGGCCAAGGTCGGGAAGTACGACGGCTACCTGCTCGAGGGCATGGCCTGCCCGGGCGGCTGCATCGCCGGTGCGGGCACGCTGCGCCCGATCGAGCAGTCGCACAAAGAGGTCGAGGCGTTTAGCTCCGAGGCGAAGTTCACCTGCGCCAACGACACGCCGTACATGGACTACCTGCCCCTCATCGAGGAGAAGGACAAGATCCGCAAACTGTGATTCCCTGCGCACCGCCGGCGGCGGTGCGCAGTTTTTATCATATGTCCAAAAAAAGGCGGTCACACCCCTGATTTTTTTCCGTGCTGCGGGCTGGACAAGCGCGCCCGTTCGCGGTACAATAGCAAAAATCATCACCGGGGCGCGACCCGCTCCGCTTTCCACACTGTATATTGTTATAAGGAGGTCTTTCCCATGGCTTACTTCTTTTCCGGCCAGTCGCACACGTTCAATGAGTATCTGCTGGTGCCCGGCTACTCGTCAAGCGAGTGCATCCCGGACAACGTTTCTCTGCGCACGCCGCTGACGCGCTTTCGCGCGGGCGAGGAACCAGCCCTGTCGCTGAACGTGCCGATGGTCTCGGCCGTGATGCAGTCCGTGTCCGGCGACCGGCTGGCCGTCGCGCTGGCGCAGGAGGGCGGCGTGTCGTTCCTGTACGGCTCGCAGTCGATCGAGGACGAGGCCGCGATGGTCGCCCGTGTCAAGAGCTACAAGGCGGGCTTTGTGCGCAGCGACTCGAACATCAGCCCCGACGCGACGCTTTCGGACATTCTGGCCCTGCGCGAGCAGACCGGCCACTCCACCGTCGCCGTCACCGAGGACGGCACGGCCGACGGCCGCCTGGTCGGCATCGTCACGAGCCGCGATTACCGTGTGAGCCGCATGGCGCCCGAGACGCCGGTGCGCGCATTTATGACGCCGCGCGAGAAGATGATCACCGCGCCCGACGGCACGTCCCTGAAGGAAGCCAACAACATCATCTGGGAGCACAAGCTCAACTCTCTGCCCATCGTCAACGACGAGGGCCGCCTGTGTGCGTTCGTGTTCCGCAAGGACTATGACCTCCACAAGCAGAAACCGAACGAACTGCTCGACAGTCAGAAGCGCTACCTCGTCGGCGCGGGCATCAACACCCGCGACTATGCCGAGCGCGTGCCCGCGCTGGTCGACGCCGGTGTGGACGTGCTCGTGATCGACTCGTCCGAGGGCTACTCCGAGTGGCAGAAGCGCACGCTCGAGTGGATCCGCGAGCGCTACGGCGACAGCGTCAAGGTCGGCGCCGGCAACGTCGTGGACGCGGACGGCTTCCGCTTCCTGGCCGACTGCGGCGCGGACTTCGTGAAGGTCGGTATCGGCGGCGGCTCGATCTGCATCACGCGCGAGACCAAGGGCATCGGCCGCGGCCAGGCGACCGCCGTCATCGAGGTCTGCCGCGCACGCGACGAGTACTTCCGCGAGACCGGCATCTACGTGCCCGTCTGCTCCGACGGCGGCATCGTGCACGATCACCACATCACGCTCGCGCTGGCCATGGGTGCGGACTTCGTGATGCTCGGCCGCTACTTCGCCCGCTTCGACGAGAGCCCGTCGGACAAGGTCAACGTCAACGGCACGCTCATGAAGGAGTACTGGGGCGAGGGCTCCAACCGCGCGCGCAACTGGCAGCGCTACGACCTCGGCGGCAGCAAGAAGCTGTCCTTCGAGGAGGGCGTGGACTCCTACGTGCCCTACGCCGGCAAGCTCTCCGATAACGTCCAGCAGACGCTGGCAAAGGTCCGCTCGACCATGTGCAACTGCGGCGCACTGACCATCCACGAGCTGCAGGAAAAGGCGCGGCTGACGCTCGTGTCCTCGGTGAGCATCGTCGAGGGCGGCGCGCACGACGTCGTGCTCAAGACCTCGAACAAGCCCGTGTGAGAACACAGATACAGATAAAAACAGACGGTGCCCGGCATCACAGCCGGGCACTGTTTTTTTCTTCCCGCGCGAAGGTGGAAAAATATGCGTGGGTTTTTCGGTCGCGGCGTGTATAATGGAGTAGAAACACAGCCGGGAGGAGGCGAGGACGTGCAGGAGCAGGAGATGATCGCACAGCTGCTGCAGCAGGATGAGCGCGGCATGGAGGCCCTGCTGCTGCACTACGGGCCGCTGATGCGCTACATCATTGCGCCGATCCTGCCGGACCCGCAGGATCGGGAGGAGTGCCTGTCGGAGGTGTCCATGCGCGTCTGGAGCCGCATCGCGCAGTTCGACCCGGCGCGCGGGAGCTGGAATGCGTGGCTGACGGCGGTCACGCGCAGCACGGCGCTGAACTATCAGCGCAGCGCCGCCCGGCACGGCGGCACGCAGACTCTGCCGGAGGGCGCGCCGTCGCCGGAGGCATCCCCGGAGGAGGCGCTGATACAAGCCGAGCGCCGCGCCGCGCTGCACGATGCGCTCGCACGGCTCGGTCAGAACGACCGGGCGCTGTTTTATCGGAAGTATTACTACCTGCAGTCCACCGCACAGATCGCCGCCGAGCTCGGCATGACCGAGCGCGCGGTCGAGGGTCGGCTGTACCGTCTGAAAAAACGGCTGCGCACGATGTTGGGAGGTGACGGCGATGCGTGAGCACGAGCGGGAATCTGCGCGCGACGACGCCTTTGAGGCGCTGCTTGCGCAGAGCGTGGCCGAGCTGCCGCCGGAGGAGATCGTGGCCGACGTGACCCCGTGGCGGCGCGCCATGAACCGCATCCTCTTCGGCATGGCGCTGTGCGCGATCACCCTGAACTTCTGGTGCTTAAACTACATCCTCCCCGCCATCGGGACGGTGCTGCTGCTGCTCGGCTTTCGCACGCTGCGGCGGGAAAACCGCTGGCTCGGCGGCTGCTTTGCCGTCACTGTGATCCGCGCGGCCTGCTTTTTCGCCACGCTGATCCTGAATACGACGATTTTGCAAAGTGCCGTGTTCACGCCCGCCGTCACGACCACGCTCACCGTCATAAACGCAGTGCTGCTCCTCGCCCTGTACTTCTGCTTCTGGCGAGGGCTGCTGGCGGTGCAGAAAAAGGCGGGCCTGCCCGCGCAGACCGGCGGCGCGCTCGCGCTGATCGTGTGGTACGCGCTCGTGTGCGTCCTCGCCGCCGTCCACTACACGGGCTGGATCGTGCCGATCGCCATGCTCGTGGGCTACGGGTGCATCCTCCGCAGCCTTTACCGGCTGTCCGGCGCACTGGACGAGGCCGGATACGCCATCGCGCCGGGGCCGGTGCGGGTGACGGACCGGTGCCTCGTGCTCGTGATTGCTGCGGTGCTGGGCATCGGCTGCACGCTCGGGTATCTCTTCGGCAGCAGCTACCGGATGGACTGGCAGCCCGCGGACACGTCCAAGCAGACACAGACGGCGGCGATCCGGCAGCAGCTGCTGGATCTCGGCTTTCCGGAGGCGGTGCTCAACGACCTCACGCCGGAGGACATCGCCGCCTGCGACGGCGCGCTGCGCGTCGTGGCCGTGACGGAGGATCACCCCTTCAACAACGGCAGAACCGTCTCGTACAAGGAAAGCGACGGCGAAGGCGGCGTCGTCAGCGTACTGGACACGGTCTACGACGTCAAAGAACTGCGCCTGACCAGTGTGGGCGTGCAGCTGCCCGGCGCGCAGGAGACGTGGCGGGTGTACCACCACTTCCTCTGGACGACCGACCCCGGCTTCTGCGGCACGGAGGTGCTCCAGATCTGGCCTGCCGATGAAAACATGCAGGATGGATGGCGCTTCGCCGGAGACGTGACCGGCCGCGTGCTGTATGACCGGGACGGGCAGACGTTCACCGCGTCCTACCACACGCTCGGACGCCAGACCTACACCGCCGACTCCGTGTTCTTTGGGCAGCGGACGAACAGCGACCTGTTCGCGCCCTTTTCCATGCCGCGGCACGCAGAGCACGCGCGCGGCTATGTCGCCTACACCGCCGCGGCGGTGCAAAGCGGCTATCTGCTCAACAGCTGGTGCAACTACACCCACCAGCAGAGCCTGCTGCAATATCCCGCCGTGACGGCGATGGAAAAGCGGATGACGTCCGCCTTCGGGAATACCGGTGCGTTTTACACCGTACAGCACGCGCTGCAGTTTTTCCCCGAGGACGCACAGACGCTGCGATGAGCGCAAAAAAAACCGACCCGAACGCTTGTTCGGGTCGGTTTTTCTATGCACCGGGTCAGGGGTGCGGTTTGTTCTCGCGGTAGGCAGCCATGATGTCGCGGAAGATCTCGCCGTTGGACGGCGGCGTCCACGTGATGGCGTTGGCGCCTGCTTTGATGGTCTCGAGGATGCTCTCATCCGTCGGGCCGCCGGTCGCAATGATGGGCACGTCGGGGTGCTGCTCGCGGATGCGGCGCACGACGGCGGGCGTTTCCGCCGCGGCGGAAACGTTGAAGATGTCCGCGCCGGCGCGGATGCGCTCGTCAAAGTCGGTGTCCGCGCGCGCGACCGTGAGCACGACGGGGATGTCGATCGTCTCGGCCACGTGCGAGACGACGGCGCTGGCCGTCGGCGCGTTGAGCACGACGCCGGTCGCACCCTGCATCTCGGCGAACATGGCGAGGTTGACCACGCGCTGGCCCTGCGTGAGGCCGCCGCCGACGCCGGCAAACACCGGGATATCGGCCGCGAGCAGCAGCGCCTGCGTGATGATCGGCTGCGGCGTGAACGGGTAGACCGCGATGATGGCGTCCGCGTTCACGTTTTTGATGATGGACAGGTCGGTCGAGAACACGAGCGACTTGATACGCTTGCCAAAAACCATGATGCCGCTGCACTGATAGATGACCTCCGGCACGCGCAGGGCAAACTTGCGTAGCGTGCCGTCCACGGCCTGCGGCATGGACTTTTTCGGGGGGATTATTTTTTCTTCGTACATTTTGACTCACACTCCAGTATCCGTTTGAACGTCTCGACGCCGGTCAGCAAAACGCGCTCGTCGAAATTGAAATGACTGCTGTGCAGCGGGGCGGTACCGGTCGGCTCCTGCACGCCGAGGAAGAAAAACAGGCCCGGGATCTCCTGCTGATATTCGGCGAAATCCTCCGCCGCCATGACGGGCTCGACCAGGACCGCGTCGTCCATGGAGTCGAGCACGGTGTAAAACTGCTCCACCAGCTCGCGCGGGTTGCGCACGCTGGGGTAACGGACCTTGCGGCCCATGTCGATCTGCGCGCCGGTGGCCGTCTCGAGCCCCTGCATGAGCGCGGCGATCTTGTGGCTGAGGGTGCGGTAGAGGTCGTTGCTGAACACGCGCAGCGTGCCGCTGATCGTGACCTCCTCGGCGATAACGTTGTGCGATGTGCCGCCCTGGATCTTGCCGAGCGTGAGCAGCGCGTCCTGGTGCGGATCGACGTCGCGCGTGATGACAGTCTGCACCATCGTGATGAGCTCCGCCGCAACGACGATGGCGTCGATGCCCATCTGCGGCGTGGAGGCGTGGGCGCTCTTGCCGTGGACGGTGATCTCGAAATCGCTCGTCTGCGCCATGAGATAGTCCCAGCGCACACCGATCTTGCCCTTCGGCACGGTCGGCTTCATGTTGCCGCTCTTGAGCTTCTCGACGATGTCCGGGTTGGCCGCGAGTGCCTCGTCGACGGCCTTTTCGAGCGCGCCGTCGTCGATCATGCGCCGCGCGCCGGCCCAGCCCTCTTCGCCGGGCTGGAACAGCAGGACAATATTACAATGAATGTGCGCGCGATTTTTGGCGATCCAGCGCGCAAAGAGCAAAAGGATCGTCATATGCCCGTCGTGGCCGCAGCCGTGCATGTTGCCGGGGCGCTGCGAGCAGTAGGGCACGTCATTGGCCTCGTCATTGTGGATGCCGTCCATATCGGCGCGAAAGGCGATGGTCGTCTCGGCGTCCTTAGCGAAAAACACAGCCTTCACACCGCAGACGGCCGGCGTCTCGATGCGGTCCGGGCCGCACTGCTTCAGCTCGCGCAGGACATAGGCCTGCGTATCGCGCAGCTGAAAGCCGATCTCGGGAATGCGGTGCAGGCCCTGGCGGATGCGCACCGCGTCGTCATACATGGATTCGATTTGTTTACTCAGATGCATACTTTCTCCCATGGCGCCGGGTAAGCCCGCGCCGCCCGATCTGTCTATATTTTTCTGCACACAGTATACCCAAAATCCGGCCATGCGTCAATGGGCACGGGGGCGGGCCGTGACCGGTGTCAAGAAAAGTTCACAACTTGTCCCTTGCATTTTTCCATACGGTCTGCTAGTATTTTAGAAAATACTTAAAAAATTCGAAGAAAACGAAGGCGATCTCCATGTCATCCACCACCGAAGCGCGCGTGGCCGTCATCACCGGCGGCAGTTCGGGCATCGGCCTGCACGCCGCGCGTGCCCTGCGCGGCCGCGGTCTCAACGTGTATGAGCTCAGCCGCCGCGCCGAAAACGCGGAGCCGGGCGTAACGCACCTGCAGGCAGACGTGACGGACGAAGCGCAGGTGAACGCCGCCGTGGCGGAGATTCTGCGCCGCGAGGGGCGCATCGACATTCTCATCAACAATGCGGGCTTCGGCATCTCCGGCGCGATCGAGTTCACGCCGGCGCAGGAGGCCCGGCGGCAGTTTGATGTAAACTTTTTCGGCATGGTGAACATGAACCGCGCAGTCCTGCCCATCATGCGGCAGCAGGGCGGCGGCCGCATCGTGAACATGAGCTCCGTTGCCGCGCCGATCGCCATTCCGTTTCAGGCGTACTACTCGGCCTCCAAGGCCGCCGTGCGCACGTATTCGCTCGCGCTCGCAAGCGAGGTGCGTCCCTTCGGCATCGAGGTCTGCGTCATCATGCCGGGTGACATTGCCACCGGCTTCACCGCCGCGCGGCGCAAGAGCTGCGACGGCGACGATATCTATCACGGCCGCATCGCGCGCTCCGTCGCCGTGATGGAGCACGACGAGCAGACCGGTATGAGCGCCGAATACGCCGGGCAGTTCGTGGCCCGGCGCGCCACGCAAAAGCGCGCGAAGCTCATCTGCACGATGGGACACAAGTACGCCCTGTTCGTGTTTCTCATGCGCATCCTGCCGACCGGGCTTGCGACCCGGATTGTCGGCAAGATCTACGCATCCTGATCCAACTGCTTTCTTCCCTGCGGCGCAAAATCCCATTGCCACCATCCAGGCAACTTCCTTCCATCCTTCTCCACCCTGTGCGCCGCGTTTTCCC
>OLXF01001189.1_pt1 | contig 10450 bp, 7 predicted proteins | sample 1673471 | NCBI WGS metagenome assembly OLXF01 (sample SAMEA103958113, study PRJEB25191) | human gut metagenome
TGTTGGCCCGTTTTGCCAAGCAGGAATATGATATTCTGCTTGGCACCCAGATGGTTGCCAAGGGCTTGGATTTCGGCAATGTCACCCTGGTTGGTGTGCTGGGCATCGACTCCCTGCTTTTTGGGCAGGGGTTCCGCTCCTATGAGAATGTGTTCAGCCTGATCACTCAGGTCGTTGGCCGCGGCGGCCGGGCGGAACTGCCGGGTCGGGCATTGATTCAAACCGCCGTGCCGGATCACCCTGTGCTCCAGTTGGCCGCAGCGCAGGATTACCCCGCGTTTTACCAGCAGGAGATCATGTTCCGCAAGTTCTCGCTCTATCCGCCGTTTTGCTCATTCTGCGTGGTCAGTTTTTCCGGCGCGCAGGAGATGGAAGTATTTCAGGCTGCGCGGCGTTTTGCCGCCATTTTGGGGCAGCAGTTCGCTGCACACCCCGGCCAGCCGCTGCGTGTGCTTGGCCCCACCCCCATGAACATTGCCATGATCAGCGGGAAATACCGCTATAAACTAACATTGAAATGCCGCAACGATGCGGGGTTCCGTACCCTGATGCACGCCGCATTGGATGCTTACGCCGCCGAAAAGCTGCCCGCAAAAGCCGGGATCGCTTTGGACTTTAATTCCGACGGCGATTGAATTTTAAGGAGGATTTTTATTATGGCTCTTCGTACAATCGTAAAAGATGGTGACCCCATCCTGAAAAAGGTCTGCCGCCCCGTTACCAAATTTGATGACCGCCTTGCCACCCTGCTGGATGATATGCAGGATACCCTGGTGGACGCTGACGGTCTTGGCCTTGCCGGCCCCCAGGTTGGCATGATGCGCCGCATTTTCATCTGCCTGGATGACCGCAACCGCCCGGAAGATGCCCCCGCCGATTACAAAGATACTTTTATTGAGTTCATCAACCCCGAAATTGAATACCTGAGCGACGAAACCAATGAACTGTATGAAGGCTGCCTGTCTTTCCCCGGCCACAACGGCGCCATTACCCGCTCCAAAAAGGTCAAGGTCAAGGCACAGGACCGCAACGGCAACTGGTTTGAACTGGAAGCCGAAAACATGCTGGCCCGCTGCATCCAGCACGAGAACGACCACCTAAACGGCGTTACCATCATGGACCGTGCCACCCATTTTTATGAGGATGACTACCCGGAAGATGCGGAGGATTGATCCCGCTTTGTACATCAATTTTCCCATACGCTTACGATAAGAAAAGGAATAACTTCTATGCGTATCCTCTTTATGGGCACCCCTGATATTGCTGCCGAAAGTCTGAACGCTCTGATTGCCGCCGGGCACGATATCTGCGCTGTGTTTACCCGCGCAGATAAGCCAGTTGGCCGCAAACAGATTTTAACCGCCCCACCGGTCAAGCAGACGGCTGAGGCCAACGGCATCCCTGTTTATCAGCCGCGCACCCTGCGCGATGGCAGCTCGGATGAGCTGATCAAAAGCCTGGCGCCCGATATTATTGTCGTGGTAGCTTACGGCTGCATTATTCCGCCGCAGCTTTTGCATGTGGCCAAATATGGCTGCATCAACCTGCATGTCTCGCTGTTACCCAAGTACCGTGGTTCCGCCCCCATCCAGTGGGCCGTGCTGAACGGCGATGCCGAAACCGGCGTGACTATTATGCAGTTGGACGAAGGGTTGGATACCGGCGATATTTTGTATGTGCAGCCGGTTGCGATTGACCCGGACATGACCAGCGGCGAGCTGTTTGACCGCGTAAGCGCGATTGGTGCCAAAACGCTGGTTGAGGTCCTGCCCAAAATTGAAGCAGGGAAGCTGACCCCAAAAAAGCAAGAAGAATCTCTCGCCACCAAGGCGCCGTCCCTGACCAAAGAGATGGCACAGTTCGATTTTACCCAGCCTGCTGCCCACATCCACAACTGGGTGCGCGGTATGAACCCATGGCCAATGGCGTTCTTTATGCATGATGGCAAAAGAATCAAAGTCACCGCCAGCAAGCTTTCTGAAAATCCCGCCAACGCTGCGCCGGGTTCTGTATTGGCGGTTAAGCCGTTGACCATTGCCTGCCAGGATGGCGCAATCGTGTTGGATTCCGTCACGCCGGAAGGCGGCAAGTCGATGGCGGGTACCGCATGGGCTGCCGGCCGCCGCCTGAAAGCGGGGGACAGCCTGTGACCGCGCGTTACCTGGCCGTCAAGGCCCTTATGCGGCAGGAGCAAAACGGCTATGCAAACCTTGTGCTGGATTCTGAGCTGAAAGCCTGCAAGCCGCCGCTTTCCCCGCGGGATGCAGCTTTTGCTTCCGGTATTTTTTATACCGTGCTGGAGCGCCGCAGCCTGCTGGACTGGATGCTGGCACAGTTTTCCAAGCGCCCGCTGGAAAAGCTGGATGCCCCTGTGCGGGCCATTCTGCGCGCCGGGCTGGCACAGGCCAAGTTTATGGATGTTCCGCTGCCTGCGGCTGTCAATGAATCGGTCAAGCTAGCCAAAGCATTTGGCAAAACCAGTGCTGCGGGTATGGTCAACGCCATGCTGCGCCGCACGGCCGCATTGGACCCCAAGCCGGAACATTGGCCGGATCTGGAAGAACGGCTACGCACCTATTACTGTCTCTCTCAGCCGATTGCCGCGTTGTTTGCAGCACAGTATCCGCAGGATGCCGAGGCAATGGCTGCTGCGTTTTATCAGCGCCGCCCCACCGCCATCCGGGTCAACCCGCTGCGCACGACCGATGAAGCCCTGACGCAGACATTGCAACAGGAAGGTCACACCGTAACGGCTGGCCCATGGCCGCACTGTCTGCTGGTTATGTTCAACGGTAATCCCGCTGCATCCAAAGCATTCCACGCCGGGCAATTCCATGTGCAGGGGTTAGCCAGCCAGTTTGCTGCCTTGTGCTGTGATGCCCGCCCCGGTATGCGGGTTCTGGACCTGTGCGCCGCCCCTGGGGGCAAAAGCCTGACGATTGCCGAGCAGATGCAGAACCGCGGTGAGCTGTTCAGCGGTGAAGCCATGACAGGCCGCGTCAAACTGCTGAAGCAGGCCTTTGACCGCTGCGGCATTGAGCGCGCCAAGCCTTACCATGGGGATGCCACTATCCTGAACCCCGCCTTTGGCCTTGGCAGCTTTGACCGCGTGTTATGCGATGTGCCCTGTTCCGGCCTTGGTGTCATCGGCAAAAAACCGGACATCCGGGAAAAAACGCTGGATGGGATTGAAAATTTACTATTAACACAGCAAAAAATCCTGCAAAACGGCGCAAAATATCTTGCCCCGAACGGCCGTTTGGTGTATTCTACCTGTACGGTGAATCATCACGAAAATGAAGCCCAAGTACGCCAGTTCCTGCAAGACAATCAAGATTTTTCCGTTATAGCGCCACAAATCATACTGTCCGGTATGCGGGTGGGGGAGTACGGCACACTGTTTCTGCCGCACGAAACATCCACAGACGGTTTTTTTGCCGCTATTTTGGAGCGCCAAAAGAACTGCTGACGCAAAATACACAAATCGTCTATTCAAAAATTAGAGAAAAGGTATATAATAATTGGAGGGAAAGCACCGCATGCAGCAAGCACATATGCAGCCACAGAACGAACCCCAGGCAGAAACCAAAAAAAACTGTCTGACGGACCTGACGCTGCCCAAGCTGACGGATTACATTAAATCCATCGGCCAGCCAGCTTTCCGCGCCAAGCAGATTTTTAAGTGGATCCACCAAAAGCAGGCTACGGATTTTTCTGCCATGACAGATCAACCCAAAGCCCTGCTTGCCCAATTTGCACAAAACTGCACCCTGGCTGTGCCCACCATCCGCCGCCGCCAGCAGTCCAAAGACGGTACGGTCAAATATCTGCTTCAGCTTGCGGACGGCAACTGCATTGAAACGGTTTTGATGCGCTACCATTACGGCAACACTGTATGTGTATCCACACAGGTGGGCTGCGCTATGGGGTGCCGCTTTTGCGCCTCCACCCAGGCGGGCCGCGTGCGGGACTTGACCTCCGGCGAGATTGCTGCGGAAATTTATACCGCGCAAAAGGATACCGGGGAGCGCGTTTCCCATATCGTCCTGATGGGCATTGGTGAGCCGCTGCACAATTTTGATAACGTGATGGACTTTCTGGATATTATCTCCTGCCCGGAAGGCGTCAATATCGGGATGCGCAACATCAGCCTTTCCACCTGCGGCCTTGTGCCGGGAATTGATAAGCTGGCAGAGCGCAAATTGCAGCTGACCCTTTCGGTATCCCTGCACGCGCCGGACAATGTGACCCGCAGCTCCATGATGCCGGTTAACGATGCGTTCCCGCTGGAAAAGCTGATCCCGGCCTGCCGCCGCTACCAGAAAACGACCGGGCGGCGCATCAGCTTTGAATATTCCATGGTCAATGGTGTCAATGATTCGCCCCAAATGGCAAAAAAACTGGCCGATCTGATCCGTGGCATGGGGGCCCATGTCAACCTGATTCCCATTAACCCGGTCGATGGCAGCCCTTACTCGGCAACGGATGAAGCCAATGTGCGCCGGTTCCAGAAAATGCTGGAAGATTTGGGTGTAAATGCCACCATCCGCCGCCGCCTTGGTACCGATATCAGCGCTGCCTGCGGCCAGCTCCGGCGCGAAGATGCCAAACAGGCCGAACAAGCAACACGGCAAACGCCGAGCGAAAGGACCAACGCACAATGAAAATTGCAGCCCTAACAGATATTGGCAGCTGCCGCCAGGAAAACCAGGATAATTATTGTGCCCGTCAGTTGGTCGATGGTACTGGCTGGGGCCTTGTCTGTGACGGCATGGGCGGGGCCAACGGCGGGCGGGTCGCTTCCACCCTTGCCACCCAAACCATGCTGCGCTATTTTGACCATTCCCTGCGCACGATTGAAAACGGCGAAGAAAAAGCCTTTATGATGCGCGCATTTGATAATGCCAACCGCGCCGTATATGAAAAAGCGACCTCTGATCCCGAAGTGCTCGGTATGGGCACCACGGGGGTATGTGCTTTACAGCGCGGCAACCTGGCGCATATTGTACACGCAGGGGATTCCCGCGCGTACCTGTGGCATGGCGGAGCAATCCGCCAGCTGACGCGGGATCATTCCATGGTGCAGCAGCTGGTGGACAGCGGGCAGATCACCCGCGAACAGGCCGCCCTGCATCCGCAGAAAAATCTGATTACACGTGCCCTTGGCGTTTCGGCCAATATTGTGCCGGAATATAACCGCTGCGAGGTGGTTCCCGGTGACCTTTTGCTGCTTTGTACCGATGGATTAACCAACATGGTACCCGATGCAGAGCTTGCGCTGCTTTTGCAGGAGTCCGCCTTTTTTGACGCGCCGGGGGTACTGGTTGACCGTGCCCTGAAAGGCGGCGGGCAGGATAACATCACCGTCCTTTTGCTGGGCGTTGAAACTACGGAGGAAACAAATGGATAATCTGATCGGCAAAAAGCTGGATGGCCGCTATCTGATTGAAAGTCTGATCGGCGTTGGCGGCATGGCCAATGTTTATAAAGGCCGCGATGTCCGCACCGGCAACCAGATCGCCGTCAAGGTGCTGAAAGAAGAGTTTCTTGATAACGAAGAGCTGGTCCGCCGCTTCAAGAACGAATCCAAAGCTATCTCGATTTTGAACCATCCCAACATTGTCAAGGTGTATGATGTCTCTGTAACAGATCAATTGCAGTACATCGTGATGGAATATATTGACGGCATTACGCTGAAAGAATACCTGAAGCAACGCAACGGTGCCCTAACCTGGAAAGAGGTTGTCCACTTTACCACACAGGTGCTCAGCGCGTTGGATCATGCACACTCCAAGGGCATTGTTCACCGCGATGTGAAGCCGCAGAATATTATGCTGCAGGCGGATGGCTCCATCAAAATGATGGACTTTGGCATTGCACGCTTTTCCCGTGCACAGAGCCAGACTGTCAGCGACAAGGCCATCGGCTCGGTTCATTACATCAGCCCGGAACAGGCCAAAGGCGACCATACCGATGCCCGCACTGATATTTATTCTGTTGGCGTTATGATGTACGAGATGCTGTCCGGCAAGCTGCCGTTTGATGGTACTGGGGCAGTTTCCATCGCCATCATGCAGATCAGTGAAAAGCCGAAGCCGCTGGCTGAGGTTGCCCCCAATATCCCGGTTGGGCTGCGCCAAATCACCGAGAAGGCCATGGAAAAGGATCCCGCCGACCGTTACCAATCCGCGCAGGAAATGCTGGATGCCATTGCTGCGTTTCGCCGCGACCCCAGCATCAGCTTTGAATACGAATATAACACGCAGGACAACCCGGATAAAACCATTAACCGTGTTGTCAGCAGCACAGCCAAAACAGCGGGCAAAGACGCTGTCAGCACCAGCCAGGCACGCCGTGCCGGCACCATGAACAGTGGGAAAGGCAAAAACGTGAAAAAGCAGAAAGCCAAGGCAGCCAAGGGGTTCAGCATGCTGCCCATCTTCTTTGGTATGGCGGTCGCCTTTGTGATCGGTGCTGCCATTCTGGTCTATCTTATTTTCACCAACTCCACAAACTCTTTCTTCTCCAAGCATGCTGACGTACAGCTCATCAATTTTGTCGGCATGACGGAGGATGAGTTCCGTGCATCGGATTATAATTCCAGCCTGCTCGCCAAGTGGGTGTACGAATACAACGATGCACCGGAAGGAACGATTTTTCAGCAAAACCCTAAGCAGGGCCGCACTGTAAAGGCAGGCCAGAAAGTGACCCTGAAGGTAAGCCTTGGCACCCAGTGGGTCACTGTGCCGGATGTAAAAACATATGTAAGCGATGATGCCAAAAAGACCTTACAGGATAGCGGCCTTCAGGTTGTAAGCAAATATGTGGAGGACGAGAGCGTTGCCGCAGGCACCGTTGTGTATACCGAACCCGCCGGCGGCGAAACGGTAGAGGGCGGCAGCACCGTAAACATGTATATTGCGCGCTCCAAGCGAGACAACATGGTTTCCGTTACTTCCGTGACAGGTTTGCAGGTCAGCGAAGGCACCGCCGACCTGCAGCGCCAGAACCTGGTGGTCAGCGTTGTGGAACAGCCCAGCAGCGAGGCCGAGGGCACTATTCTGAACCAGGAACCCGCTGCAGGCACCCAGGTACGCATCCGCAGCACGGTGCGCCTGTATGTGGCTACCGCAATACCGGAAGTTGTGCAAGACCCCAGCACCTCGGATTCTCCGTCCTCTGGTGATGGTGCACGTTGGTCTCAGGAAATTACTGACGATAACGGTAATACATGGTGGGTCGATGTAGAACAGCGCGATGGCCATGTTTACCGCGTGGATACTGGTGAAATGCTGTGGTAATGACAAATTATATCACAAAGGGCATTGGCGGTTTTTATTATGTTAAAACCGAAACCGGCATTGTGGAGTGCCGCGCCCGCGGCATTTTCCGCTAACGCGGTATTACGCCGGTAGCGGGAGATCAGGTTGTATTAAGCGCCGACCACACCACGATTGACGAAATTCTACCGCGCAAAAATGTTTTTATCCGCCCTCCGGTTGCTAACCTTGATGTGCTGTTTATTGTGGCAAGCACCACCCAGCCGGTGCCCAGCACATTGATTCTGGATGAACTGACTGCTGCCGCCGTTTATAAAAACGTGCAGCCGGTTATTGTCATCACAAAAGCCGACCTTGCCGCCGCGGATGCCTTGGAGAAAGCTTATGCGGACAGCACGATTCCTTTGATCCGGCTGGATTACGATACCGGCGAAGGTCTGGATCAAATTCGTGCGCGCATTGCAGGGAACTTGTGTGCATTCTGCGGCAACTCCGGTGTGGGCAAGTCTACACTGTTGAACGCGCTGGCTCCCCAGCTGGAACGCCAGACCGGCGGTATCAGCCAAAAATTGGGCCGTGGCCGTCATACTACCCGTGAAGTGGAGATTTTTGAGGTATGTGGTGGTCTGCTTGCCGATACCCCCGGTTTTGCCAGCCTGGATGCCAACAAGATTTGCCGCATTCCGCCGGAAGAGCTGCAGCATGCTTTCCCGGAATTTGAGCCGTATTTTGGGCAATGCCGTTTTACCGGCTGCTCCCACCGCAGCGAAAAAGGCTGTGCGGTGCGCGCGGCTTTGGAAGAGGGCAAGCTTTCGGATACACGCTATCAGAGCTACCTGACCATGTACGAGGAAGCCAGCCAGTTAAAGGAGTGGGAACGCTGATGCAGGATCTTACCAAACGTGCCGTTATTCTTTCGGCCATGCCGGTTACGCCCGCTTTGTCCGCGTACCTGCAGCCGGGGGATACCGTTGTTGCCTGTGATGCCGGGTACCGCAATGCGGCTGTGCTGGGCATTCAGCCGGATCTGATCGTGGGGGATTTTGATTCTGCCCCCAAGCCGGAAACCACCGGTGATATGATCATTCTGCCCCATGTAAAGGACGATACTGATACCCACTATGCTGCAAAGTGGCTGTGTGAACGGGGGTACCGCCATATCGTCATGCTGGGTGCCCTTGGCGGCAAGCGGATGGAACACACGTTTTCCAACGTATCCACCGCGTTGTACTTGGCAAGCAACAACGTTGATGTCACCCTTGCAGACGAGCACAGCGAGCTGCATATTTTGTGTCCAGGCAAGCCGCTAACATTGCAAAAGAAAGACTGGATGTATCTTTCCGTGTTCCCGCTGGATGGGCCGCTGGGCGGTGTATCGATTCACGGCGTGTTTTATCCGTTGAAAGATGCAACGCTGACACCGGATTACCCCCTTGGCATCAGCAATGAATTTACCGCGCCTGAAGCTGAACTTTGCTGCCAAGGCGGCCATGGTCTTGTGATTTTGACCCGCGCTGACGGGTAACATTGCCTGCACCTGCTGCATAGTATGGCTTACAAACCTGGAAGGGGGAATATGCCATGCAGATTGTTGTGGTAAAATGTCCGCATGCCCTGCGCTGGCTGCTGCGCGCTGTATTTAAGGTTTAATTTTTCCATTGTAGCCCTGCCGGGCCGTATGTTTGTACGGTTCCGACAGGGCTATTTTTTTACCCCCGCGCATATAGTACACAAGAGGCAATCAAAAACTTTCCCCGTATCGGGGCAAGGAAAGGGGTATACCGCCATGCAAAGCAAAGCCGCCAACCAACCGCTTACCATTGAAACCGGCCAGGCCCTTGCCAATACTGGCCGCTGGGAAACCCGGCAGGAGCTGCCTGTTGAAACCGAGATTCTGATTCCGGATTACCTGCCCGCAGTGTTCAAAATTGTAAAGTGCCTGTTGGAACCCGTTATCATGCAAAACAGCGTGGTTGACCGCCGCTGGCAGTGCAGCGGCTACCTGCGCTGCACTGTGTACTATCAGTCCGATGAAGCCGGAACTCGCCTGTACCGCACTGAGCAGAAATACGCTTTTGAAAAAACCATTGACCTGCCGGAAGGCAATTATCTGCCCGGCGCCGCCCGCCTGTGGGGCGAACTTGAATACTGCAACTGCCGCTCTGTCAGCGAGCACCGCATTGACATCCGCGGCGCTTATACCTTAAATGCTGCTATTGGCATGGTTGAGCCGGTAGAGTTTATCACCAACCTGACCGGCTGCGGCGTTGAGCAGTGGAGCCAACAGCTTAACGGCATCATCTGCGCTGCGTGCGAGGAACGCACCTTTACTGCAGAAACGCCGTTTCCGTTGCCCGGTGAAGGTGAAACAGTCCTGGACATTACGGGCAGTTTTTTGCCCGGCACATCCAGCGTTCATACCGGCCAGCTGGATGCAGCCGGAACCCTTGCCATGCAGCTCTGCTCCCGCGCTGCCGGTACAGAACAGCTTACAATTCAAACCAAAGATGTTCCCGTCACCCAGACTCTTGACCTGCCCAACGCCGCAGAAGGCGACAGTGCGGTACTTTGGGGCGAAGTATTGGTCTGCACCCTGACTGCGACAAAGCAGGAAGAAGAGCCGCGTTTGAGCATCACATGGAAGCTGCACGCTGAACTCTGGCGCCCGACAGTGTACATGGCGGTTTCGGATGCTTATTCCACGATCTGTAACATGACGCTTGAAAAGCGGACTTTCAACCAGTTCATGCCTCTTGCCAGTGTAGATACCACTATCCCGGTTATGATCGAAGATGACCTGCCGGATGCCAATGTTTCCATTCTGGGCTGTTTTGTCACGATTGGAGCCCCACAGCTGACCGCCGCAGAAAAGGGTGATGTCATCCAAGTTGCCGGGCGCGGTACCGCGCACCTGATTTGTGCGGATGACCGCGGCGAACTGACCTGCTATGATAAAATCTTCCCCTGGGCCCTGGCGGAGACCTTTCACGGTTCTATCGGGCAAAGCATCCCGCACTTGCACGCAGCGGTACGGCATATTGCCAGCAGCCGCGCCGGAAGCAAAGCGCGGGTCGAGCTGGAACTGCAGGTAAGCGGCATTCTGCTGCAGGGGATTCCGCACGAGGTCGTTTTCTCCGCCACGCCGGGAGAAGAATACCCTGACAGTAAGG
>OLXF01001191.1_pt1 | contig 10440 bp, 7 predicted proteins | sample 1673471 | NCBI WGS metagenome assembly OLXF01 (sample SAMEA103958113, study PRJEB25191) | human gut metagenome
AGCCGATGAAAACGCCGAAGGTTGGCTGCCGAAGGCAGACGGAAGGAGTTGACGGGACAGCGTCCCGGCATAACCCAGTGTAACGTATCGGAGGTAAACATAGATGACACTCAAGGGCACCACCATCTGCGCCGTCAGGAAGGACGGCAAAATCGCCGTCGCGGGCGACGGTCAGGTGACGATGGGCGAAAGCACCATCTTCAAGGCGACCGCGCACAAGGTTCGCCGCATCTACGGCGGCAAGGTCGTCACCGGCTTTGCCGGAACGGTTTCGGACGCCTTCGCGCTCTGCGACCGCTTTGAGGCGAAGCTGGAGCAGTATTCCGGCAATCTGGAGCGCGCCGCCGTCGAGCTGGCGCAGGAATGGCGCAGCGACAAGGCCATGCGCAAGCTGGAGGCCATGCTGATCGTCGCCAGCGGCGAAACGCTGATGATCGTCTCCGGCACGGGCGAGGTCATTGAGCCGGATGACGGCATTGCGGCCGTCGGCTCCGGCGGCAACTATGCGATGGCCGCCGCGCGCGCCCTCAAGGAGAACACCGATCTTTCCGCGCACGAAATCGCCGAAAAGGCGCTGCATATCGCGGCGGATATCTGCGTGTTCACAAACCATAACGTGATTGTGGAGGATGCCTGATATGGAATTGACGCCGAAACAGGTTGTTCGCGAGCTGGATCGCTATATCATCGGTCAGGACGAGGCCAAGCGCGCCGTCGCCGTCGCCCTGCGCAACCGCTATCGCCGCGCGCAGCTTCCGGAGGAACTCCGGGATGAAATCGTGCCCAAAAACATCCTGATGGTCGGCCCGACGGGCGTGGGCAAGACCGAAATCGCCCGCCGTCTGGCCAAGCTGGTGGACGCGCCGTTTGTCAAGGTCGAGGCGACGAAGTTCACCGAGGTCGGCTATGTCGGCCGCGACGTGGAGAGCATCATCCGCGATCTGGTCGAGGCCAGTGTGCGGATCTGCAAGGAGAAGGCCAGCCAGAAGGTCAAGGTGCGCGCGACCGTGCTCGCCGAGGAGCGCATCATCGACCTGATTCTGCACCCGAACCGCAAGCCGGTCAACCCGATTGACGTGCTGCTGGGCAACAAACCCAAGCAGCCGGAGCTGCCCGCCGAGGAGAAGCAGCGCATCGCCCAGAAGGCGGACGAGCTGCGCGCCCAGCTTCAGCGCGGCGAGCTGGAGGACGTGGAGATCGAGGTCGAGGTGGAGGACGCGCCGAAGGATGTGGAGATCAACGGCGCGAGCGTGAACATCGGCTCGATGATGGGCGACATGATGCCCAAAAAGACCAAGATGCGCCGCATGAAGGTCGCCGACGCGCGCCGCCTGCTGGTCGCCGAGGAAGAGGATAAGCTGATCGACATGGACGCGGTGACGGAGGAAGCCCTGCGCCGCGCCGAGCAGGACGGCATCATCTTCATCGACGAGATCGACAAGGTGGCCGGGCGCTCCGCCAACGGCCCGGATGTGAGCCGCGAGGGCGTTCAGCGCGACATCCTGCCGATCGTCGAGGGCAGCACGGTGAACACCAAATACGGCGTGGTCAAGACGGATTACATGCTCTTTATCGCGGCGGGCGCGTTCCATGTGGCGAAGGTGACGGATCTCATTCCCGAATTGCAGGGGCGTTTCCCGGTGCGCGTGAATTTGAAGCCGCTGACCCGCGAGGATTTCAAGGCGATTCTGAGCCAGACGGATAACGCGCTGACCCGCCAATACGAGGCGCTGCTGGCCGTCGATCACGTGCATCTGCACTTTGAGGAATCCGCGCTGGACGCGCTGGCGCAGCGCTTTGTCGAGACGGCCGAAACCCTCCTTGCTGCCGAGGCACGCATCCACGAGCTGTTTGACACGATCGACCGGATCAACGCGATCATCGCCTCTTTGCCGGAGGAGATCACCTATCGCAACGGCCCGGCTGTGCGATCTGCTCTGGCCGATTATGGAACTTTGAGAGCTGCACAGCGCGCCTACGTCCGGGGGTATGCAAGGCTTACGGCCGCCATGACGGCGCTGAAGGCCGACTACGCCTCCTTTGGCATTACGGTGACCGGCTGGGCGGAGGCGTCCGCCACTTTCTGGATGGACAGCCTGACGGAAGCGGAGCGGGAGGCCACCCGTGCCGCCATCGCCGACGAGGTAAAGTATCAGTATGTCGAAAACGGTTACAACGTCGGCGTGGTAAACGGCGGCAGCTGGTCGGTTGGCAATTACAGCGGCATTGTCGGTATACAGACCGAGGCGCGGCCGAACGACAACGTCGGCAACCCCTGGGGCTCGGCGGAACGGCGCTGGTCAACCGTGGTCTCGCCCTTCGGCGGGACGGCCTTCAGCGTCTGCGGCTACTTCTCTCGCCATTTCCGGTATGAGGCGGCGATCGGCAACGCGTTCCTTTACAACGGCGTGGTCTATCAGCAGTACCTCAGCTGCGTCTACAGCTATGCCGATCAGCCGCTGGTGGACGGCGGCAGTGCGGAGATGTCGGCGGTTCGCAGCTTCCCCGGCTATGACGGCCGGTCCGACGTGACGGGCATGACCTTCCGCCATGCCTACGCCCTCTACGGGCAGGCGCACAAGTGGAAGGGGGAGACCCTCGGCATTCCGGCCGCAAACGCGGTGGCGGAGGAGTGGGGCGTCTATCAGAAATTCGAGGGGCCGGAGGGTACGGCCTACCTCCTCAACACGGCCGAGCGCATTGCCGCCGCAAACCGGGAGGAGGAGCAAACAATCGCGGAGAATACCGCCTTTGTGCTGACCGGCGGCGCGGCAGAGGCCTTTGCGGCGCTCGGCGACAGCCCGCTGGCGCGAACCGGCCGGCCGCTCATCCAGCGGGAGGACGGCATCCTGTTTGAAAACGGCCTGCTGACCGCCGACGGCTTTTTTGAAAAGGGCACGCCCGAGTGGGTTGTGGGCAGCCTGACCGTTTCTATCTCGGCCGGCATGGTAACCAAGGGGGAGGACGGCCTGCGTGACATCACCTGGAACGGGAATATTTATACCATGGCCGATCCCGAAAACAGCGCCGGGCTGCTCAACGGGACAGAGATTGCTTTTCTGGCCTATGGCGCGTATTTCGGCATTTCGGAGGGCGAGATCAACCGCCTGATGTCGGGAAATGTCAGCGCCGCCGCCCGGCAGGAGATTTTCGCCGGTTCGATGGCGGCCGACGCGGAGGAGATTGATATTTACGCCCGGTTTGGCTTCCGGCTGCGGCGGGTGAGCGCCGGGGCGAGCCGTACGGCGGTGTTCTTCCTCCGGTACCGCTGCGCCGGGCGGGAGGTTTTGCTGCTCAGCACGGCCGACTGGGCGGTTGCCTATCTGGAATGATTTTTGCCGCTGCTTTATTGCGGCATCCGGCCTTTCGTAAGTGCTTCGGGTAAAGCAAAAGGCTCCGGATACAGCGCGTTCAAACTGCATCCGGAGCCTTTTGCTTATATAAAATCTGTCCCGCAGCCTCCGCGGGGGAAAGCGCGCTTTTCGGCAGACATCGGATCAAGGCTTCTGTTTTCCTTTGGAAGAATCGCCCGGCAAAATCTCCAGCACCGTCAGGCAGTCCCCCTCTACCCGGAAGCGGACGTCGGTGTTGGCAAAGGGCATGCCGTAAATCCGATCGGGCGCGCTCTGATAGGCGGGGCGCGGGTCCTGAGACAGCACCTCCAGCAGCGCCGGCCGGCGGTCGGGCGGAAGCTTTTCAAGCAGCTCGTCCGGGCAGAGGACGCGCAGCCTCCCCTCCGGCGCCAGGGCGGCAAAACCTCCCACAGCCTCCGGATGGGCGTCGGTGTAGGGAAGGTAGGGCTTGATGTCGAAAATCGGGCTGGAATCCATCAGGTCGGCGCCGGAAATATGCAGTACCGGCCCCTCATTTGTGTGGAGGTCGACCCCCTCCAGCCGGACGGAGGAGAGCCCGATAGCGTTTGGCCGGAAGGGAGAGCGGGTAGCAAACACGCCCATGCGGGTGTTGCCGCCCATGCGCGGCGGCCGAACGGTGGGGGACCAGCCCTCTCTCCTGGCGGCCGAGAACTCCCACAGCAGCCAGAGGTGGGAAAATCCCTCGATTCCGCGCAGGGCGTCGGGGTTGCGGTACTCCGGCTCAAAAACGATCGTAGCGCGCAGCCCCTCCACCAGACCGCTTTGCCGGGGAATGCCGAATTTGGTGGGGAAATCGCTGCGGATATGTGCAATAACCTGCATGGGAACGGCTTGAGACATGGGCGGACACCTCGTTTCGGCGGCGATTCGAACGCTGCCTTCGTTTGTAATTTAAGGGCGTGTGAAAAAATCCGGCTGTATCGGCGTTCCGGCCTCTGGCCTTCGGCAAGCGCTCGGATCGAGCGCGTTTTGCCTCCCTCACGCCCGCCGCTGCCGGAGGGGGCGTATCCAAAAAAGGAAATCGGAAAATCCGCAAAACGCAAAGCGGCAAACTCCTCCCGCCGGCGGCTGTTTACAGCGAAAAATCTATGTTATTCTATCATAAATTTCTCCGAAATACAATTCGGAAAGATGGCTTTATGCCGCGTTCTGCCTAGTGGAGAATGGGGATTGCTGTTTTCTGCTTTTCAGTATATAATGGGGCATGGAAAATTTCGGCCGAAACGGTAGCTTGTAAAATCGGAAAACCCCGATTCATCCAATCGCAGAAGGGGATAGAGAAAGGAAAAAAGACATGGAAAAGATAAAGAATGTCGTCAGACCCAAAATCGGATTGTACACCTCCGGGTTGAAAGCCTATTGGACCCAGTTCGAGGGGCTGAGAGAAAGGCTGATCGAATACGGAAAATTTATTGAAAAGAGATTGGCTGCCTTTGCCGACGTGAAAAATTACGGCCTGGTCGACGACGAGGAGGAGGCAAGAAAGGCCGGCGAGTGGTTTCAGCGTCAGAATGTAGACCTGATCTTTTCCCACTGCGGCACCTATGTTACCAGCGCCTCTGTTTTGCCGGTGCATCAGCTTTGCAAAGCGCCGGTCATTGTTTTGAACCTCCAGCCCACGGCGAAAATCAACTATGCCAAAACCACCACCGGAGAATGGCTGGCGCACTGCGGCGCCTGCGTCGCGCCGGAGATTGCCAACGCCTTCAACCGCGCCGGCATTCCCTTTAGAATTATAAACGGCCTGCTGGGAATGGACTATACGCCCGAGATCTCGCTGACGGATGAGAACACCGCCTCCCGTCCGGAGGCGATCCGGGCGTGGAATGAGATTCATGAGTGGGTCAGAGCCGCAGGGGTTCTGGCAACGCTGCAAAAAAGCCGAATCGGCTTTTTGGGAGGCAATTACAGCGGCATGCTGGATTTGTACAGCGACTTCACCATGCTGCAGGCGCAAACCGGCGTCCATGTGAAGATTTTGGAGATGTGCGACCTGAACCGCATGCTGGAAACCGTGACGCCGGACGAGACCGAACAAAAGCTGGAAGAAATCAGAGCCATGTTTGAAATCAGCGGCGACTCTCCCTCCGACCCGCTGGTCAAAGCGCCGACCAAGGAGCAGCTGCTCTGGTCCGCCAGGGTTGCGGCCGCGCAGGAAAAAATGGTGCGGGAATATAATCTCGACGCGCTGTCCTATTACTACCACAGCGCGGACGGAAATCCTTATGAAAAGCTGCAGGGCGGATTTATCGTAGGGCACTCTCTGCTGACCGCGAAGGGGATTCCCTGCGCCGGAGAGGCGGATATCAAGACCGCGATTGCGATGAAGATCTGTGATATTTTGGGCCTCGGCGGCAGCTTTTGTGAGATTGTGGTAACGGATTATGTGGACGGAACCATCCTGATCGGGCACGACGGGCCTTTCCACATCGGCATTTCGGATAAGAAGCCGATTCTGCGCGGAATGGGGATATATCACGGCAAAAAGGGAACCGGCGTTTCGGTGGAAGCCAAGGTAAAGGCCGGGCCGATTACCACGCTGAACGTTACGCAAACGGTCGACGGCAGGCTCAAGCTGATCATCAGTGAGGCCGAAGCGACAAACGGAGAAATTATGCAGATCGGCAACACCCAAACCCCCGCAAAATTCAAATATGACCCCGATACTTATATGGAAAAATGGTTCAACGAGTATCCGACGCACCATTGCGCTCTGGCCGTCGGGCACAATGCCTCCCTGCTTAAAAAAGTAGGGCAGCTGCTCGATATAAATACGGTGGTGTTGTAAATAGGGGAGGTTTTGCCCACCGCCGAAAGGGCAGAGGTGCTGCTTTGCCTTTTTGGTGTACGCTTTTCTCTGTCGGACGGGGCACAGCCGAATATGCAGGAAAAAAGGGCTGCAAGCTTTAAAGCTTGCAGCCCTTTTTTGGGCGGATAGGCATGACGCCGACGCGCGGCTTTTTAGATCGCGGCCGGCTGCTGACCGACAGGCCGGCCTTCACTGATTCATCAGGAGGCCTGCTCAAACTGACTGTTATACAGCTCAGCGTAGAAGCCGCCGTGCCGCATCAGTTCCTCATGCGTGCCGCTCTCAACCACGTCTCCATCGCGCATGACAAGGATGAGGTCGGCGTTTTTGATGGTGGAAAGACGGTGTGCGATCACAAAGCTGGTGCGGCCTTTTGTGAGTTCATCCATTGCCCGCTGAATCAAAAGCTCGGTACGGGTATCGACCGAGGAGGTCGCTTCGTCAAGGATCAGCATGGGCGCATTCTGCAGCATGGCGCGCGCAATGGTGAGCAGCTGCTTCTGCCCGGCGGAGATGCTGGCGCTTTCCGAAAGAACGGTGTCAAAGCCCTGCGGCAGTGTGTGGACGAATTTGTCCAGTCCGCAGGCGCGGCAGACACTTTCAAGCTGCTCGTCGGTGATCCCCTCCATGTTGTAGACGAGGTTTTCCCGCACCGTCCCTTCAAAGAGCCAGGTGTCCTGCAAAACCATGCTGAACAGCTTGTGCACATTTTCCCGGCTCATTTCGGAGATCGGGACGCCGTCAATCTTGATGGCGCCGCTGCCTATCTCGAAAAAGCGCATGAGGAGATTGACCATCGTGGTCTTTCCTGCACCTGTCGGGCCGACGATCGCGACCTTTTGACCGGGATGCACCTCGGCGGAAAAGTCCTTGATGATGATCTTGTCCGGCGTATCGGGGTAGCTGAAGCGGACGTGCTCAAAGCTGACTGTGCCCCGAACATCGGTAAGGACGGTCGTTTTCTCACTCTCGTCGGGCATCTCCTCGCTTTCAAGGAAGTCGAAGATTCGGTGCGCGGAGGCCGAGGCCGTCTGCATATTGGTAAGCCCTTGCGCCATCTGTGTCAGTGGAGAGGTGAACAGGCGGACATACAGGATGAAGGAAACGATCACGCCAAACTCGATCTTGCCGTTCATGGCAAGAATCGAACCGAAAACGCATACGGCGACATAGGCGATGTTGCCGATAATATTCATCAGCGGCTGCATGATGCCGGAGAGGAACTGCGACTTCCAGTTTGCGTCATAGACGGCGGAATTGAGCCTATCAAACCCTGCGCCGATTCTGCGCCCGGCGCGGCTGATACGCACGACCTCGTGGCCGGAATACATCTCCTCCACATACCCGTTCAGTTCGCCGAGGCTCTTTTGCCGTGCGGAGAAAAAACGCTGCGATTTGGACATAATCAGAACGGTCAGAAGCATCCCCACAAGGGTCACGCCAATGGAAATGAGGGCAAGGTGCCATTCCGTGACGAACATCATGATCAGGCAGCCGATAAACTGCGTTGCGGCGCTGATGATCATCGGCAGGCTGTTCGTGAGTCCCTGCTGCAATGTGGATACATCGTTTGTGATCCGGCTGAGAATATCCCCCTGCGAGGTAGTGCCAAAATATTTCTGCGGTACTTTGTTGATCTTATCGGACAGTTCCCCGCGCATACGGTAGGACATTTTCAGGGTGACGACAGCCATTGTGTAATGCTGAATAAAGCTGAAAACGGCACTGAGCGCATAGATGACCGCGAGGAAAATTCCGATTTTTGCGATTGCCGCAAGGTCAATGCTGCCGGTAAGGCCGTCCGACATCAGCGTGGCGATCCGGCCGATCTTGTCCGGGCCAATGATGGTCATAACGGCGCTGAGGGCGGCAAGGATCAGCGCGGCAATCATGATTCCCATGCTGGAACGCATATATCCGGCAATTCTCGGAATGGTCGAGCCGAGGCTGTTTCCATTATTCTTTCGTTTCATTTTTCTCCCCCCTTATGCCAAGCTCCGCAGCGCTGAGCTGCGAGGTCGCGATCTCGCGATAGACGCGGCAATTCTGCATGAGTGCTTCATGCGTTCCCATTCCAACCATCTCTCCGCGGTCAAGAACAAGGATTTTGTCCGCGTGACGAATCGTGCTGATCCGCTGGGCGACGATGATTTTTGTCGTGCCGCGAAGCTGCTCGTTCAGCCCCTCGCGCAGCTTTGCGTCGGTCCGGTAATCCAGCGCCGAGAAGGAATCGTCGAAGATCAGAATTTCGGGCTTTCGTGCCAGCGCACGGGCGATGGAAAGGCGCTGCTTCTGACCGCCGGAGACATTGCGGCCGAGCTGTGCGATCTCGTATTCCGTCCCCTCCGGCAGCTTGTCGACGAATTCCTTCGCCTGTGAAAGCCGGATGGCATCGGTCAAAGAAGCCTCGTCCGCCGCGGCGGCATTTTCGCCGAAAAGCACATTGTCCCGTATAGTGCCGGAGAACAGAACCGCTTTCTGCGTGACATAGCCCAGCTTGTCATACAGCGCGTCAAAGGTGTAGTCCCTGACATTGACCCCGTCTACCAACACCTCTCCGCTTGTCGCATCGTAAAAACGCGGGATCAGGCTGACGAGTGTGGTCTTTCCGCTGCCGGTCGCACCGATAATCGCCAGAGTTTCGCCTTTGTTCACCTTGAAATCAATATCGATCAGTTCATCCTCCGACGCGTGCGGATAGCGGAAAGACACATTCCGAAACTCAACAGTTCCGTTTTCTTTTCCGCTTTGGACGCTGCCCTCATGGATTGAGGCGCTGCGCCCCAGCACCTCATTGATACGCTCGGCGGAAACCTGCGCCTGCGGCAGCAGCATGAAGATCATCGCCAGCATCATAAAGGCCATCACAATGTAGGTCGCATAGGTGCTGAATACCAGCACCTCGCTAAACATCGTCAGGCGTGCACCCATATCTGCGGCGGCGATATTCTCCACAAGTGCCGCCCCGACCCAGTAGATCGCCAGAGCCAGCCCGTTCATCCCGAGCGTCATGCTCGGCTGGACGAGTGCGAACAGCTTCTGGTTTTTCATCTGCAGATCCATCATGCCGCGGCTCGGGCCGTCAAATTTTTCGTTCTGAAAATCCTCGGCATTGAAGGCGTGCACAACATTGATGCCGGTCAGATTCTCGCGGGCGACGCGGTTGATTTTATCGGTCATCTTCTGCACGAGGCGGAAGCGCGGAATGCAGGAGCCCATGATCAGCAGCACCGCCGCTACAAGAACGACCACAAAGGCCGCGGTAACAGCGGACAGCTCCCAGCTTTTGCCGAGGATTTTGATGACCGCCCAAACCGCCATAATCGGGGCTTTGATCATCATTTGCAGTCCCATTGCAATGATCATCTGAATCTGCGTAATGTCGTTGGTGGTTCGGGTAATCAGGCTGGGGATAGAAAAATCCTGCATCTCTTCGCTGCCGATGTCCATGACATGGCGGAACAGCTTCTCCCGAACGGCGAAGCTGAATCCGGCTGCGGTCCTGGCGGCGAGGAAGCCGCAGGCGATTGCCGTAACCGCGCTGGCCGCCGTGCAGCCGAGCATCTTCAGCCCGACCGTCACAATGTCCGCCGTAGTGCCGGAGGTCTTGATAAGCACCGTCAGCTCGGTCATATAATCCGGCAAACGCAGGTCAAAATACACCTGCACGATCACAAATATCAAACAAAGCAGCGCCATCAGCTTTTCTTTTTGGCGCATATTTTTCAGTAGTTTCAGCATGGCAGCCTCCTATTCTTCCGGAGAAACGCCGCCCTTGCGGATCTCTTCAATATTGTCGCTGAGCACGGACAGACAGCTGCGGAACACCTCAATATCCGCGTCGGACAGCCCGGTGAGCAGCTTTTGCGCGAAGCTCTTTTGCAGCTCGCGCCCCTTTTCGATGAGGGGGCTTGCCGTCTCCGTGCAAATGAGCTGCGTTTTCCTCCGATCCCCGGGAACCGCCCGGCGCAGGAGCAGCCCCTCATTTACAAGCCGGTCAATATGAACGGACACGATGCCCGATTTAAGCCCACGGCAGCGGCAGATATCCCCCGCCGTGCCGCTATCCGGGTTGTTGGCGATGAACATCAGAATATCAACGGCCATCGGCGGCAGCCCGGCCTCTTTGCAGATCGGCTGCAATACCATGTGATACGCCTCAATCAATCGGTTTGTAGCGCTGAAAACCTTTGATGCGGTAAATTTCCAGTTGTTCATATATATCCTCCAATCATAGAAACTCTAAAATTAGAATAT
>OLXF01001204.1_pt1 | contig 10361 bp, 7 predicted proteins | sample 1673471 | NCBI WGS metagenome assembly OLXF01 (sample SAMEA103958113, study PRJEB25191) | human gut metagenome
AAATGCCCCCGGCGCCGAAAAACGCCACCCGGCTCGGGTGGCGTTTTTTTCGCGCAAAAAAATCCCCCGCCGAAGCAGGGGACCAGGCAAACAATTGTTTAACTAAATGATTTCGGGCGGAAGATTACCGGACGACCTCTCCCGACTGATTCTCCAGGCTTGCGTTCTTCTCCGTCTTCACCGGCTCCGATTTTTGCTCGGCGGGTTCCGATTCCGGCGGATGCGGTCCGGAGGGCCGAGGTCTCGTTTGCGCACGGAAGTTGTTCGTTGTATGTAATTTTGAACCGAATCGATATGCAGAAAAAAGTCATTGCTTCGCCGCTGGCCCCCAAGGCCGTCGGCCCCTATTCGCAGGCGATCGCCGCGGGTACCACATTGTATGTATCGGGACAGTTGCCCATCGACGCCGCGACGGGCCTGATGGCCGAGGGCATCGAGGCGCAGACGCGGCGGGCGCTCGAGAACATTTCGGCCATTCTCGCCGAGGCGGGGTATGCGCTGTCGGATGTGGTGAAGACCACCGTCCTGTTGCAGGACATCGGGGATTTCGCCGCGATGAACGGCGTTTACGCCACCTATTTCACCGGCGCGCTGCCGGCGCGCGTCTGTTACGAGGTGGCGCGTCTGCCGATGGGTGCGCGCGTCGAGATCGACGCCGTGGCGGTCAAGGCTTGACGAGTCGGGGCTGTCCGGGCGGGACGGGGTGCGGTCCCCGCGCAGGGCCAGCACATCCCGGACGCCGACAGATTCCAGCTGATCCAAAATCTCCGCTGCACGGGTCTCGTCGTTGCCCATGCAGATCAGGTGCGCCAGCGTGGGGACATGCAGCTCGTTCTGAATGTAGTCGGCTACCTCCGCGGTGGAGACGCCGCCCGCGGAGCCGCCCGCACCGAAGGTGACGCTGATGAAGCCGGGGTCCATGGCCTGCATCTGGCGCAGGGTGTCCTTGAGTTTATCCATCTGGGTGGTCTGTTTCGGCGGGAAGCATTCGATAGAGAAAACGCAGCGTTTGGCTTTGAACTGTTCCGTAATCGTCATTTTCTACTCCTTATTTTTACGCCGCAAAATCGGCGGAGTCCGCGGAAGTTTCCACGTTGAGGGTGTTGTTCTGCCAGATGAAGGTGAGGCTGCCCTCCAGGTCAGTGCGCCATACCTCGGCACCGACCTCTGCGTAATTTTGCAGGGCAGCGCGGTGCGGATGGCCGTAATCGTTGTGCAGCCCGCAGCTGACGGCCACGGCCTCGGGCCGGACTGCCTGCATAAAGGTCGGGCTGTTGGAGGTGTAGGACCCGTGATGCCCCGCCTTGAAAAGAGTGGCATGCAGGGTTGGGCCGTAGGTATCGACCAGGCGCTGCTCGGCGTCTGCCTCTGCGTCGCCGGTATCGAGAAAGCGGAAATCGCCCGCCGTGAACAGCGTGCAGAGCGAGGCATCGTTGACGCTGTCGGCATCCTCGCTGCCGCCCTGCAAAATTTGCAGCTTGCCGCTGCCAAGCGGGTATTCCTCTCCGGCTTCTGCTGTGAGAATTTCTGCTCCGCTGTCGGCGGCCAGCTCTGCGAGATGGCGCGGCCAGTCGGCGGTCTCATCCGCCGTGGGCTGCCACAGCGGCAGCAGCAGGGTCTTGACCGGGAGGGTGCGCAGCACCGTGCGGGCGTTGCCGGTGTGGTCTGCGTGGGGATGGGTCAGCACAAGATAGTCAAGCGACGGCACACCCAGCACGTCCAGGTCATACAGCAGCGCGTCCTCAGCCTCGACGGGGCCGGTGTCGATCAGGCAATACGCGCCGTCCTGACAAAGCAGCACGGCATCGCCCTGCCCGACATCCAGCACATACACGACGGTGCTGCCGTCCGCAGTCTGCGGAGCGCTTTCCTCGGTTTGGAGCGGTACGCCGAGCGCGGCGCGCAGCTGCTGCCAGCCGGGAACGCTGCCCCTGCCGCCCAAAAGCTGGACGACGAACGCGGCAAGCACCAACAAGCAGACGGCAACCGCCGCGGCCAGGCGGGCAAAGCGCTTACCCGTCATACTGGCCGTTCAGCTTGCGCTCCTCCCACTCGGCCTTGGTCACAAGCACGGCGCGGGGCTTGGCACCCTCATAGGGGCCGATGATCTTTTCCTGCTCCATCTGGTCCATGATGCGGGCGGCGCGGGCGTAGCCCAGCTTGCAGCGGCGCTGCAACAGGCTGGTGGAGGCCTGACCGGCGTCGATGACCACGTCCACGGCCTGCTTGAACATGGGGTCGGAGCCTGCGTCCTCCTCGGCGTCGGCACCGCCGCCGCCCTTTTTGCCGTCCTGAATGGCGTGCTTTTCCATGGCCTCGATCATGGCCTCGTCGTACTGCACGGTGGCGCTGGATTTGATGAAGTCCAGCACACGGCTGATCTCCTCATCCCGCACAAAAGTGCCCTGAATGCGGGTGGGCTTGGGTGCGCCCACGGGCATAAAGAGCATATCGCCCTGACCCAGCAGCTTTTCTGCGCCGGCACCGTCCAGAATGGTGCGGCTGTCCACCTGACTGGACACCGCAAAGGCGATGCGGCTGGGGATGTTGGCCTTGATCAGGCCGGTGATCACGTCCACGCTGGGGCGCTGGGTGGCAACGATCAGGTGCATACCGGCGGCACGGGCTTTCTGGGCGATGCGGCAGATGGAATCCTCTACGTCCTTGCCCACCACCATCATCAAATCGGCCAACTCGTCGATGATAATGGCGATGTAGGGCATCTTTTCCAGCTCCGGCTGCTCGGCAGCCAGCTTGTTGAAGGACTTGATATCGCGCACATTGTTCTCCGCAAACAGGCGGTAGCGGCGCTCCATCTCCTGCACCGCGCTGCCCAGTGCACCGGCGGCCTTGCGGGGCTCGGTGACAACGGGCATCAGCAGGTGGGGGATGCCGTTATACTCGGCCAGCTCCACCACCTTGGGGTCGATGAGCAGCAGCTTCACGTCCTCCGGGCTGGAGCGGAACAGCAGGCTCATGATGATGCTGTTCACGCACACGGATTTACCGCTGCCGGTGCTGCCCGCGATGAGCAGGTGGGGCATCTTGCACAGGTCGGTCACCTGCGCTACACCGGCAATGTCCTTGCCAAGGGCGATGCCCAGCGGCGAGGTCATGCGCAGAAAGCTCTGGCTCTCAAAGATGCTGCGGATGGAAACGGCGGTCTTTTTGTGGTTGGGCACCTCGATGCCCACGGCGGGCTTGCCGGGGATGGGGGCTTCCATACGCACGTCCGCCACCGCAAGGTTCAGGGCGATATCGTCTGCCAGCGAGGTGATGCGGCTGATCTTCACACCCGCCATGGGCTGCAGTTCGTATCGGGTAACAGAGGGCCCGCGGGAGATATCCAGCACCCGGGTGCGCACGCCGAAGCTTTCCAGCGTGTCCACCAGCTTTTGGGCGTTGGCCTTCAGCTCCTCCTGTGCGCCGGGGTCGCTCTCCTCCTGCGTTTTTTCAAACAGCTCGATGGGCGGGTACTGGTATTCGTAGCGGTCCACCGGCTCGGTCTCCTCGGCGGGTGCGGTGGCGGCTGCCTGCTCGGAGACAGCGGGCTTTTCCATGGCCGCAGCCACCAGCGAGTTGATGTCCTTTTCCTCCACCGGCTCGGCGGTGATGCTGATCCAGCCGTCCTCGTCCGGCGCAGAGCGGAACGCCACGGCGTTCTCGGCGCTCACCCGGGGCACGGCGGGCTGGATAGGCGCAGCCTCCGGCTGCGTGGGCATCTGCGGCTGCACCACCGGCGCTGCCGGCTGGACGATGGGCGTATCAAAAGCGGGGGCAGGCTCTTCCGGCTGGGGGGCATCTTTGGCAAAGAAATCTGCCGCAGAGGCGACTACCGGGTCTGCCACGATGGGCGGCGGCGTGGGCTTGGATGCAGGGCGCAGCGGGTCCTGCCCGAAGGTGCCGCCCGGCCCGACGATCAGCGGCTCAATGGGCTCGCTGCCGCCCTCGGAGAGGGCGGTGTGGTCGGGGCCAAGGTCTACATCAAAGGCGGCGCGGGGATGGGCAACGCTGACCCGCACCGGGGTGATGGGCGGCGCGGCAGGCTCCGGCTGGGCAGGGGCGGCGGGCGCAGCTTCGGTGTCCGCAGCGTCTGCCTCCATCTCCTGCGTTACCTTGTGTCCCCAGCGCAGCACACCGGACATCCAGTCCGGCACCCCTAGATGCAGCCCGGCAGGCTCGTCCTCCTCGTCCAGCGGCTCGTCCTCGATTTCGTCGTATTCCTCGTCGATCTCCCGCTCTGCCTGCCGGATGGCGGCGCGCTCGGCGCGGCGGGCAGAGCGCTGCTCTGCAAAGGCAGCGCCGCGGGCGTGGATACCGCCGGTGACGGCACACAGCCAGACCCAGACCTCGGCGGGGGTGATATCAAAAATGTACAGGCTGCCGCACAGCAAGAGCACGACCATGATGAGATTTGCTGCCGGACGTCCGCACAGCAAAAGCAGCACGCCGCCCAACACAAAGCCCATTGCGCCGCCGGAGAGCCATGCATTGACGCCGTTGGCGTAGCAGGCGGAAAGCATTTGCAGCGCCGACAGCCCCTGCGGCTGGATATCGGAAAACACGATGACCGTGCCGCAGACAAAGATAAGCCCCAGCACCAGCTTGAGGATGCGGGACAGCAGCTCCTCGCCCCGGGTGTACAAAACGGCCAGACAGCACACGGCTGCACCCAGCACAAAGCTGCCGCAGCCGAACAGCCCGAACAGCACATCATGGAGCACCCGCCATACGGAATCGCCCCGCACAAAGGCCAGCACCATCAGCAGCAGGCCGCCGAACAGGGTGCCAAGCCCTGCCGGAAGCCGCTGCTCTGCCTTTTTACGGCGGGCAGCAGTACGCCGTTTCGTTGATTTTCGTTTTTTCGTTGCCATTCTACTCTGTTCCCCAACTTCCCATAGACACAATAATTGATTCTATTATTGTACCACGCAAGGGCAAAAATGGCAAACCATAATGTTGTTTTTCTTGAGGAAAATGGAACGAACCCAGCCCCTCTCGTGAAAAGGCGTTTGGAGCGCTCCGCAAAGCGCGACAAACGCGAAATAAAAAATAATTTTTCCGCTGTTCCTGCGCAAAGCGAACGCGGAGCGCAGTTCAAATCGTCCGGCGGGGAGACGCAAGGCCTTACCCCCGTTCGATCTCCCCGTACAGCCACGCCAGCGCGTCCGAAAGACCGCCCAGCTCGTCGATGAGCTTTTCCTTTACGGCACGGCGTCCGTCCAGCACCGTGCCCATGTCCATGACCAGTTCCCCGGTGTGGAGCATCAGCTGGGTGTAGCGCTTTTCCGGCATGCCGCTGTGGGCGGCCACAAAGCCGGTGATGCGCTGCTGCATCTGCTCAAAGCAGTGCATGGTCTGCGGCACGCCTAAGATCAGCCCGGAGTGCCGCACCGGGTGCACCGTCATGGTGGCGGTGGGCACGATAAAGCTGTGCCGCGCGCTGACCGCCAGCGGGATGCCGATGGAGTGCCCGCCGCCCAGCACCAGCGTGGCGCTGGGCTTGGAGATGCTGGCGATCAGCTCTGCCAGCGCAAGGCCGGCCTCCACATCGCCGCCCACCGTGTTCAGCAGCACCAGCAGCCCCTCGATGCGGGGGTCCTCCTGCACCGCCACCAGCTGGGGGATGACGTGCTCGTACTTGGTGGTCTTTTGCCCCTGCGGCGCTTCGGTGTGCCCTTCGATCTGGCCGATGACGGTCAGGCAGTGGATGACATGACCGCCCCGGCTCAGGGTGACCGTGCCCAGATCCTCAATATCCTCTTTTTCCATCCGGTGCTGCTCTGCGGGGGTGTCTTTTGCCGTATCCATGCGCGTTCTCCTTCCGTAGCGGGGTCTTTGTGGGGTCAGTATCCCCCGGCTGCCGGGGAAGTATGCAGGAGCGCGAATACAAAAAACTTTGTGAATTTTTTGCTTTTTTACAAATAGGTATTTGACATTCGCCTTTCATGCTGTATACTTTAAATAATATAACAGGATAAAACGGAACATCTCTCTGCGCGCAAAGAAGCCCCTTGCATGGCGGCAGAAGCTGCAGCGCGTTGGGCAGAAAGGAGAATTTTGCTATGAACACCCCCCAGAAAGCATCGATCCCTGTGATCAAGCGTCTCCCCAAATATTACCGGTATCTGCGCTCCCTGCAGGCCGATGGCATTACCAGCATCTCCTCCCGGGAACTGGCCTCTCAGATGGGCACCACCGCCTCGCAGGTGCGGCAGGACTTTAACTGCATCGGTGACGTGAACGGACGGCAGGGCATCGGCTACTCGGTGGAGAACCTGCTTTCCATTCTGGAAAGTCTGCTGTTCGGCAACGGCGACCGTCTGCCCACCATTCTGATCGGCTGCGGCCGTCTGGGCAAGGCGGTGAGCCGCTTTATCACCACCGATACCAACGGTTACAAGCTGATCGCGGCCTTTGACGTGGCCGAGAACGAGGTGGGCAAGGAGATCAGCGGTATCCGCATCCGGCACATTGACGAGCTGGAAGCCTTCTGTGAGGAAAACAAGCCCAAGGTGGCGGTGCTCTGCGTACCCCGCGATGGTGCACAGCAGGTGAGCGGACGGCTGGTGGATCTGGGCATCGAGGGCTTCTGGAACTTCTCCCACTATGACCTGTCGGTGTCGTACCCCAATGTGGTGGTGGAAAACGTCCATCTGGGCGACAGCCTGATGAGCTTGGGCTACCGTCTGCGCAATCAGGAGTGACGGCATGGCAAAATTATATTTCCGCTACGGTGCCATGAACAGCGGCAAGAGCACGGCGCTGATGCAGGTGGCACACAACTACGAAGAGCAGGGCATGAAGGTGCTCATTTTGAAGCCGCAGGTGGATACCAAGGGCGGCGGGGAACTGGTGAGCCGTCTGGGCGTGCGCCGCAAGGCAGACCTGCTGATCCCGCCGGAGCTGGACGTGTTTGAAGCCGTGAAGGCGGCAAACGCTGCCTCCGGGCCGCTGGCCTGTGTGCTGTGCGACGAGAGCCAGTTCTTTACCCCGGAGCAGGCCGAGCAGCTGTTCATGATCACGGTAGATCTGAACATCCCAGTGATCTGCTACGGTCTGCGGGCAGATTTTTCCCTCAAGGGCTTCCCGGGCTCTACCCGTCTGCTGGAGCTGGCGCACACCATCGAGGAGATGAAGACTATCTGCACCTGCGGGCGCAAGGCCATCTGCAACTGCCGCAAGGTGAACGGACAGTTCGTCTTTGAGGGCGAACAGGTAGCCATCGACCTTGAAAACGATGTGCAGTACGTCAGCATGTGCCCCCAGTGCTACTTCAAGGCGCGGCGGGCGTTTTACGCTGCAAGGAAAGACTGAGAGCGTTCTATATATGGATATAAGCCGCTGTACCGCGCCGGGTGCAGCGGCTTTTTTGCGTGGATTAAACCCTCTCAGTCACGGCTTACGCCGTGCCAGATTCTCCCTTTTGTCACCTACGGTGACATCTTCCCCCGGAGCGGGGGAAGTCGGCCCTCAAGGGGACGCCTTTACGCTATGCCGGAAACTTTGCCGCCACCGCCAAAAAGCCGTCCCCTTGGGGGAGGTGGCTGCGAACGCAGTGAGCAGACGGAAGGGGTACCCCCGCCAGAGTCTCCAACAGGCTGTATACAGACTGATATATCAATTTGTTGCATTTTGTGAGAGAAACTGATATATCAACCGGACGGAATTCGCACGTTTTTTGCGCTATTGATATATCAGTTCAAAGGCTCCCATCCGGGCTTTTTAAGCTGTTATTCGTCCACAATGTATGCAACGCTTCCACGTTCTGAAACGGAATGTTTACAAAATTATTGCAAAATTCGACGTTCCTCCTATGATGCATCCCAGTTTTCTATGCAAAATGGCGAAGTATACATGTTGCACAGTTTTTCGAGCCAAGTTTATTCATTTCAGCGAAGGCGTCAATTCTTGCGCGAAAACAAGAGCAATATTTGTACGTTTTCATCATGTATCACTGTAAATTGCATCTTTCTTTTTTCGGTGGCTTTTGTTATCATAATTGTATACAAGGGGGCATGTGCAGACCCCCTGCATGAAGATGTTTTCTATTAGGAGGAGAACAAAAATGAGCAAGGCAATTTCTCGTCGTAACTTCCTGATGGCTACCGGCGCTGTCGGTGCTGCAGGTCTGCTGGCTGCCTGCGGCAGCAAGCCCGCTGCTTCTTCCACCGCTTCTTCCGCTGCTTCTCAGGCCCCCGCTGCTTCCGCAGACGAGAGCCTGGCCCTGTCTGACGGCCCTGTCAGCCTGAGCATCAGCTGGTGGGGCGGCGACAGCCGTCACGCTGCTTACCAGAGCGCTCTGGAGGCTTTCCAGGCTGAGCACTCCAACATTACCGTGGAGCCCACCTTCGCCGCATGGTCCGGCTGGGAAGAGAAGATGGCTGCTGCCTTCATCGCAGGCAACGCTCAGGATGTCTGCCAGGTGAACTGGAACTGGCTGTACAACTACTCTGCCGACGGCAGCAAGTTCGTGGACCTGAACACCACCTCCAAGTTCATCGACCTGACCCAGTGGGATGCTGCTGCTATGGACGCTTGCTATGTGGCCAACAGCCAGCAGTGCGTGCCCGTCTCCATGACCGGCCGTATCTTCTACTGGAACATGACCACCTTTAATAAGGCTGGCATCACCGAGGTCCCCAAGTCTCTGGACGATCTGATGGCTGCCGGTAAGGCTTTCCAGGAGAAGCTGGGCGACGATTACTACCCCATGCACCTGGGCGCATACGACCGTATGATCCTGATGGTGTTCTACCTCGAGTCCAAGTACGGCAAGGACTGGGCAGATCCCGTTACCTCCACCCTGAACTACACCGAGGACGAGATCGCTGAGGGTCTGGCCTTCATCAAGAGCCTGGTGGACAACCACGTCATGATGAACCTGAAGACCTACTACTCTGCAAACTCCGATACCGCTACCCACCAGTCCAACGAGTGGATCACCGGTAAGATCGCAGGCATCTTCGAGTGGGATTCCGCTGCAAGCAAGTACTCTTCCGCTCTGGACGACAGCAACAAGGACGGCTTCACCGTTGGCGAGGAGATCAAGTTCGGCGATAACAACGGCGGCTTCTCCAAGGTGTCCATGGGTCTGGCTATCACCAAGACCTGCAAGAACGTTGCCGAGGCTGCTACCCTGATCAACTTCCTGCTGAACGAGGAGAAGGGCGCTTCCATCATGGGTTCTGAGTGCGGCATCCCCGCTTCCAAGGCTGGCCTGAAGTTCGCGCAGGACGCCGGCGCTGTCAAGAGCCTGGTTGCAGAGGCTAACGCCAAGGTCATGGCCTTCACCACCAACAAGCTGGATCCCCTGTTCGAGAACAACGACCTGAAGGCTTCCGGCACCGGCATCTATCAGGAAGTGTTCGACAACATCGACTACGGCGATCAGACCCCCGAAGAGGCTGTTGAGACCCTGCTGGACGGCATGGAGTCTGTCGGCTACACCATCGGCTAAGTTTATTGCACTGACAGCAGCCTGAACCGGCACCTATACTCTGAATGAAATAGGGGCATCTGCCGCCCGTACGACAGATGCCCTTGTTTTTTCGGAGAATGGTTATCAAACCTTGAATGAATTGTTGCCGGTCTGTGACCTGCTGCACTGTCTGCTTCAAATCCTGTAAAAGGAGGACTTCGGATGAAAAAAAGTAATGCGCCCGCCGGCGCACGAACTCCGTTCCAGAAATGGGTCGATAAGTATCAGGGCCTGTTTTATCTGATTCCCTGGATCATCGGCTTTCTCGTCTTTAAGGCGTTCCCCTTCGGTCAGTCGCTGTACTACAGCTTCACCGATATGAACTTCTTCAAGGACGGCACCAGCTTTGTTGGTCTGGCCAACTACATTACCGCATTCCACACCAGAAAGATCACCAAGGCGCTGATCATCACCTTCAAGTACGCCTTTATCACCGTGCCCCTGAAGCTGATCTTCGCGCTGTTCATCGCCTACATCCTGAACTTCAAGATCGCCTGCGTCAACCTGTTCCGCACTGTGTACTACATTCCCTCCATTCTGGGCGGCTCTGTGGCTATCGCCGTGCTGTGGAAGGCTGTGTTCAGCGTGGACGGTCTGCTGAACACCGTGGTGCGCGCTGTCACCTTTGGTGCGGTGCAGGGCCCCGAATGGCTGTCTGACCCCAACTACGCGCTGTGGATCATCTGCTTCTTGCGTATATGGCAGTTCGGTTCCGCCATGGTGCTGTTCCTTGCTGCACTGAAGGGCGTGCCCGCAGACCTGTACGAGGCTGCTACCATCGACGGCGCCGGCAAGTGGCGTCAGTTCTTCTCCATCACCGTTCCGATGATCACCCCCATCATCTTCTACAACCTGGTCACTCAGATCTGCCAGGCTTTCC
>OLXF01001220.1_pt1 | contig 10322 bp, 8 predicted proteins | sample 1673471 | NCBI WGS metagenome assembly OLXF01 (sample SAMEA103958113, study PRJEB25191) | human gut metagenome
TCGAAGGCAAGCTCCCTGTGAATGAGATGCAAAACATATACCAAACAGCGCTTAAAAACAGAGTAGGTATCAGTTTGATTGGAATTGGCCTTAACCAGATACACTCCGGATATGGTGTTGTGAAAAATGCAGCCGCCATAAAAACGACATTAAATATGGATATGTTTCAAACCAGCTTAAAAACACTGCCTCTTGAAAATTTCCCTTTGCACTGGCGGGTGTTTTTCCTCCTTTGCAAACGGAGGATGACCCTCTCCCTGACGCTTTTGCTGCAAATTATGGAATTCCTCAGAAAGCGAGTAAGATAAATGAACCAGCCTCTCGTATCCATCGTCATCCCGGTATATAACGGATCCAATTATCTGGATCAGGCGATCGACAGCGCGCTTGCCCAAACCTATCCGAATACGGAGATTCTGGTCGTCAACGACGGTTCGAAGGATGACGGCGCAACCGAGCGGATCGCGCTCTCCTACGGGGATAAGATCCGCTATTTTTCCAAGGAGAACGGCGGCGTATCCTCCGCCCTCAACCTCGGCATCCGCGAAATGCGGGGAGAGTATTTCTCCTGGCTGTCGCACGACGACCTTTATACTCCCGATAAAATCGAGAAGCAGGTGGCACTGCTTTCTTCTGAAAACGACATTATCCTGTGTTCCGGCTCTCTGATGGATGCTGATGGAAAACCGATACGACATCATACTAAGGTTCTTTCGAAAAAGCTGAACGGCCGGGAATTATTCACGCAGTTTTTAAAAGGCTATGTCCTCAACGGACTTGGCTTTCTGATCCCGCGGCAAGCCTTTGAAACGGTCGGAATGTTCGATGAGTCCATGCGATATTTGCAGGATCTCGACCTCTGGCTGCAAATGATGTGGTGCGACTTTTCCTTTGTTTGTCACAGCGACCTTCTGGTTGTCTCCCGGATACACAGGGCGCAGGCCACCAACACGCAATCGGCTCTGTTTGACACGGATCGGTACGCCCTGGCAAAAAAGCATATTTTTCTGTTATCCGAACGCACAGACAGCAAAACAGACGAGCTGCTCAAGCTGTATTATTTTCTGTTCGTTAAAGGGGAAAACAAACCCGGTGCCGCACTTGCCGAAAATCAGCTGAAAGAACGCGGCCTTTTTACCTTCTCTCTGCGCAGGGAGGCCGCCGGGTATTATGTCAAAAGGCTGTGCAAGCAAATCTACCGTACAGCTTACGGCTTTCTTTTAAAACTGAAGAAAGAAAGGGACTAATCACGAATGAAGTCGGTTGCCGGTATTACCTTTCACGCCTCCCATAATTACGGCTCCGTGCTGCAGGCCTATGCGCTGCAGACGGCCGTGCAGGCGCTTGGGGCAAAATATGAAATTTTAAATTTTCGCACCGCACGGCAAATAGATCTCTACACGGTTTTCACAAAGCGCAAAGGATTAAAATATCTGCTCAAAAACGCCTCCCACGCTGTATACTATCCCGATTTGCACAGAAAGTGGGAGCGGTTCGAGGCCTTTATCCACAATCGGCTGGCTTTAAGTGCAAAAACCTTCTCCTCTCTGGAAGAGCTGGAGGCTGCCAAACTTTCCTACGACTGCTATATTGCCGGCAGCGACCAGATATGGAATCCTGTGCCGGCAGATTTTGACTGGGCTTATTACCTCCCGTTTGTCAGGGAAGGCAGACGGATTGCGTATGCGCCGTCTTTTGGGCAGTTGGCCTCCGTCGGCGAGGGAGAGACGACCGATCGTATCCGACGGGCGCTCCTTCAATTTGACGCACTGAGCGCACGGGAAACCGCCGCAAAAGAGAAAATTTATACGCTCATCGGACGGGAGGCGGCGCTTGTCCTCGACCCGACCCTGCTTTTGCCCGAAGAAAAGTGGATCGCCGTCTGTGCTCCCGGACGGGTGCAGGATGAAGATTATATCTTCCTCTATACCCTTTTTGCCGATCCGGGAATAATCCGTATGGCCAAAACACTCTCCAAAAAGCTGGGCTTGCCGATTGTGACTTCCAATTTTTCTAACCAATACGATGTTTTTACCCCTTTCAAAAAGCGTTTTGACGCCGGACCGGAGGAGTTTTTAAATCTTATCCAAAACGCAAAGATGGTTCTGACCTCCTCTTTTCACGGAACCGTTTTTTCAATTTTGTATCACCGGCCTTTCTTGTCTATCCGCGGCCTTTCGGACGCAAGGATATCCTCCCTGCTGGAGATATGTGGCCTGTCCGATCGGGTCGTTACAGAGCAGTCGGTTAATCAAATGGATGACCGAATTTTCTCCTGCGATTTTTCCGCCGCCCGGCGTGCGTTGGAAACGTCGCGCGCCGAAAGCCTCGCCTATTTAAAATCCGCCCTGCAACTGGAGGGATAAGCCTTGCAATCCATCTGCGAAACACAAAACTGCACCGGCTGCGCCGCCTGCATGAATATCTGCCCGACCGGCTGCATCACTATGGCGGAGGATGTCATCGGTCACCCCTTCCCGAGGATCGAGGCTGCAAAATGCGTCGACTGCAAAAAATGCGCGAAGGTTTGCCCCGGCAATTCTCTGCCCGGGCTGCACGAGGCCTCGCGTGCCTTTGCGGTCTGGTCGCTGGACGAAAAGGAGCACAGCAGCTCCTCCTCCGGCGGGATGGCTGCTGTCCTGACCCGCGAAACGCTGGAGGCGGGCGGCGTGGTCTACGGCTGCTCCTCCCGGTTTACGGGGGAAGGAATTGGTCACGCTCGGATCGACCGGTCGGAGGAGGCCTGGCTTCTTTGCGGCTCGAAATACCTGCAAAGCCATATCGGGGACAGCTATAAACGTGCACAGGCCGATCTGAAGGCCGGCCGCAAGGTTCTCTTTATCGGCACGCCCTGCCAGATCGCGGGACTGCGCGCCTTTCTCGGGCGGGCGTATGAAAACCTACTGGTTGTCGACCTTATCTGCCACGGCGTCCCGCCGCAAAAGCTTTTGTTTGATGATATCGGACTACAGCCCGATCAGCTGGAAGGAGGGTATATTTCCTTCCGTGGACCGGATGGATATTTCCTGAAAATTCTACCCCCGGAGGGACAGCTTCTCTACGCTGCGCAGGAACGGGATGATCTTTTTTATATCGGATTTGGCAAGGCGCTTTTCTTCCGGCAAAGTTGCTATAGCTGCCCCTATGCCCGCGCCGAGCGCCCCGGCGACCTCACCCTTGGGGATTTCTGGGGCCTTGGGGAGAAGATTCCCTTTGCGCACCGTACGGAAAACGGCGTTTCGGTTGTGCTGCTCAACACCAAAGCGGGAGAGGCAGCCTTCGCCTCTATTCGGGACAAGCTGTTTTTTGAGGAGCGCACGGTGGAGGAGGCTGTCGCCGGCAACTGGAATTTGCAGCACCCCTCTCTCCCGCATGAAAAGACAGAGCGTTTTCGGGCGCTTTATCCTGCGGCCGGCTTTCAAAAGGCGGCCAAAAGCTGCCTGAAAAAGAACATACGCAAATACCGCCTTTTAAAACAGATACAAAAATGCCCTGCCGCGCTCCGGCTGGTTTCCCGGCTGAAGGCCTTGCGAAGGGGCGGCTGATTTTGACAGCCTTCGGCGGGCTTGCCTTTTTCCCTGATTTTTAAAAAGGGAGGAAAGGCCGCCCTGCTTTTGCTTTTTATAAAAATCTGCTTTGAACAACAAACCACCTTCTATTTTTTTCTGAGGTTCGCTATGATTTTTGCTTTTTTGGCTCTGCTCATCGGCGTGGCAAGCGTCATCTACCTGCAAAACAGCCGATTCAAAACCGCATACTGCTTTCTCATCGGCGCTGCGCTGGTTTTCATCTCCGGCCTGCGGTCGGAGTGGGTCGGAACCGACACCCACAGCTATGTAGAGGGGTTTTATTCCTTTGTTCCGGGACAGCAATCCATCTTTGACCTCTCCGGGCAGCGGGAGTTTTTGTTTTACCTCTATCGGAACATTGTGCGCAGCCTGACCGGAAGCTATGCCATATTTCTCTTTCTTCCGGCGCTGTTTTATATCTGGACGGTCTGCCGTTTTATCAACCGGCATTCCTCTTCTCCGGTGATCAGCTTCCTGCTCTTTTTGTCGATGGGGTATTATTCCTTCAGCATGGCCGGAATCCGGCAAACCATCGCCATCGGCTTTTTGATCCTGGCGACGGAATTTTTGCTGGAGAGAAAGTTTTTACGCTGCGGCCTGCTGATTCTGGTCGCGGCCGGATTTCACATTACCTCCCTTGTTTATCTTCTGGTGATTCTTCTGTATTTTCTGCCGCTGAACAAGTGGTTTATCGGAATGATCGCTCTTTTGACCGGCGTGACCTGGATCGGCGGAGAACGGCTGGTCTTTTTCCTGGTGGAGATGATCTGGGGCGACAGCCGCTCCTATAAGCAGGAGTTCGGCGGCATCAGCACCCTGCTGCTGCTGCTGGTGGTGTCGGTCGCCACCCTCCTGCTTTACCGGCCGCTGTGGAAATACCGGGACAGCCGCAAGGCCGCGCCCCTCCCCGAGATGGAGGGCGACCTGCTTTTCACCAAGATGCTGCTTTTCTCCGTCCCGTTCCAGCTGATGGCCGTATATCAGGCCAACGCGTTCCGGATCGCCATGCTCTTTCATTTTCCGATGATTGTGCTGCTGCCGAACGTCATCGCCGCGCAGGAGGATTTCCGCTCCCGCGTTTTTGCAAAGCTGTTTGTGGTTTTTTGCCTGCTTTACCAGCTCTTCTTCATCACCTACTTTACCGCCGGCGTTCTGCCCTACAGCTTTTTCTGGCAAAGCTGAAAAGAGGTTGATTTTATGAAAATCCTGCAAATCAACTGTGTTTTCCGATCGGGCAGCACGGGCAAGCTGGCCGCCTCCCTCCACGACACCCTGCGCGCGAGGGGGGAGGCATCGGTCGTCTGCTACGGGCGGGAGGCCATAGCGCCCGAGCCGGATGTGTACAAAACCTCCACAGAGTGGGAGGCGAAGCTGCACGCCCTTTTTTCCCGCTTGTTTTCGGTCGATTTCGGCTACTCTCCGCTGGCGACCCGGCGGCTGATCGGCATCCTCCGGCGGGAGAGGCCCGACCTCGTTCATCTGCACTGCCTGAACGGGCATTTTGTCAACGTTTACCGTCTGCTGGATTTTTTAAAGGAGGCGGGGATTCCGACCGTCCTCACCCTGCATGCCGAGATTATGCACACCGCCGGCTGCGAGCATGCAGAGGCTTGTGAAAAATGGCTGACCGGCTGCAGCCGCTGCGAAAGGATGGAAGGACGGCTCTCCCGCTTTTTTCGGGACGACGCGGCGCATTGCTTTGAAAAAATGCGCCGGGCGGTCGACGGGTTTGAAAGGCTTACGGTGGTCGGCGTCTCCGACTGGCTGACCGGGCGGGCTGCGAGGTCTCCGATTTTTCGGAACGTCCCCTGCGTCACGATTGAAAACGGCGTCAACACCGGGATTTTTCACTATACCGGGCAGGAGGAGCTTCGCCGGCGCCTCGACCTGACGGGGGAGAAAATCCTTTTGCATGTGACGCCGAATTTTAACCATCCGCTCAAAGGCGGCCGCTATGTGCTGGAGTTGGCCGGCCGGATGCCCGACTGCCGCCTGATTATCGTCGGATTCTGCGGCGATGCGGCCGCGCTTCCCGCAAACGTCATCCCGCTGCCCCGCATGAAGGATCAAGGGGAGCTGGCCGCCTATTACGCCATGGCCGACGTCACCCTGCTGACCAGCCGGCGGGAGACCTTTTCCATGGTCTGTGCCGAAAGCCTCTGCTGCGGGACACCGGTTGCCGGCTTCCTGGCCGGCGGGCCGGAGAGCATCGCCCTGCCGGAGGGCAGCGGCTTTGTCCCCTTCGGGGATATGGAGGCACTGGAACGAAAGACCCGCCTGCTTTTGCAAAACCGGCCGGATAAGGCGGCGCTCTCCCGGGCGGCCTGCGCTCGCTATGCCGACGGGATCATGGTGGAAAAATATCTTGCACTTTACAGAAAGGTGGCCGGAAAATGAAAAAGATCGGCACGCTGACCTTTCACTGGGCCACCAATTACGGCGCCGTGCTGCAGGCCTGGGCCTTGCAGCAATACCTCCTCGAAGCGGGGTACGAGACCGAGATTATCCGTTATCTGCCCCGCCGGATCCGGCTGATCCAGCGGCTGCAGGCGCTGCGAAGGAGAGATTTCTCCTGGTTCTCGCGGGAGAGAGGTATGGCGGCCTTTCGAAAGAAGGCGCTTTTGCAAAGCCGAAAGACCTATCCGACCGGTCGGGCGCTGCTTCGCGCCGGCCGGCAGTATGACGCCGTCATCTGCGGAAGCGACCAGATCTGGAACCCCTCCTTCACCCTGACGGCGGAGGGAAAACCGACCCTCAGCTACTTTTTGCATTTCATCCCGGAGGGTATCCGGCGAATCGCCTATGCCGCGAGCTTCGGCGCCGGGCAGCTGCCGGAGGAGATGGAGCGCCTCATCCGACCCGAGCTGCAAAAATTCCATGCCGTCAGCGTGCGGGAGGAAACCGGGCGGCAGATTTTGTCCCGCCTCGGCCTTTTTGCAAAGGTTGTTTGCGACCCTACGCTCCTGCTGGAACGATCGGCCTATGACCGGCTGATCGAGGCGGGAGAGGCCGCACCTCCCGCTTCGAAAAACTCCGGTTTGTTTTCCTACATCCTGCACGCCGGGCAGGGAGAGGCTCTGCGCACGACCGATTTCTGCCGCCGCCTGCTGGGGGAGGAGATCGCCGGCAGTCCCTCGTCCGGCGGCAGCCCCTCGTCTGCCGGCAGCATTTACGCCTGGCTGAAGGGGATCCGGGACGCGGCGTTTGTCGTCACCAACTCCTTCCACGGGACGGTGTTTTCCATCCTTTTTCATCGGCCGTTTATAACCCTCCCGGTCGAGGGGGCCGATATGGACGACCGACTGCATACCCTTTTGTCGGCACTCGGCCTTGAAAACCGGTGGCTGCCGGCCTTCGACCCGGAGCGGGTTCGCGCACTGTATGCCGACCCGATCGACTGGCGTTCGGCCGAAAGCCGGCTGACCAAGCTGCGGGAGGACTCCCGCGATTTTATCCACACCGCTTTGGAGGGTGAATAGCTTTTGAAAATCAATCAACTGAAGGCCGGCGTCGTTCTCTCCTACCTCTCGATGGGAATCGGCGGGCTGATCTCTATCCTCTATACGCCGGTGATGGTCCGGCTGCTGGGACAAAGCGAGTACGGTGTGTACACCCTTGCGGGGTCGGTCGTCTCCTACCTGAGCTTGCTGAGCTTTGGCTTCGGCAGCGCTTATGTGCGCTTTTTTTCGCGGTATAAGGCAAATTCCGACGAGGAGGGGCTGGCCCGGCTGAACGGCATGTTCATGACCGTGTTTCTTGCCATCGGGGCGCTTGCCCTCCTTGCGGGGGGCGTGCTGGTCGGAGGGGTGGGACTCCTCTTCGGCGGCAAGCTGACGGCGGAGGAGCTGCAAACGACCCGGATTCTGATGTCCCTGCTGGTGGTCAACATTGCGCTGTCCTTCCCGTTCAGCGTATTCTCCTCCTTTATCACCGCAAACGAGGAGTATTTCTTTCAGCGGGTGCTTTCTCTGATCAAGGCGGTTGCCAACCCCTTTTTAACCCTGCCGGTTCTGCTACTCGGCTACCGGTCGGTCGGAATGGTTGTCGTCACCGTTTTGCTGAATATTGCAATCGAAATCCTCTACATGCTCTTTTGTTTGAAAAAGCTTCGGATGCGGTTTTCCTTTTGTCAGTTCGATTTTAAGCTGCTGAAGGAGATCAGCGTCTTTTCCTCCTTTATTTTTATCAACATTGTGGTCGACCAGATCAACTGGAATCTGGACAAGCTGCTGCTGGGCGCCTTTCACGGGTCGGTCGCGACGGCGGTTTACGGCCTCGCCGCGCAGCTGAACGTTTATTATCAGCAGTTCTCCACATCCGTTTCCTCGGTGTTTATCCCGCGGGTTAACGCGCTTGCCTTTGCAGAGGATGCCGACCGCCGGCTGACCGAGCTTTTTATCAAAATCGGCCGGATCCAGTTTATCATCCTTTCGCTCATTGCCTCCGGCCTCGTGCTGTTTGGCCGGCCGTTTCTCGCCCTCTGGGGCGGAGAGGGGTACACCGACTCCTACCCGATTGCGCTGCTGCTGATTCTGCCGGTCACCATCCCCCTTTGCCAGAACATCGGGATCGAGATTCAGCGTGCCAAAAACATGCACAAGTTCCGGTCGATCGTCTACCTCCTCATCGCCGGTGTCAACCTGATTCTCAGCATTCCGCTCTGCAGGCTTTTTTCGGGGGTCGGCTGCGCGATCGGGACGGCGCTTGCCCTCCTCATCGGGAACGGCGTCATTATGAACCTCTATTATTATAAAAAAATGCACCTGGATATTCCGCTTTTCTGGCGGGAGATTGCAAGGCTTCTGCCGGCGCTGATTTTGCCGATCGCATTCGGGCTGCTGCTCTCCCACCTGTTCGATCTGTATCACATTGTGCCGCTTGCCGCCGCGATTCTCTGCTACACGGCCGTGTTTTTGGTCAGCTTCTGGTTCTTTGGGCTGAACGATTATGAGAAGTCCATCCTCCGGCGGCCGTTCCAAAAGATAAAGCGAGCATAATTTTTGCCCCAAAAGGAGAGTTTTTCCATGTCTATCCAAAAAGCAACCGCTCATCTTGAAGCCCTCGGCCTTGCCGGCCGCATCCGCACCTTCGACCAATCGAGCGCCACGGTCGAGCTTGCGGCAAAGGCGCTGAACTGCGCGCCCGAGCGCATCGCCAAAACCCTCTCCTTCGCGGTGGAGGACGGGGCTGTGCTGATTGTGGCGGCCGGAGACGCGAAGATCGACAACCATAAATTTAAAGAAAAATTCAAAACAAAGGCGAGAATGCTCCCGGCCGGAGAGGTAGAGGAAAGGGTCGGCCACGCGGTCGGCGGCGTCTGCCCCTTCGGCGTCAATGCGGGGGTAAAGATCTATCTGGACGAATCGCTGCGCCGGTTTGAGATTGTCTATCCCGCCTGCGGCAGTCCGAGCAGCGCGGTGGAGCTTTCTCCCGCCGAGCTGGAGGCCTGCGTCGGGCCGGTCGAATGGGTCGACGTCTGCAAGGGTTGGCAGGAGGAGTAGTTTTTTCCCTTTCTCTACCATCAGTTAACAAGGGCAAATACGCCTGACAGCGCGTCTTTCCGGCGCTTTTTGTCCTTTTCGCCTTGGCGGGCGTCAGCCCGCCTGCGTCTCAAAAACCGAAAAACACTCGAAAATCCATCACTGGCAGGTGCTTTGCAGTTTTGCTAAAGCAAAACCTTGTATTCCCTTATCAACCGATGGTAAACCGGATAGAGAAAACACCCCATCCGGTTCCATACAGTGGCACAAGACCGCGGCCGGAGCAGGACGCAAGCCTTCAGCCCGCCGCGGACATGCCATCCTTATTTCAATGTAATCGCCTGCTTCGCCGCGGCGGCAATGTGCGGCGCGGTCAGTTTGTGATACTCCAGCAGTTCGAGCGCCGGGCCGGAAATTCCGTAGGTGTCCCGCACGCCAACCCGGACAACCGGCGTCGGCGCTTTTTCGGAAAGCACCTCACACACGGCCGAGCCGAGCCCTCCGACAATCGAGTGCTCTTCCGCCGTGACGATGGCGCCGGTCTCCCGCGCGGCCTTCAGCACGGCCGCCTCGTCCAGAGGCTTGATGGTCGCCATGTTGAGAATGCGGGCCGAAACGCCCTCCTTCTCCAGCAGCTTGGCAGCCTCCAGCGCTTCGGCCACCATGAGGCCGGTTGCGATGATGGTAACGTCGCTGCCCTCGACCAGGGTGTTGGCCTTGCCAATCTCAAAGGCGTAGTCCTCGTCAAAAATAACCGGCACAGCCAGTCGGCCAAACCGCATATACACCGGGCCGTCGTGCGCGAAAGCAGCCAGGACGGCCTTTTCCGCCTCCACCTCGTCGGCGGGATTGATGATGGTCATGCCGGGAATGGTGCGCATCAGGGCGATGTCCTCGCAGCACTGATGGGTCGCGCCGTCCTCACCGACCGAGACGCCGGCGTGGGTCGCACCGATTTTTACATTCAGATGCGGATAGCCGATCGAGTTGCGCACCTGCTCAAAGGCACGGCCGGCGGCAAACATGGCGAACGAGCTGGCAAAAACCGTCATGCCGGTCGCGGCGACGCCGGCTGCGATGCTCATCATATTCTGTTCGGCGATGCCGCAGTTGTAAAATTTATCCGGGAAGGCACTCTTGAACTTGCCGGTGCGGGTCGCCCCCGCAAGATCGGCGTCCAGAACCAGAAAATCCTTCCCCGCGTTGCCAAGTGCAATCAGGCCTTTCCCGTATCCGTCACGGGTAGCTGCTTTTTTAACTTCTGCCATAATCT
>OLXF01001224.1_pt1 | contig 10294 bp, 9 predicted proteins | sample 1673471 | NCBI WGS metagenome assembly OLXF01 (sample SAMEA103958113, study PRJEB25191) | human gut metagenome
GTCTTTCTCCCACTTATGAGCAAGCTCATGTGGGCTCAGACCTTTTGGCCCTGGCTTTGATACCTACGGATTGTTCCGTGCTGCGCACTCCCACAATCCTGATATCAATTTATCTTACTATATTTCGGGATAAAAAGGAAGCTTTGCGTTTTGGGGATGCTGCCCGCGCCATTCGCAAAACCGCGTCTTCGACGCTTTCCGCTGCTTCGCAGCTCATTTTTGCTCATAAAGCGGCGCTCCCCTCGTGGCATCCCGTGGGCAAATTCTCATGCAAGCATGGAATTCTGTGCGCGGGATGCCACGAGGGAACTGTAGTCTAAATTTTAAAAAATTTTGAATTTTGCTGTTCTGCCCTTAAAATCTGCCTGGAAATAGTGTATGATGTTACTATCTTTCAATAAAGGACGGTACATTACATGAAATTTTTTCAGAAAAGATCCTTCTTTTCTTTTATGATAGCACTTGGAGTCGGCGCCAATCTGTTTTGTGGCGCTGTTTTAACGGCTCGCGCCGAGGTCATCGATTACCAGGCGCTGGCGGAGGCCAACCTTTCGATCCCGGTTGAGAGCAACGAAATCAAAAACTGGCCGGAGGGTCCGATCCTCAACGCTCGCTCCGCGATTTTGATGGATGCGGACAGCGGTGCAATCCTTTATGCCAAAAATATCCACGAAAAGCTCTATCCCGCCAGCACAACCAAGATTCTGACTGCCTACATTGCGCGTCAGAACAGCGAATTAAATGAGATGATCGAATATTCCGATACCGCGGTGCACAGCATCGACTGGCGAAGTGATTCCAACATCGGCATCAAAGCCGGTGAAGCGATCACGATGGAACAGTCCCTCTACGGTCTGCTGGTGGGCTCCGGCAGTGAATGCGGCAATGCCATCGGCGAACATATCAGCGGCAGTATGGAAGCGTTTGTAGATTTAATGAACCAAACCGCAAAGGAGCTTGGCTGCACGGATTCCCATTTCGTCAATACCAATGGCAAGCATGATGACAATCACTATACCTCCACCCATGACCTCGCTCTGATCGGGCAGAAGTTTTTCTCCGATGACGTGCTTTGCCGCATGTCTGACACGGCAAGCTACAAAATTCCGGCGAGCGCAACGCTGTCACAGGATCTGATTCCGAACAGCAAAAACAAGCTGCTGCCCGGTAAAACCTACGCTTACGAATATCTCGTCGGCAGTAAGACCGGCTACACCGCAAACGCTCGCTCTAACCTCGTTTCCTGCGCCCAGAAAGACGGGCTGAAGCTGATCTGCGTCGTTATGATGGAGGAGTCCCCGCAGCAGTTCAAGGATACGATAAGCTTATTTGATTACGGTTTCAGCAACTTTTCTTCTGTTACAGCATCCAAAGAAGACACCACCTATCAGGTAAAAAACGGCGACCTGTTCGCAAATACGTTCAATCAGTCCGACATCCTTTCTATCGACTCAGATGCGAAAGTTCTCCTTCCGGATACGCTCACCTTTGCCGATCTGGATTCCGAGCTGAGCTATGATAACCTGAAGGATGGACAGGCCGCTGTCATCCACTACTCCTACGAAGGTCAGGATCTCGGCAGCGCGCCGATCCTCTTTTCCAGCATAACGCCCTTTGATTTCAGTGCAGAACCGGTTTCTGAAACGGAAAGCGCAGCCATCGCAACAGCGGATGGCTCTTCCAATGCAGATGCGAACAGCGTACAAAGCAGCGCTTCTAATACGCAAAGCAGCACAGACAGCTCCGGCACGGATGGCAATGCGAATGCTTCCAGTGCAAACGGTTCCTCCGGCACACAGGGCGCCACGAGCGCGCAGGCTGGCACTACAGCGTCTGAATCCGTCGCTTCCACAACTTCTCCGACCGCAGTTTCCACACCGGGGGGAAATGTTATTTTCTTAAACGTCCGTAAAATTTTGCTTGCAGTCAGCATTGTCGCGGTTATCCTGATCGTCATTCTGGTGATCCGTTCCATTCTGATCGGACACAGCCGCAATCGCAAGCGCCGCGATATCATGAAACGACATCGCAGCCGCAAAGATGAAATCATCGACTTCGACCGTTACACCGATCCCTTCGCGTAAGACACAGGACGGGATGCACAAAAATGCCGCAGACCATTTCTTTTGAAACCGGTCTGCGGCGTTTTTTTCGTATTATTTTATTATATGGGCTCCCCGGCGTGTCTCCGATGTCAGCGTCCCGCCTCACCGTTTCCCGAGCTTTTCCTGCGCTTCGCGGTGTCTGTGCTCCTTACGCAGCTGGCGGATGTGATCTTTTCTCTCCATCAGGGCGGCAACCTCTTTCTCTCCGACCAGCTTCGTCGTCTTGACGGCGTAAACCATGTCATCGTCCGCTTTTTTCACGCGGATTTTTCCTTTCATCCAACCGTGCTTATCGCACCACGACAGGCTGTAATAGTGCTTGCCGTTTGGCGAGAACCAGCGGACTTTTTTGCGAAGGTTATGATGGCACAGATAACATCTGGTGGAAAGAACCTCTTTATCCGCCATCAACGCCTCCTTATCCGGAAACGGTCGGGAAATATATTTTGCATAATTATCGAATACGACATGCACCTCGCTGCGGTGATTTTCCGGCAGCTGGAACGTGTCGAAGGAAACCCGCTGCAATGCAATCGGATCTTTGATCATCTGAAATACCCGTGCGGTATACACCGCGTCGCTGATCGCCCGGTGAAACGGAATATCCTTTGGAATCTGCAGATAATCTACCGCATATTCCAGGCTCCTTCGCACCTTCTGATCTTCGTAGGCGATGGAAAACAGCTTCTGAATATCATAGAACCGGACAGGTCCTTTTCCAAGGGGCTCCATACCGAAAAACCGCATATTTTTCTGAAGCTCCGTCAGATCCTGCGGTCCCCAGGTACCGAACATGAAATCCTCGCCACACCACGCCAGAAAGTCCTTCATCACGACATCAAATGTCCGACATCCGGAGAGATCTTTCATATGGATGCCGATCAGCTTTTCTGTAATATGGTGCATGGTATCATAAACCTGCGGACGGATCAGCTCCTCAAAGGTATCCACAATTTCCATCCGGCTGTTTAATTTTACCGCACCGATCTCAATAATTTCAAACGTAAGCAGTCTGTTGCGGGCATCGCGGCTATCAGATGCCTGATTCCATTCCAGATCCAGAACCACATAATCCATTGATCGTTCCTCCGCCCACTACAACATCGCCATCATAAAGTACAACCGACTGTCCGCAGGTAATTGCCCTCTGGGGCTCGTCAAAGACCAGATGAATGCTGTCCGGTCCGGTGATCTCTGCGTTCGCCCACTGCTCCTGGTGACGGTAACGGATTTTCGCTTTGATGCGCTGCGTGCTCGTCGGCACCTCACCGCTGATCCAGTGGAAATCTTTCGCCGTCAGCTCTTTTGACCACAGATCCCGGTCGCGTCCAAGGACTACCGTATTGGTCTTTGGATCGATCCTGCACACATACATCGGCTCATGCAGGGCTAGTCCCAGCCCTTTGCGCTGTCCGATCGTATAGCAGATAATTCCCTTATGCTGCCCCAGCACATGTCCTTCCTGATCTACGAAATTGCCCGGCTCAAAGCTTTTGCCGGTGTATCGTTCAATAAATCCGGCATAATCTCCGTCCGGTACAAAGCAGATATCCTGGCTGTCATGCTTGCGCGCATTGATCAGTCCCTGTTCTTCCGCCATTTCCCGGATCTGCGGCTTCGTCATGCCGCCCAGGGGGAACAGCGTATGTGCAAGCTGCTCCTGCGTCAGGCTGTAGAGCACATAGCTCTGGTCTTTCTTTTCATCGATGGCTTTTTTCAGGAGGAACTTTCCGTCCTGTTCTTCGATTCGGGCATAGTGTCCGGTTACAACGTAATCGTAATCCAGCTCCTTTGCCCGCTTCATCAGCTTCTCGAACTTCATATAACGGTTACAGTCGATACACGGATTCGGGGTGAATCCGTTTTCATAGGCGCAGACAAAGCGGTCCATGATCTGTGTGCCGAAATCTTCCGTAAAATTGAACACGAAATACGGAATGCCCAGCTGACGTGCAACGCTTCTTGCGTCCTCCACGTCATCTAACGAACAGCAGGTATGCCCTTTTCGTTCGCAGCTGTCCTCTCCGGCAAACAGGCGCATCGTAACGCCCATACAATCATATCCGTCCCGCTTCATCAGCCATGCCGCAACGCTCGAATCTACGCCGCCGCTCATGGCAATCATCGCCTTTTTCATTCTCTGTCTCCGTTCTTTTTATTCCTGCCCTGCCTCTCCCGGAACTTTCCAGCTCATGCTTCTCAGGCTCAGGGCCAGTGTTGTCGTATTATGCAGCAGCGCGGATGTCGTAGGCTGAATCAGCCCGGTCACACCGGCTGCAATTAAACTGCCGTTGATGCCAAGGATTGCACGGTAGTTGACATGAATCCGACGCATCATTTCTTTGCTTAAGCGGCGCAGGTAAACCAGCTCCTGCAGGCTGTCCGCACCGACTGTAATATCCGCAATTTCCCGCGCAAGCTCCGAACCGTCGCTGATCGCAATACCAACATCCGCAGCAGAAAGCGCCGGGGAGTCGTTGATTCCGTCGCCGACCATGACTACCCTGCGTCCGGCTTCTTTTTCCTGCTGGACAAAGTTCGCCTTGTCCTCCGGCAGAACTTCCGCATGGTATTCGTCCACGCCGATCTGTTTTGCGATCGCCGCTGCTGTTCGCTCGCTGTCGCCAGTCATCATGACGATTTTTGTAAAGCCTTCCCGTTTCAGCTCGCGGATAATCTGTTTTGCCTCTTCACGCACCGGATCCTCAATGCAGAGCACTGCTTCCAGTACGTTGTCAACTGCCAGATACAGATGGGAATACTGCAGCGGCAGCTCATCGAAACGCTGCTGATATTCCGGACGGATCCGGCACTTCTCATCTTCAAATACAAAGTGAGCACTGCCGATTACCACACGCTTTTCTCCAACATAAGAGGCAATGCCATGTGCAACGATATATTCCACCTTGGAATGTACTTCCTCATGTTCCAGATTACGCTCTGCCGCTGCACGCACCACCGCCTTTGCCATCGAATGAGGAAAATGCTCCTCCAGACATGCTGCCAGACGTAAAAGATCGTCTTCCTTTTCCTTACCGAATGCGACAACGGAATGCAGCGTAGGCTGCGCTTTGGTCAGCGTACCGGTCTTATCGAATACGATGGTGGAGGCCTCGGAAAATGCTTCCAGATATTTTCCGCCCTTTACAGTGATCTTCGCTGCGTTTGCTTCCCGGATCGCTGTCAGGACAGTCAGTGGCATCGCAAGCTTTAATGCGCAGGAAAAATCAACCATCAGTACGGATAACGTTCTGGTAACATTTCTTGTAAGCAGCCATGTAAGACCGGTTCCAAGGAAGGTGTAGGGAACCAGCCTGTCCGCCAGATGCTCCGCACGTCCTTCTACTGCGGACTTGAGCTTTTCGGAATCCTCGATCATCGTAACGATCTTTTCGTAGCGGGTCGAGCCGGAAACCGCCTTGACCTCAATCGTCAGCTCGCCCTCTTCCACTACGGTTCCGGCATAAACGAATCCTCCCTTTTCCTTGCGGACAGGCTCGGATTCACCGGTCATGGAAGCCTGATTGATCATTGCTTCGCCATCTGCCACTACACCGTCAAACGGAATGACGTTACCGACATGGATCACGATATGGTCGCCCGGTACGACGGATGCAGAATCCACAAGGATTTCCTGATCCCGGGTCTTTATCCACACTTTGCCGACATTTAACGACATGCTGCGCGCCAGATCGCCGACAGACTTTTTATGTGTCCACTCCTCAAGGATTTCACCCAGACCAAGCAGGAACATAACCGATCCTGCGGTCTGGCAGTCCCGCCGCAGAATCGATACGGTAATCGCTGTCGCATCCAGAACCGGGACTTCCAGTTTTCCTTTGGAAAGGCATAGGACGCCTTCTTTTATATAACGGAAAGCTTTCCATATAGTATACACATTTCTGATCGGTAAGGGAAGCATGTATTTTGTAAATAACCGTTTTGCCACATGCCCGATCAGTTTTTCTTTATACTCTACATTCAGCGCACGTCCCGAACTGGAACGAACGGAATCCGGCAGCTGGACGTCTTCATAATGAAAACTTTTCAGCGCCTCCATCAGTTCTTTTAATTCGCCGTCATACTCGATCACCGCATCCTGCGTCTGCTCGTATACGGTCGCTTTTGTCACACCTAGCTGTGCTTCCAGAAAATACTGTAGGGTGTCCGCCTGATCAAAGCTCATTCTGGACTGCCCCATATGCACCCGGATTCGCCCGGGAATTTTGTGTTTGATTTTAAAGTTCATCTTATCTCCACTCCGCTGATACGCTTCGCGCTTTTTCAGAAAACGGGACTCCGTCAAAAAGGACGGCGCCGTCTCCGGCTCCGTCCCCCACTGCCCTGAATCAGGCTTCTTCTTTTACTTCAGTTTCCGCTTCTTCTGCAGCTCTGTCTTCATTGATCTGCTTTGCTTCTGCCAGAACATCGCCAGCGTTTTCCTGAACTGTTGTTACGGTCTTCATAACGCTGTCCTTTGCGCGAAGCGCTGCTGCGGTACACTGTACGTATGCTTTCTTCGCGTCTTTGCTGGAAAGGATCTTGATTCCGGCTGTTCCGAACAATACGCCTCCTAAAAATAAACCGATTTTCTTTGCATCAGATGCTTTCATCATGTTCGTTTCCTCCTTCGACCGGCGCAGGATACGTCTATACTACCTGTCGTACGGCATAACTTTCTTTTGTTAGTCATCATTGACTGCAAACATGGTAGCACGCTTTTTTCCCTGTGTCAATTCGTGTCTTACAGTTCACTCGAATTTTCCTGCAAGCAGATTTTCATGCTCGCATGGAAAATTGCTTGCAGGAAGGTTCGAAGAGAGCGCCATTCCATGAGCAAAAACGAGCTGCGAAGCAGCGGAAAGCATCGAAGATGCGATTTTGCGAATGGCGCGGGTGAACTGTTCACTCCTGCTTTCCGAACACAATCCGTTTCCCGATAAAAATGATCAGAAGCGCTGCAACGCCCACCAAAACGATTGTGCCGCCCGGCTTTAAGCCCAGATAAAACGCCGCAAACAGCCCGATAATCATGAACAGCACGTTCAAACCGACAGCGTACCATACAGTCTGTTTAAAGTTCTTTCCCAGCTGCATCGCACAAGCTACCGGAACGACCATCATCGACGATACCATCAACGCGCCTACTGTCCGTGCTGCAACCGAAACCGTCACTGCAATCATAATCGTGAAGATAAAATTGACGATGCCGACCGGCACACCCGCCAACCGCGCGCTTCTTTCATCCAATGAAATATAAAACAGCTCTTTGTATAGAAGCAAAAATAACACAAGCACCACAACAGACACCACGATGACTGAAATCATCTCAGCATCACTGATCGCCACAATGCTGCCGAACAGAAAGCTGTTGAAGTTTGCCGAATTTTTCACAAAGCCGGACAGCACACCCGCCAGACCGATTCCTGCTGACATGATAATGGATATCGACATTTCCGAATAGCGCGGAAGCTTTCTGCGGATCGCCTCAATGCCGAAGGACGCTGCCACACAGGCTGCCGCTGCGCCCGCCACCGGATTGACGCCCAGCAAAAGTCCTGCCGCGACACCGGCGAGCGACGTATGGGAAAGTGCATCTCCGATCATGGAAAGACGTTTGCAGACAACGACCATTCCGACGCAGGGCACAACCGCCGCCAGCAAAATTCCGACAACAAACGCCCGCTGCATAAACAGATACTCAAAAATTCTCATGCCTGCCCGTCTCCTTTCCCAGCTTCCTGTTTTACCTTTCCGTCCTCCAACACCCAGATATCATCTGCATAGGACGATGCACGTTTGAGGTCATGCGTCACCATCAGGACGGTGATCCTTTTCTCCGCATTGATTTTTTTGAGCAGTCGGTAAAAGTGTGACGCATTTTTTTCATCCAATGCCGACGTCGGCTCATCCAGAATCAGAAGCTTCGGCTCGTTGACCAGGGCGCGTGCCAGGAGCACTCTCTGCTGCTGCCCGCCAGAAAGTCTGCCGATCAAACGGTTCTGGTATTCCTCCATGCCCACCTGCGCCAGCGCAGCTCTTACCTGCTGCCGCTCTTTTTTCCCCGCAAACCGGAACAATCCGATCTGCTTATATAAATTTGCGCGCACGATTTCTTCCACGGATGCCGGAAAATCCTTCCAGCCACCCATCCCGTTCTGGGGCACATAACTGATGCTCGACCAGTCTTTAAACTGTCGGATATCCTGCCCCAGAATCTCAATGCTGCCGTCGCCGCTGCCTTCTTCTTGATCCCCTTTGTGGCTTTCCCCGATCGGGAGCTCTCCTAATAAAAGCCTTAAAAGCGTCGATTTTCCTGCCCCGTTTTCTCCTGCGAGAATCGCCAGCCGCCCTTCTTTCAGGCAAAGGCTGACGCCGTCCAGCACATTTTCCTTTCCATAGGAAAAGTGCAGATTTTTGATTTCTATCGCATTCATATGTCTGCTCCTTACCGCAAAGCTTCTGTCAGCTGCTGCAGATTTTCTTCCATGACGGAAAAATAATCTCCGCCGGTTTCTTCCTGTCTGTCGCTTAGGCCTTCCAGCGGGCTGAGGGTCAAAAGCTTCACGCCGGTTTCCGCCGCTACCGTTTCCGCCGTCCTCGAGCCGGACAGCTCTTCAAAGAAAATCGCACGGACGTTGTTTGTCCGGACAAAATCGATAATATCTGCCATCCGTCCCGGGTCGGGTTCGGAATCCGGCGACATGCCCTCGATGCTCACCTGCGTCAGGTTATAGCGCCTGCACAGATATCCATACGCCTCATGCGCCACAACGATGTTTCGCTCCGACAGATTTTCCAGCGTCGTCTGATAGATTTTGTCCAGCTCGTCGAGCTGTTTTTCCCATTTCTCATAATTTGCCTGATAGTCTGCGCGATGCTCCGGATCCGCCTCAGAAAACGCTTCGCAGATATTTTGCATTTCCTGTTTTGCGTTCATCGGGTCCAGCCAGACGTGGGGGTCGTACTCGCCGTGCTCGTGGCCGTCATGACCGTCCGGTGCGGCGACAACAGTGTGGTCGGCGGCATCGTCTTCATGCGCGGCCGCATTGCTCACAGCGGCGTCTTCTTCATCCGCATGATCGTGACCGTCCTCATCAGCATGCGCGGTCCCATGGTCATGACTGTCCTCTTCGTCCTCATCGGCATGCACAGCCTCATGGTCATGGCTCTCCTCTTCCTCTGCACTGCGCAGCAGGCTCACTCCCTGCGACGCTTCCACGGAAATCAATTTTTTATTGGAAAGCCCCGCCAGAACATCTGAAACCCAGTGCTCCATCCCAGCACCGTTATAGATAAAAACGTCCGCCTGCTCCATCCGGGTAATATCCTTTGTGGACGGCTCCCAATCGTGGGGCTCTGTACCGGACGGCACCATGCAGGTCACCTGGACGTGCTCGCCGCCGATTTTCTGTGCGAAATCGTACATCGTATAAAAACTCGCCATCACCTGCAGCTTGTTGGGATCCACCGGTTCGTCAGAAGCTTCCGTGCCGCAGCCGACAAACACTGCGGTAAACAGTAAGCACGCGCAGAGCGCCAACGCCACTCGACGCAGGATGCCGCTTTCCGATACCCGTGTGCAGCGCAGCTGCGGCATTCTGATGCCGGAAATCACAGCATGCTTCCCGCGTTGCTTTTTTCTATTCATCCTCATTTCTGTCCTGCAGTCCTTCCTGTGTTTCCCTGAATTTGCGGCACTCCCGACAGCAGCCGTAAAAGATCAGATGCGAGGAATCCAGCGCAAAGTCATGCTCTTTCAGGATATGTTCGGAAAATCCATGGAGCTTGTTACATTCCAGAGGAATGATCTTCCCGCACTGCAGGCAGACAAGCCGCCCCGGGCTGCCCGGTCTCAATTCTCCGATATAGCGGTACTGCGCGCCTGCGCCGTCCACTGCCGGAATTTTGATCACGGCGTTCTCCTCTGTGAGACGGTCGAGAGCCCGATAAACCGTCGTCTGTCCAACGTGAATTCCTTCGGCTTTGAGACAGTCCATACACTGTTCCGCCGTCACAAACCGGTCGCTGTGTTTTTCCAGACAATCTCGGATCAGCTCCTGTTGCTTCGTTCTATATCTGACACGTTCTGCCATTTTTCTCCCATTTCTGCGCACGTGTTTTGTGCATGCCGAGTTTGTGTCAAGTGCGCGCAGACACAAATCCCGCGATTGAAAAATTTTATTTTT
>OLXF01001225.1_pt1 | contig 10293 bp, 8 predicted proteins | sample 1673471 | NCBI WGS metagenome assembly OLXF01 (sample SAMEA103958113, study PRJEB25191) | human gut metagenome
TCGGGCAGTCCATGTTCACGCAGATACGCCACGGACCGCGCGCCGTGTTGACCACTACGATGGGGGCGCCGCACTCGGGACAGGTCTCGCCCGTCGCCTCGAGCTTGCCACGCGCCGGCAGCGGATAGCTCACGCCGCAGTCATCGTAGTTGGTGCAGCGGATAAAGCGCTTGCCGCTCTTCTCACTCTTGTGCGCGATCAGGTCGCCATGGCGTCCGGCCTCGGCACACACCTTGCACTCGCCCACTTTAAGGTCGGGCTCGTAGTTGGTGGGGCACGTCGGGTTCACGCAGATCTCGAAAGCCTTCTGGCGGAACGGCTGACACTTAATGCGCGGCGCACCACATTCGGGGCACACGGCCGCCTCGCCCTCGAGCGGGCTCACCTTGACGCCGCTCGGCACCGGATAGGTCACGTCGCAGTCGGGCCAGCCCATGCAGCCAATGAAGCTGCCGCGGGTCTTGGCGCTCGTCTTCATAACCAGGTCCTTGCCGCACTTGGGGCAGGCGCCCACGCGCGCATCAGCCGTGACGGCGTCGCTGATGGCGTCGCCGAGCTCCTGCGTATGCTTGAGCAGCTCGTCGAGCACGCCGGCCAGCAGCGCACGCGAGTGCGTCACGACATGCTCTTCGGTGTCCTCGCCGCGCTCGACGCGAGTCATGTCGCCGTCGAGCTCGCTGGTCATATCGGGGCTCGTGATGCGCGGGGCAAACTGCGTCAGCGCGTCGATGATGGCGATGCCCAGCTGGCTCGGCTCAACGGGATCGTTTTTGAGGTAGCGCACGGCGTACAGGCGCTCGATGATGCTCGCGCGCGTGGACTTGGTGCCCAGGCCGCGCTTTTCCATCTCCTGCACGAGCTTGCCCTGGCTGTAGCGCGCGGGCGGCTCGGTCTGCTTGGCCTCAAGCTTAATGTCGAACACGTCGACCGTGTCGCCCTGCTCCAGCGGCGGCATCTGCTCGTCGCGCTTGAGCCCGTACGGGTACGCCTCGCGGAAGCCCGGGGTCACGAGCACGTCGCCCGAGGCCACGAACGGCTCGCCGCTCACGTCGAGCTCGAGCTTGGTGTTCTCGATGGTCGCGGGACCCATAAGCGTCGCCAGGAAGCGGCGGGCGATGAGGTCGTAGAGCTTACGCTGGCCGCCATCGAGCGTGGACGGATCGCCCTCGCCCGTGGGATAGATAGGCGGGTGGTCGGTGGTCTCGACTTTGCCGCGCGTGGGCTTCATAGGGCCGGCAAGCACCTTTTTGCACACGGGCGCCAGCGCCGGGTTGATCTTTGCCAGGTCGCTCACCACGGCGCCCAGATCGAGCGTCGCAGGGTACACGGTGTTGTCGACACGCGGATAGCTGATGAGGCCCGCCATGTAGAGGGACTCGGCGATGCGCATCGTACGCGCAGGCGAGATGCCCTCGGCCGCGGCGGCAGCCTGCAGCGAGGTCGTCGCGAACGGCGTGGGCGGCTGCTGCTTGCGGGAGCGCCTGGTCACCGCGGCGACGGTTGCCGTCGTAGCGCCGTCGACGTGGCCGTACGCCGTCTCGGCAGCATCTTTATCGGTAAAACGCGCCGTCTTGTGCGCAATTTTAAAGCGGTCGTCCTCGGCAGCACCCTGCGCGGCACCCATGCCGCGAATCTGCCAATAGTCCTCGGGCACAAACGCCATGCGCTCGCGTTCGCGCTCGACCACCAGGGCGAGCGTCGGCGTCTGTACGCGGCCGGCGGAGCGCACGTTGCCAAAGCCGCCAAACTTGGCGAGCGTCAGGTAACGCGTGAGCACCGCGCCCCAAATGAGGTCGATGTGCTGGCGGCTCTCGCCGGCGTCGGCCAGATTCTGGTCGAGCGAGACAAGATTATCGAAGGCCTGCGTGATCTCGGCCTTGGTAAACGAAGAATACTGGGCGCGGGCGACCGGCAAGTCCGGCGCGACCTCGCGCACCTTGTTGAGGGCGTCCGAGCCGATCAGCTCACCCTCGCGATCGAAGTCAGTGGCGATGATGACGCTGTCGGACTTTTTGGCGAGGTTCTTGAGCGAGCGAATGAGCTCCTTCTCGGCCGGCAGCTTAATGACGGGCGCCCAGGTAAGGTAAGGCAGGCTCTCAAGCTTCCAGCCCTTGATGGAGATACCATCGGCAAGGAACGGCTTGCGCTTGGTGTCGTACGGCGGGCGGGCCAGGCCATCGGGCATATCGGCCGGCAACATCTCGCCGTCCTCGGTGACCGAATACCAACCCAGCTTTTTATCGAACAGCACACTGTCGCAAAAATCGGGTGCCAGGATGTGACCGGCAAGGCCGATGGTCACGCACTCCTCGCCCTTCCACTCAAAACGGTAGATGGCGGTGTTGTACACCTTGTCCTTTTTGGGTTTGCCCGTGGACAGACGCTCGGCAATCTGACGCGCGGCGTCGTTTTTCTCTGCGATGATGAGCTTCAAAAGAGGCTCCTATCTCGTGTCTATGCGGCTACGCCCGCCCGTATGGCGGCCGATTTACGCCCTTGCTTGCTCGATCTGCCCGATGAGCCAATCGCACCAGGCATCCATGCCCTCGCCCTTGCGCGCGCTCACGGCAAACCGCGGCGCCTGCGGATTGAGGTCATCGAGTGTCTTAGTATACCTATCCATGTCAAAATCGAAAGCCGGGGCCACGTCGACCTTATTGAGCAGCTGCGCGCCGGCGTGCTGGAAGATGCCCGGGTACTTAATGGGCTTGTCGTCGCCCTCGGGCACCGAGAGAATCATGATGGACAGGTTCTCGCCCAGGTCAAAGTCGACCGGGCAGACCAGGTTACCCACATTTTCGATAAAGATGACGTCGATGTTCTCCAGACCGACGGCCTGGTCGAAGGCGTCGACGGCCTCCATGATCATGTTGCCCTCGAGGTGGCACAGGCCGCCCGTGTTGATCTGGATGGCGGGCATGCCGGCTTCCTTCATGGTGATGGCGTCGACGTCCGAGGCGATATCGCCCTCGATAACGGCACAGCGCAGGCTGGCTTTGTCACGCAGGCGCTCGTTGGTGCCCAGAATCGTGGTGGTCTTACCCGAGCCAGGGCTCGACAGCACATTGATCACGTAGGTGTTCGTCTGCTCAAACCGCTGACGCAGCTGATCTGCCAGGCGCTCGTTGCGCGACAGGATCGGCGACGCGATATCAATCGTTTTCTCGGCCATACTTAGCGCTCCTTACTTTGGCCCCTTTATACCCCATCATTAGATGGCTAGCGGGCTAATCGTCGGGGGTTTCGATTTCGATACTTGCGATATCGAGCTCGCGGCCGTGCAGCAGGCGCACGTTGGCGCCGCCACACTGGGGGCAGCGACAATGGAAACGGTCGTGCTCAAAGACCTCGCCGCAGTCCAGGCACTCGCTTTGTGGATGGACCTCCTCCACGGCAAGCTCGCAGCCGCGCGTGAGCGGGTCCTCATCGCGAAACGTCTCCCACGCAAAGTCGAGTGCCTCGCGCACGACCTCGGTCATATCCCCGATACGAAGCGTTACCAAAACGGCGCGCGAGGCCCCCGCCCCACGCGCCGCGCGAATCACTGTATCGAGTATGCCGTTGACAATGCCAACCTCGTGCATACCGATTTACTCCTCGTCGTCCTCGTCGTCCGAGAACAGGTCCAGACGGCTCACGAACAGGCCCTCCTTGCCCTCGCGCGCGGTAATGACCACGCGAGCGATGGCGAGCGAAATCTCGTAGAGCGAGAGCAGGGCGCCATACATGAGACCCAGCGTAACGGGCGAGCCGTCGGGCGTAATCACAGCCGAGCCCACAAGCAGGCCTACGTACACGTAGCGCCAGGCGCTGCGGAAGGCCGCATAGGACACGATGTGGAAAACGGACAGATAGAAGATGATGAGCGGCAGCTCAAACGCCACACCAAAGCCGATCATAAAGAGCAGCTCCATGTTGACGTAGTTCTCCAGGTCGGGCAGCGCCGTAGCGACGGCCGAGGTCTCGCCGATGAGCCACTCAAAGCCCGCCGGGATGATGATGAAATAGCAGAAGATGGCACCCAGGAAGAACAGCACCGTCGAGGCGAGCACCGTGGGCACGACCCACTTGCGCTCGTTGGGGCGCAGCGCCGGCAGGAAAAATGCCAGGATCTGCCAGATGATCATGGGCGTGCACATGACCACGGCCATCTTGATGGCCAGCGAGAAGCGCAGGCCAAAGCCGCCGAGTGTGGTGGTGATGTAGAACTTACCGTCCGGCACAAACGAGCGGATGGGGTCTTCCAGGATATCGAGCACCACGGGCGTGGCAAAGTACAGCACGATGGCGGCGGCAAACACCGACACGACCACGATGGTCAGGCGGCGACGGAGCTCTCCCAAGTGATCGAAGAGCGGCATTCGCGCGGGTCCGATAGGCATTACTCATCGCCTCCCTTCGAGGCGTCGGCGGCAGTGGCTTCGTCCTCGGCCTCGAGCTCGCGAGCGAGCTGGTCGACGACAGCCTTGCGCTTGCGGGGACGACGGGCGTAGAGGTCAGCCGTCGTGGGCTCTGCCGGCTCGGGCTCGGGCTCCGGCTCTGCAGTGGAAGCGGACTCCGCGGGCGGCCTCGGACTCAGCCGCAGCGGCAGTACCCTCGGCACTGGTATCCTCGGCAGCGACCTCGCCCTCAGCAGCACCCTCGCTTGCGGCCTTCTCGGCAGCAAGACGGGCGCGACGCTCGGCAAAGGTCTCCTTCTTGGCGGGCGCTGCCGTCTCGGCGGCATCCTCGTCCACATCGGAATCGTCGTCGGTCGCAGCAGTCTTCTTGGGCTTGACCGGGGCCGACGCGGCCTCGCTCACCGGATCGATAATCTCAGACTGAACAACGGCCGTCATCTTTTCCTGCGTCTCGCGGAACTGACGGATGGCACGGCCGATCGTGCGGCCCATCTGCGGGAGCTTATCCGGGCCAAACAGCAAAAAGCCGAAGACCACGATGATCGCGAGCTCACCCTCTCCAATACCAAACACACATACCTCCAAGGCTCGATGTGAGTCGAGCCCGCACCGCGCCATTCGGCCGGAACTCGTCTATTCATTCGGTCAAGTATAGCGCCCGGACGCCAAAACGTCCGAGCGCATCACAAACATATGCCAAACGGCACGCCCTTTTGGGGGCAAAGATTATGCAGCGGTGATCGAAATCTCCTGGTCGACGCCCAACAGCTGAACCACGCGCATCACCGGGGGCTGCACGTTGACGCAGCTAAAACGCTTACCATGATCAGCTGCGTGGTGTGCGGCGCCCACAAGCACGCCAATGCCCGTCGAATCGATGTAGCTCACCTGGGCAAAATCGAGCTCAACGGCCTCAGTGGGCTGCTCGAGCGCCAGGTCGATGGCATTGCGCAGGCTATCGGCGTTAGAGATATCGATCTCACCGGTCACCTTAATGGTGTAGAGCTCTGGCGTGGGGTTGGTGGAAATACCCAAATCCATGTATACGCTCCTTTACGTATCGAAAGTGCGGATAGTACTAGGCGCGGACTTGCGGGGCCCTACGCGTTAGGCGCGCTCGGCACGCGCAAGCTCGGCAGCGACGAGCTTGACAGCCAGCACCAGCACATCGAGCGCAGCCTCCAGGTCCTCGACCGTGGGATAGCTCGGCGCGATGCGGATGTTGGTGTCGCGCGGATCCTTGCCATAAGGCCAGGTGGCACCAGCCGGCGTGAGCTTGACGCCCAGATCGGCACAAAGCGCGGCGACCTTCTGGGCCGAGCCCTCGGGGCCATCGAAACTCACAAAGTAGCCGCCATGGGGATGAGTCCAAGTGGCGCAACCCGTGTTACCCAAGCCCTCGGTGAGTTTACGCTCAACGGCCTCAAAGCGCGGGCGCAGGAACTCGGCATGCTTTTTCATGTGCTCCTTGACCGCCTCGATGGTGGGAAGGAAGCGCACGTGACGCAGCTGGTTGAGCTTATCGGCGCTAATAAGACCGGCCTTCAGGCGCTTGGAGAACTCGGCGATGACCGCGGGGCTCGCACCGATAAAGCCGATGCCGGCGCCCGGGAAGGTGATCTTGGACGTCGAGGCAAAGGCCACCACGCGATCCTCGGTGCCCGCCGCGCGAGCGAGGTCAAAGATATTTGCGAGCTCGTCGGTCTCGTCGTACAGGTCGTGCACGCAGTAAGCGTTGTCCCAAAAGATGCGGAAATCGGGCGCGGCCGTGGGCATCTCGACCAGGCGGCGCACAGTGTCCTCGCTAAAGGTGATGCCCGTGGGGTTGGAATACTTGGGCACGCACCAGATGCCCTTGATGGAATCGTCGGCGGCAACCAGGCGCTCAACCTCGTCCATGTCGGGGCCGTTGTCGGTCATCGCGACGGGGACGTTCTCGATGCCCAAGTCGGCGGTGATGCCAAAGTGGCGATCGTAGCCGGGAACGGGGCACAGGAACTTGACCTTCTTGCCGTCGTGCGCGGCCTCGTAGGCGTCCCAGGGCTCGCTGCCGCACGAGCCACAGCGCCAGAACATGCCGGCGATGTCATGCTCAATCAAAAGGCTCGATGAGCCCAGTACGAGCGTCTGCTCGGCAGGACAACCCAGGAACTCCCCCGCCAGCTTGCGTGCCGAGGGAATGCCCTCAAAGCAGCCGTAGTTGGAGCAGTCGACGTTGCCGTCATGCAGATCGGCATCGGCATTGAGGATATCGAGCATGGATCGAGAGATGTCAACCTGGGAGGGCGACGGCTTGCCGCGGGCCATGTCGAGCGCCAGGCCCTTGGCCTTGACCTCGGCGACCTCGGCTTTGAGCGCCTCGATGGCGGCATCGAGTTCGGTGGTTTCCATCTTCTGGTAGATCGTCTGCATGGGGTGCGGCCTTTCGCGAAGCGGTACGTTGCAGTTCGTCTAAGTATAGACCGCCATCGTCGCAACGTTATGAAGCCGTGATAGATTAAGTTCATCGCAATCAATTACGAATCGCCGCGCATGCCGGCGTGGGGCGCCCAAGGAGGCACTATGGAGTACGGATCGTTTCAGGCCGAGGAATTCGGCGACTTGCAGCGCCTGGTCGACGGACTGTTTTACGACCGCCACGCCATCGACCGCCTGGATCTGATCGTACAGGCCGAAATCTTGGACCTGGCGCCCGACCTCATGGAGATCGTGAATCTTTTGCCGCCCGGCTACTACGACCGCCAGTCACTTTGCGACCAGCTCAACTCCGCCTTGGCCGCCCACGGCTGGGGCGCCGTCTACGGAACGGTGGAATAAGCCTCGAGGCCGGCGATTTGGCCCGCTTCCCGACCTTGGCGAGGCTTGTTTTAGGGCTTGTGGCCAAAAAAGGGCAAATATGAGTACTGTTACCTTTTTAGTAGCAGCGATTCTTGGTCGAAATCGGCAAAACTCGACTTGAAACTTCCTAATCACCGTCAGCTAGCACCAAATTGGAAGTCGATGGTCACTCATTAACGTACAGTTCTTATAACTTTGTTCATTATTTTCCGCACCTAAAATGATACGCCGTTTGTGACAGTACTCACAAACGGCGTTTTTTGACCACTGGCGTGTCTGGCAGGCGGCAAGCACCGCCAGAATCCGCATTTTGGACGCGCCCGAATCGGTTCTGGAGCCGGTTTTCGCGCTCTTACTCGTCTTTGGGCGAGGGATGCTTGCAGACCACGCTCATGTAGATCATGCCGAGCACGGCTGCGGTGACCGAACCGGCGAGAATAGCGGCCTTGGCTGCAAGAACCTCAAACTGGGCCGTCGGGAAGGCAAGGCCGCTGATGAGAATCGACATGGTAAAGCCGATACCGCCCAGAATGCCCACGCCGGCAATCATGTGCCAGTTGACATTGTGCGGCAGCTCGCAGGCCTTAAGCTTAACCAGGGCAAACGTCATACCAAAGATGCCGATCGGCTTGCCCAGCAGCATGCCAAAGTACACGCCGAGCGTCACCGGATCGGTGAGCAGCGTGCTCATGTCCACGCCCACTAAGCGAACCTGAGCGTTTACGAACGCAAAGATCGGCAGGATCACAAAGTTGACCGGCGTGGAGATCAGACGCTCCATACGGATAAGCGGCGGGGTCACGCGGTGCATGACGCGCTCGACCTTGGTAGTCGAGACGGTAAAGTCATGCTGGCCCAGGATGTGTGCCTCGTCGTCGTAGCGGTCATCGAGCAGCGGCAGGCACTCGCCCAGCCAATCGGTGAGACTATCGAGCTTGACGCCGCACTTGGCCGGAATGGTGAAGGCCAGGATGACGCCAGCAAGCGTGGCATGTACGCCGCTCTTGAACATGCAGAACCACAACAGCAGCCCCAGTACCGAATACGGGGCAAGGCGGTAATGCTGCGTCTTGTTGAGCCACACGAGCGCGCAGGTCACAAGCGCGGCGGCGCCCAACCAAAACGGATTGGGGCTCTGACCGTAGAAGATGGCGATGGCGGCGATGGAGATCAGGTCGTCGGCAATGGCGAGCGTCGAGAAGAACACGCGCACACCGTTGGGCACGCGGTTGCCCAAAAGCGACAGCACGCCCAGCGCAAAGGCAATATCGGTTGCCATGGGGATGGCCCAACCGTTGCGGGCGCCGGCATGGTTAAAGATCAGGTAGATGCAGGCGGGAACGACGACGCCGCCTACGGCCGCCAGCATGGGAAGCATGGCCTGACGCGGATTCTTGAGCTCGCCGACCGTCATCTCGTACTTAAGCTCAATGCCCACCAACAAAAAGAAAATCGCCATGAGGAAGTCGTTGACGAAAAGCTCAACGGTGAGACCGGCCGTAAGGTTGCCCAGACCCACATACAGCGGGGTTTCCAAAAAGTGGTGGATGGCCTCGTAGGCATCGGTGTTGGCGCAGATGACGGCGGCGATGGCGGCGAAGACCATGACGGCGGCGGAAATCGTGCCGTTCTCGGCAATGCGCTCCCAGATGTCGTGACGTTCAAAGCGCTTGCGCTCACGAACGTTGAACAGCTGCTCAGTTGCTGCCATGGGCGGCTCCTTTCACGGGATGGCTCCCGTCTTAAAAAAGCACGGCCCGCCCAAGTGGCGGCGCCGCGCTCTAACGTATTACGCTTGCATCTAGCCTACCCCGCACGACGAGCACGCAGGCGTGGCCGAAAAGCGGAACCACAGGTTGAACATTATTTGCTCAACGGCACGGGCACGCCTGTCCAAGAGACGACGCGGCGCCGTGCACAAAAAACGACCGGAGCGCGGGGCGTCCGCGATCCGGTCGTGGCGTTTGGTCAACTAAACCTAGCAGGCGACCATGATGGGGGCAGCGACCTGCTTCTTACGGGAGAGGACGCCCGGCATCCAGACGCCGTCGTGCTCGTCGGCAATGCCCAGGCCCTTCTGAGCGGCCTCGGTCTCGCCCTCGAGCAGGACCTGCGAGCCCTCCTCCATGATGTCGGTGATGCACAGGACGATGCCGTCGGCACCCTTCTCGGCGGCGTAGGCGCGCATGGCCTCGCGGATCTCGTCAATCATGCCAAGCGCACGGCTCTTGTCGACGGTCTCGTACTGGCCGATGAGCAGCTTCTTGCCGGCGGGCTCGAACATCTTGATGTCGTTGCCGACCATCTCGGCTGCGGTGAAGGAGCCGGACGGACGGGTAAGGAAGACCTCCATGCCAAACTTGACCGGGTCGACGCCCACCTGCTCGCCGAGCTTGGCGGCGACGACGCGGTCGACGGCGGTGGTGGTGGGGCTCTTGAGCATGAGCGTATCGGTCATCATGGCCGAGAGCAGCAGCTTGGCCTGGACGTCGGAAAGCTCAACGCCGAGCACGTCGGCGAGCTTGGTGACGATGGTGCAGCTGGAGCCCCAGGGCAGGCAGATGTAGTGCAGCGGGCCGGCGGTCTCGAAGTCGCCGATGCGGTGATGATCGACGACACCAAAGACCGTGGCGTCCTTAAGACCGGCGACGGACTGGGCAGACTCGTTGTGGTCGGTGAGGACGACGAGCTGACCGGCCTCGACGGACTCGATCACGCGGGGCTCGGCGATGCCGGCGTCGGCGAGCAGCTTGGCAGACTCTGCCGGAAGCTGACCAAGGGCGCAGGCCTCATAGGTGTTGCCGGCATACTCAACCTGGTTGAGCAGCTGGGACAGGACGACGGCGCTCATGATGGCGTCGTTATCGGGATTCTGGTGACCAAAGACAAGAACGTTTGCCATGGGTTTCCTCCACTTGATATGTGTACTTGGACGTAGCTATGGTAGCACGCTGACGCCGAGCCTTCGCAGACGGAAGGGCTACGGCATATTTTGGGGCAGGCATGGAGGCCAAGGCTGTCCCTTTTGCACCATGTTGGTGCAAAGTAACCTGGC
>OLXF01001236.1_pt1 | contig 10240 bp, 9 predicted proteins | sample 1673471 | NCBI WGS metagenome assembly OLXF01 (sample SAMEA103958113, study PRJEB25191) | human gut metagenome
TCAGCATACACAGCCGCAGGCGGCTCAGCTCGCCGCCGGACAGCACGCTGACGCTTTTGAATACGTCCTCCCCGGTGAATTGGTAGGCCGCCAGCCGGTTCCGCGCCGACTGGGGCGTGATGTCCAGCTCGTAGAGCATGGTGTCCAGTATGCTGCGCTCCGGATGGTCGAAGTGGATCACCTGCGGCAGATAGGCCGCCTTCACCGCCGGCCCCAGCCGTATGGCGCCGCTGTCCGGCCGCTCGTACCCCATCAGCATGTTCAGCAGCGTGGTCTTTCCGGTGCCGTTCTCCCCCAGCAGGGCGATGCGCTCGCCGCCCTCGCACCGGAGGTACACGTCCTCGAACAGTTTCTTTTCGCCGAAGGACTTGGAAACGCCTTTTATTTGCAACACCTCGTCGCCCTTGAACTCCCGGCTCTGGAACCGGGCCTCCAGCTTCCGGGCGCGGGTAGGTCTGGCGGTGGTGCGCATGCGCTCGATGCGCTTTTCCATGCTGAACGCCCGCTTGTGCAGCGCGTCGTTGCCCATGAACGCCCACAGGTGCAGCTTGTCCGCTGCGGCCTCGAGCTGCCTGATCTTGGCCTGCTCCTTCTCATACTGCCGCATTTTCTCCAGATAGCGGCGCTCCTTCTCCACGGCGTAGAAGCTGTAGTTGCCGTTGTAGAACTCCGCGTGGCCGTCCAGAATCTCGATGACGCGGGTGATGGTGCGGTCGAGGAAATAGCGGTCGTGCGAGATGGCGACGACCGTGCCCTTGAACGAGGCAAGGTATTCCTCCAGCCACTCGATGGCGTGGAGGTCGAGGTGGTTCGTCGGCTCGTCGAGCAGCAGAATGTCCGTGTCCTCCAAAATCAGGCGGCCGAGGTTCACGCGCGTCTTTTCGCCGCCGGAGAGCGTGTCGAACAGCCGCGTGCGCATATCCGCGGGAATGGACAGGCCGTTGGCCACCTTATTGACGGCGGTGGCGGTGTCGTAGCCGCCGAGGCCCTCAAAGCGGGCGGACAGCTCGCCGTAGCGGCGCAGCGTCTCCTCGGATTCGTCGCCCTTCGCCATCTGCGCGGAGAGCCGCTCCATCTCGTCGGCCATGCGCCTCATGCGCTCGAAGGCGGATTGCAGCACGTCCTCCACCGTATAGCCCGCCGGGTAGACCGGTATCTGCGAGATCAGCCCGACGCGGCGGTCCGACGCGATGGCGACCTCGCCGGCGTCGTAGTCGATCTCGCCCGTGAGGATGCGAAAGAGTGTCGTCTTGCCCGCGCCGTTCTTGCCGAGCAGACCGACACGCTCGCCGGAGTTGATCTGAAAGGTCAGTCCGTCCAGTATTTTCTTTTCCAAATCAAAGGACTTTTGAAGTCCTGTTACGCTGATCTCGATCATGTTGTCTTGAGCAATTCCTCTACGATCTTCTCCAAGTGCATGGAGTGCGACGCCTTGCACAGCAGGACGCTGCCCTCCGTGAACGCAGCTCTCGCCGCATCGACCGCGCTCTCCGCGTCGGGATACCACTCGGCGCTCTCGTGCGCGGCGTCCGCGATGCCGTGGGCGTACTCGCCGACAGCGATGACGCGGTCGATGCCGAGCAGAGCGCACAGCTCGCCCATCGCGCGGTGCGCGGACTCCGTCAGCTCGCCGAGCTCTTTCATGTCGCCGAGCACGGCGATCTTCTTGCCCTCGCTCGCCGCAAGCACGCGCAGCGCTGCGGACATGGACTGCGGGTTGGCGTTGTAGCAGTCGTCGAGCAGGCGGCGGTCGCCGCTGAGGCGGTGGACGCGCATCCGCGAGCCGGCGGGCTCATAGAGCGCGACGCCGCGCTCGATCTCGGGGACCGACAGACCCAGCTCCTCACCGACCGCGGCCGCGAGCGACGCGGCGTAGATCATGTGCCGCCCCGGCGCGGGGATGCGGAGATGATACGCCGCGCGCGCGGTGGTCACGGTGCAGGCGATGCCGTCGATGCCGCGGTCGCGCAGCGCGGAAACGCGGACGTCCGCGTGCGCGCTCTCGCCGCAGCGGACGATGCGCTGCGGGAGAGCTACCGTGTCGAGCAGCGCGTCGTCGCCGTTGAGGATGGCGACGCCGTCGGCGTCGAGGTTTTCAAATATCTCGCTCTTAGCCTTCAGAATGCCCTCGCGCGAGCCTAAAAACTCGATATGCGCGTCGCCGATGTTCGTGATGACGGCGATGTGCGGGCGCACCATCTCGCCGAGATAGCGGATCTCGCCGAAATGGTCCATGCCGGTCTCGATGACGGCGGCCTCATAGGTGTCGTCCAAGACGAGGAGCGTGAGCGGCGTGCCGATGTCGTTGTTAAAGTTCTCCGCCGTTTTGAGCGTGCGGTACCTCTGCGACACGACCGAGGCGATCATTTCCTTCGTCGTTGTCTTGCCGACCGAGCCGGTGATCTGGACAACGGGGATGTTGAACTGCCCGCGGTACCACGATGCGAGCGCCTTGAGCGCAAGGCGCGTATCGGGGACGGCGATGTAGAATTTATCGGGCAGGAACGCCGCGGGCGTCCTCGCGCACAGGCAGCCCGCCGCGCCGAGCGCGAGCGCCTTGTCGATGTAGTCGTGTCCGTCGAAGCGCTCGCCGGTGAGCGGGATAAAGAGCGCGCCCTCGCCTGCCTTGCGGCTGTCGGTGGAAACGGAGGTCACGGCGGCGCTCACGCCGCCCGCGAGAAGTGTGCCGCCCGTGGCGGTCAGCAGCTCGGAAACGGTCAGCCTTCTCATGCTCTCCCCTCCTTCCGCGCCCGCAGGGAGCTTGTCACGATGCGCTCGCACAGCTCGCCGTAGCCGATGCCGGCGGCGGCGGCCTCCTGCGGCACGAGCGAGGTCGGCGTCATGCCCGGCAGGGTGTTGATCTCCAGGAAATAGGGCGTGCCGTCCTCGGTGACAATAAAGTCCGCGCGGGAATAGACGCTCAGCTCCAGCACGCGGAACACGGTCTCGGTCGCGCTGCGGAGCTTTTCCTCCCATTCCGCGGGAATGGGCGCGGGGCAGACCTCCTCGGCGGCTCCCGCCTGATACTTGTTGACGTAATCATAAAAGCCGGTCTTGGGAATGATCTCGATGGCGGGCAGCGCCTTGCCGTCGAGAATGCCGACCTGCAGCTCCCGGCCGTGGATGTACTGCTCGATGACGACCTGCGCGCCGAAGCGCAGGCACTCGGTCAGCGCAGCGGCGACCTCGCCGCGCGTGTGCGCGATCGTCACGCCGATGGACGAGCCGTTGGCGTTGGGCTTGACGACGCAGGGCAGCTCCGTTTCGTCGGCGATGGCGTCGATCTCGTCCGCCGTGTACTTCAGCGCGCGCCATTTCGCAGTGGTGACGTAGGGCGCGACGAGGCGCTTGGTGAGGTCCTTGTCCATGGCGATGGCGCTGCCGAGGTAGCCCGAGCCGGTGTAGGGGATGCCGAGCAGGTCGAACGCCGCCTGCACCCGTCCGTCCTCGCCGCAGGCGCCGTGGAGCGCGATGAACACGACGTCCGCCATGGCGCAGACGCGCAGAACGTCCTTGCCGAAGATATTTTCGCTCTTGTCCTTCCGGCTCGCGCGCACCGCGTCAAGGTCCGGCTCCTCACGGGCGACGGAAAAATCGCCGCACAGGCCGTCCGGCGCGTCAAAAATGCTCTCCGGTGCGCCGTCATAGCCCTCCAGTCCCAAATACAGATCCACCAAGGCTGCCTGATGACCGCGCGCGCGAAGCGCGCGGCAGATGCGTGTGCCGCTCGAGAGCGACACGTTGCGCTCCATGCTCAAGCCGCCGGCCAATACAACGATGCGCATAGCTTTTCCTCCTGAATTCGCGAAAACTACATATCTATGCTATTTTATCAGAATATACTTTAGCACAACGCCGCGCAAATTACAAGCAAAAGAAAGGCGGCCTTCCCGCCGCCTTTCTCCGTGTCATTGGAATAAGCCCGAAAGAAGTCCCGCGCTCTCCTGCTTCTTCTCCGCGAGCGTCATCGCCGCGGAGAGAAGCTGCGCGGCCTCGCCGCGCGTGAGCGGGCGCTGCCAGTCGCCCGCGGAGAAGCTGCCGCTTTCGATCACGCGGACAGACTCAAGATTCGCCACCGCCTGTGCGCTCCACGCGTCGGCGCTGCCCGCGTCGTAGTCGGAAAGGTCCACGTCCGTCACGCGCAAAAGACGGTTGAGCACCGTCGCCGCCTCGGAGAGCGTCACGCCCTCGTCCGCGCAGAAGGCCATGCCGCCCTCCGTGCCCACGCCGCGGATCAGACCGCATTGCAGGGCGCTGACCGCGCTGCCCTTCGCCCAGGTCGGGATCTCCGCGTCGTCACAGAAGCCCGTCATCGTGAGGTCGCCCGCAGGAATGCCCGCGCAGGCGAGCGCCATGGTGACGAACTCGCCGCGGCTGACGGCGCGGTCCGGCTCAAAGAAGCGCCGGCTGCCGACCTGCGCGCCGACGAACACGCCGTGCTCCGCCAGGTCCACCGCCGCAGTGTAGGCAGCGCTCTCCACCATGTCGTCATAGGTCACGCCGCATTTGGCGCGCACGATGGTGATGCGCACCTCCGCGGGGGCCGAGGTGCTGCCCGCGGCGTCGGTCGCGGTGTAGGTGAAGCGATCCACGCCGGTCTTGTTCTTCGCGCTGGTGTAGACAAAGGTCTCGCCGTCGAGCGTCACGGTGCCCTTGGACGGCTGCTCGGCAATGGCGAAGCTCACCTCGCCGCCCTCGCGGTCGATGGCGGCGAGCGTGCCGGTGTAGGGGATGCCGCGGTAAACACGCACGTCGATGCTCTGCGCGATGGGCGCGCCCGCGTCCGCCGCGGGCGCCGCTTTCTCCCGTCCGAAGATGGCCGAGGCGGGAATGCCCGTGAGCGCGAGCAGCAGCATCGCCATGACGAACGGTACCGTGCGCCACAAAAGCTCTCTGTTCTTATCGGTATTCAAAATCGGTTCCTCCCTTTTTCAGTGTGGTACGGTTATTCTTTGTGAAAAAGGGAGCTTTATGCAAAAAGGGAAACGTCCGCAGCGCGGACGCTTCCCTCTTCAAATTTTTCAGTTGGTCAGCCACTCGGGCCGCGAGCGCTTTTTCACGCCCGAGACGATGCCCATGGCGGCGAAGAGCGTGACGATAGACGAGCCGCCGTAGCTGAAAAACGGCAGCGTCAGACCGATGACCGGCATCAGGAACAGGCACATGCCGATGTTCGCGATGGTCTGGAAAATGAGCATACCCGCCATGCCCACGCAGACGTAGCTCTCCATCGGCGTCGCCGCGTCGCGCGCGACGAGCAGGCAGCGCACCACGATGGCGAGCAGCAGCACGATGATGAGCGCGCAGCCAAGAAAGCCCAGCTCCTCGCCGCAGACGGAGAAAATGAAGTCCGTCTGCCGCTCGGGGATGCTCCACACATTGGACGACTGCGTCTGCGCGCCGTGGAACAGTCCCTGTCCGGTCAGCTCGCCCGAGCCGAGCGCCATCAGTCCGCGCGTCTGCTGAAAGCCCGCGTCGTCGGGCTGATAGCTGTGGTCGAGGACGGCAAGGAAACGGTCGCGCATATAGCTTGGCAGCAGGTCCAGCTGCCACACGGCAAGGAACGCCGCCGCGCCGCCGCCGATGCCCAGCGCCAGCCAGCGCTTTGCCATGCCCGCGGCAAAGACCATGCAGATGAAGATGAAGAGATACACCAGCGCGCTGCCCGCGTCGCCGGAGATGACGACGATCAGCCCCACCATAAAAGCGGTATGCGCCGTCGGCTGAATGACGTTTTCAAAGCGCACAAGGTCTCGCCTATCCTTCAGCAGCGCAAGCTGATAGGCGAGCAAAACGATGAAAAAGATCTTTACGACCTCCGCCGGCTGCACCGTGACGGGGAAATTGCGCAGGAAGCCAACGCCGAGGTTTTTGCCGATGTCATTCACACCGAGCCACGCGCGGTTGCCATTTCGCGTCTGGCCGAAGGGCGTGAGCAGCAGCAGGAGAAAGCCGACGTTGAAGCCCAGCAGCCACTTCCATTGCTTCGCCAGCTCGAATATGTCGATGCTCGAGAGGAAAAAGTAGAGCGCCAGCCCGATGAGCAGGCCGAGGCCCTGCACGGCAACGTACTTGAGCGTGCCGCGAAAGCTTGTCGCACTGGCGATAAGCACCATGCCGTAGAGCGTCGAGGCCACGCACAGCGCGAGCAGCACCGCGTCGGTCTGGCGCAGCACGTCATGCAGCGTTTCCCGCACTCGTCCCATCGGTTCTTCCCTCCTCTGCCGAAAATTCTCGGAATGATGTATCAGTATAGCACGATTCCGCCTGTCTGTAAACCGCGCGTTTTTCTTTCTTCCACTGTTTACACTCTGTTCATGCAAAAAGGAATTGCGCATCGCGCTGCGGTGTGCTATACTATACCTTTAGAATGGGTCGAAAGGGGGCATTTGCCGTGGAGCATCTTTCACACAGTGAGCAGGAGACCGAGCAGCTCGGCGAGCAGGTCGCCCGCAAACTGCCGCGCGGGACCGTCATCGCCTACACCGGCGAGCTCGGCATGGGAAAGACCGCCTTCACCCGCGGGCTTGCCCGCGGTCTCGGCTGCCGCGGCCGCGTCACCAGTCCCACCTTCACCATCGTCAACGAATACGAGGGGGATATCCCCCTGTTCCACTTTGACCTCTACCGCCTCGGCTCGTCGGACGAGCTGTTTGACATCGGCTGGGAGGATTACCTCGCGCGCGGCGGCGTGTGCGCCGTCGAGTGGAGCGAAAACGTCGAGGACGCACTGCAAGACGCTATCCGTGTCACCATCGAAAAAGACCCGGTCGAACCCGATACCCGCCGCATCACTATAGAAGGAGGAAGCCGCTTTGAAGCTCCTTGCCTTTGAATCCTCGGCAAAAGCCGCAAGCACCGCGCTGCTGGCAGACGGCTGTCTGCTTGCAGAATATACGCAGAATTCTGGCCAAACACACAGCAGGACACTGATGGAACTGGCAAAAAACATGATCACCGGCTGTGACCTGACTCCGCAGGATATCGACGCTGTCGCCGTTGCCGCCGGGCCCGGCAGCTTTACGGGTGTGCGTATCGGCATGGCTTGCGCCAAGGGCTTCGCGTGGGGGCATCAGCTTCCGCTTTACGGTGTTTCGACACTGGAGGCGATGGTGCGCGGCGCTGCCTGCGCCGACGGCTGCTACTGCGCCTGTATGGACGCGCGGAAGGGCCAGATCTACAACGCACTGTTTGACTGGACTGCCGGAACGCTGCTTCGCCGCACAGAAGACCGCGCGATTGCAATTTCAGAGTTGTCGCAGGAACTGCAAACGATTTCCGGCCCTGTTTATCTCATTGGAGACGGTGCGAAGCTTGTTTTTGATACGCTGAAGGATGAAAACTTGCCGCTGCAGCTGCTTCCTGAGCATCTGCGCCAGCAAAGAGCCTCCGGCGTGGCATTGGCCGCAATGGAAAAGATTGCAGCGAATGAAACTGGGGATGCTGCCGCGCTGACACCCAATTATCTGCGTCAGGCGCAGGCAGAGCGCACGCGGCAGCATGACAAGGACTTTTATTTGAAAAAATAATTGAATAGAAAAGACAAAGGAGCAACATTATGAGCACAAAAGCATTTGGAGAACATGTACATGTCATGGATCATCCGCTCGTCGCACACAAGCTGACGATCATGCGCGATAAGAGCACCAGCGTCAAGGATTTCCGCGAGCTGGTCAGCGAGATCGGTATGCTCATCACCTATGAGGCCACCCGCGACCTGCCGCTTACCACCAAGACGGTTGAAACGCCGATCTGCACAGCGGAGGAGCCGACGCTGGCCGGTAAGAAAATTGCAGTCGTGCCCATTCTGCGCGCCGGTCTTGGACTGGTTGACGGTGTTCTGCGCATGGTTCCGTCGGCTCGTGTCGGCCACATCGGCATGTTCCGCGACGAGGAAACGCTTGAGCCACACGTCTACTTCTGCAAAATGCCGAAGGATATCGCCGAGCGTGATATTATGATCGTCGATCCTATGCTTGCCACCGGCGGTTCTGCCGACGCGGCCATTGCTGAGATGAAGAAGCGCGGCTGCCACAACATCAAGCTTATGGTCCTCGTTGCTGCTCCCGAGGGCATCAAGCTGATCACGGACAAACATCCCGATGTCGAACTCTACTGCGGCGCAGTCGATGAAAAGCTGAACGAGCATGGCTACATCGTCCCCGGCCTCGGCGACGCCGGCGACCGCATCTTCGGCACGAAATAAAAATCTGAGTTCAAAAATAGAGAAAGCCTTCACGGTTTTCTCTATTTTTATATCTGTTGACACCGAAAGCCAGCAAAGAAAAACCTTTGGCAAAGTGAACGGCGCGGAACGTCTGCGAATTTTCCGCAAATTCTTGACTTCCCACGCGAATCTGGGTATAATCCAATCGTAATAACAGCCAATTCCGGCTTTTAGAATTCTTGAAAGGAAGACCTGTATATGATCTATACTGCAGAAGTCAAGCATATGTGCCCGGTTGCCAAGGGCGCGTATCATGGCCCGGCTCCCATTCCCGAAGAGGGCAAATGGGTGCAGGCAAAGGAAATCAAGGATATCTCCGGCTTTACCCATGGCGTGGGCTGGTGCGCACCGCAGCAGGGCGCATGCAAGCTGAGCCTGAATATCAAGAACGGCGTCATCGAAGAGGCTCTGGTCGAGACGATCGGCTGTTCCGGTATGACCCATTCCGCCGCCATGGCTTCCGAGATCCTCATCGGCAAGACCATCCTTGAGGCCCTCAACACTGACCTCGTCTGCGACGCTATCAACACCGCTATGCGCGAGTTGTTCCTCCAGATCGTCTACGGCCGCAGCCAGTCTGCATTCTCCGAGGACGGCCTCGCCGTCGGCGCTTCTCTGGAAGACCTCGGTAAGGGCCTCAGAAGCCAGGTCGGCACGATGTTCGCTACCAAGGAAAAGGGACCGCGCTACCTCGAAATGGCCGAAGGATACTGCTCCAAGATCGCCCTCAACAAGGACGACGAGATTGTCGGCTACGAATTCATCAACTTCGGCAAGATGATGGACTTCATCAAGAAGGGCGACGAGCCCGCCGAGGCCATCAAGAAGGCGACCGGCCACTATGGCCAGTGGGACACTGCGGCGAAGTATATCGACCCGCGTCAGGAATAAGAAAAGGAGGACACGAAAATGGCTTTGTTTGAAAACTACGACAGAAGAATTGACAAGATCAACGGCGTCCTCAAGCAGTACGGCATCGAGTCCGTTGAAGCCTGCCGCGAAATGTGCCAGGCCAAGGGCTTTGACCCGTATGAGATCGTCAAGGGCATCCAGCCCATCTGCTTTGAGAATGCGTGCTGGGCATACACCGTCGGCGCTGCCATCGCCATGAAGAAGGGTGTCAAGACCGCCGCCGAAGCCGCTACTGCTATCGGCGAGGGTCTGCAGGCCTTCTGCATCGACGGCTCCGTCGCGGACGATCGCAAGGTCGGCCTTGGCCATGGCAATCTGGGTGCCATGCTCCTGTCTGAAGAGTCCGAGTGCTTCTGCTTCCTCGCCGGTCACGAGTCCTTCGCAGCCGCTGAAGGTGCTATCGGTATTGTCAAGAACGCCAATAAGGCCCGCAAAAAGCCCCTGCGCGTCATCCTGAACGGTCTCGGCAAGGATGCTGCCCAGATCATCTCCCGTATCAACGGCTTCACCTATGTTCAGACCCAGTTTGACTACTACACCGGCGAACTCAAGATCGTCCGTGAGATTCGTTACTCCGAGGGTGAACGTGCGGACGTCCGCTGCTACGGCGCTGACGATGTCCGTGAGGGCGTTGCCATCATGCACAAGGAAGGCGTTGACGTCTCCATCACCGGTAACTCCACCAACCCCACCCGTTTCCAGCACCCGGTTGCAGGCACCTACAAAAAGGAATGCGTCCAGATGGGTAAGAAGTATTTCTCCGTTGCTTCCGGCGGTGGCACGGGTCGTACCCTGCATCCGGACAACATGGCTGCAGGTCCCGCTTCTTACGGCATGACCGATACCATGGGCCGTATGCACTCTGATGCACAGTTCGCAGGTTCCTCCTCCGTCCCCGCGCACGTCGAGATGATGGGCTTCCTCGGCATGGGCAACAACCCCATGGTCGGCGCAACCGTCGCTGTCGCTGTCGCAGTTGCTGAGGCTATGAAGTAAGAAAACGCCTTGCTTTTGAACGAGGAAGGTTTAAAACTCTTCTGATCGCAAAATGAAACAGGGAAGCATGTCCTTTCGCACCTTCTTTCAAAGGAATGAGAGGGA